>Ga0058698_10000035_pt1 | contig 81125 bp, 80 predicted proteins | sample AgamicAsSfe_FD_67288 | JGI IMG/M metagenome (GOLD analysis project Ga0058698, IMG submission 67288) | Agave microbial communities from Guanajuato, Mexico - As.Sf.e | ecosystem: Host-associated > Plants > Phyllosphere > Phylloplane/Leaf | place: Guanajuato, Mexico | collected 2012-05-30
CCCACACCCCCCTCATCCCTCGCAACCAACACCTTCCTCAACGTCGCCACATCCATGAACTGCCTCCCCTCAAACCCTCTCCTCCCCACCATCGACTTCTCCCGCTCCGCCGCCTCCGCTATACTACTTCTCGCGGTCAAAATCGCAATCGCTGGGTTGGAGGAGGGAGAGGGAAAGATGCCTGTAGATGTGGCAGAGGCTGGGGCGCCGTCGCGGGTGGAGAGGGTAGAGGAGGCCGAGATGGATGAGGCGGCGGTGGAGGAGGGCGAGTATTGTGGGAAGGGGGTTACGGGACCGAGCTGGGAGAGGCGGGTTGCGAGCGCGGGGTCGCGGGCGTCGAGGTCGATTGCTGTGAAGTCATGGGGTGATTAGCTTTCATAGTCTCTCTCTCTCATGCTTGCACAAAAATAGGCAGCAGATTGCCAGGAAGGATCTTAGTCGGGCATGACAATTTCACGAACCTTCATTCCGCGTCTCGCTCGGTCCCTCCTTCGTATGAACCGTCGGCCCAGGTCTTGTGCCCGGCTCGTCTAATCTTGGATCCGGTCCGTCACGCCGTGTTGTCTGCTGTGTGGGACTTGGTCCTCGCCGGGCGCTTATGCTCTGAAACGCTTCCGTTGCTGCCTGAGGTGATAATGGTGCTGCTGGGTTACTTGTGGCGGGTCGCGCTTTCGTCAGTTCGGGGGCAGTGGTGCTGCGGGAAGGGTAGGAGCGGCGGGAGATGGCGGAGGCGGCTTTGGATGCGGTTTTGGAGGCGGAGGAACCCATGAGGCGAGATTAGAGGCTGAATGCGTGTATAGATGGGGCTTGCAAAGTAGGAGGCGGGATGGAAGATGCTGCTTGAGTATAGAGATGCTGGACTTTTTGGAATTACATCACTCTTCGAGCAGCACTTTCGGCCTGACTCCGACATGACTCGAGCGACGCAACCTCTTTCTACAGTAGTGCAATATCCGCTACATATCAACCACACAACGCTCCCTCACTCACAACCAGTACCCGAACGACATCTTCTTTTCTCCTTCACAATGGCAGACGAACCAACCCAGCCCACCCCTGCGCCTCCCGCACCCTCAAATTTCCCTGGCGACAGCGCATCGACGTCCGCCAGCGAAACCGCAGCTCTCTCATCCGCAGCTTCTGAGCTCAAGATCTCCGAAGTCGACACAAATGGTTCCTCAGGCTCAGCATCAACAGCAACGACGATAGCGAAAGCAGCAACTGTGGATGCGAAAAAGGTCAAGGTGGATGCGAAGGATGTGGCTTGGATGGTGGAGGAGCTGGAGGTGAGCAAGAGTCGGGCCACGGAATTGTTGAAGGCGGCGGGTGGGAAGAGGGAAGCGGCTGTTAGGGGATTTGTGGTCGGTGAGGCGGCTGCTTAGATGAACAAATGGCTGTACGTGCGTTTGAGGTGAGACGGGATCTTGGGTAGCGAGTGCTGCGGGTGCTGCAATAGCGTTGTGGTGGATAGCATGTGGCGGCAGAGAATGATCGCAGAACACCAGGCAAAGGATGAAAAGGGCGCGCGATTCAAGACACAGACAAGGATCAAAGGGCATCTCGAAAAATGCATTGCATATCCAATACCAACCCAAAACCGCCTATATCCATTACCCAACCAAGCATAATACCATTCGCAAATCCGAGCCGAAGAACCAAGTCCGCCACCACCAACATAACCCTGACCAAATGAAACAATTATCGAACTCCTCATGCAGGATCCCAACAGATCACCACCTATCCCTCAATCCTCGCAAGCGGACTCGCCACTCTCGGCGCATACTGCAAGCTCCTCCTCCTCATCAAAGCCAGTCTCTGGTTCACAGCCGCCGGCTTTGTTTCCTCACCAGCATCCCTCTGCCTGTCCAGCGCCTGGAACAGGCTCTGTTGAGACTGCTTAGGCGGGCAAGTGCGCTGGACGAGGTCCTGAGGGTGGAGGAAGTATGGTGTCATTGGCGAGTCGTAGTACGTGTTGGCGTCGACATTGGCTTGTGGCGTGCTTGGGTCGAGGTGGTTATCCTCCAAAGCTGCATTTGGGGTTGCAGCTGGAGACAGCTCGTTGTGCCCAAGCCTGGCAGGGTTGGACGCAGATGCGGGCGAGTCCAGATCCAGGAATTCCTTGGTTGGGCTCATTGCCTGTCTGGCACTTTGTTGCTCGAGCTGCGACGTACGGAATGATGCCTCCGCGCCGATCAAGCTGCCATTCAGATTCGCCAATGCTTTGGGCTCCATACTCTTCCTCCTGCGATGGCCCCCTCGCGGCACCGTGGCACTGTCGACAGTATACGCGGCTTCATCCAGCCATTTGTTCTCGCGCTCGCAACTGTACAGACGTTAGCCTCATCACATACAATAATCTGGACTCGGAGACAACATACTCAAGCACCCAAGCCACGCCAACACAGCTAACCAGGCCCTTTGCCTGTCGCACCTTCTCCATCGTCCTCTTACCACCGTCCTTGAAGACTACGTGCGTGATACCAACGCGTTTGTGCTTATCTGTCGTGTCCTCGTCACCAGCGCCTTGTGGATTCCAGCTCCATTGCTTGACACACCGCGCGCCCATTTGCATCAGCAGTTCGATGAAGATTCCGCTCGCGTCTGCACCTTCCGTGGTATGGACGTCCACATATACTACCGCTGCAGAGAGTAGGCCGGGTTTGAGATCAGCTCGGGGTGTTCGGATAGGTGTTGGTGCTTCTAGTGATTGCATCTGCGGCCGAGGTGTCTGTTGTGGTGTGTGAGGTGTTGCTACTATAGCAGGGACAGCATGACGACTATGCGCCACCAGAGGTGATGAGTCGAAGTGGACTGGGATTTCGCGAAGGGCGCGAATGTCCCTGGCTGCTTGCGGCGACAAAGGACCTGCAAGACTCTGACTGCGGCCGTGGTGCAGTAGTGGCGACTCATTGTCGCTTGCGGCTGGCTTGAGAGGAACCTTTGTGACTGTATGGACGACACGAGGTTGTTGTGTCTGCAGACGAGCTGGTGTGATGACTTTGACCTGCTGATATGCTGGTGCAAGCATGTCGACGTCATTATCATCCATTGGCATCGCATTCTCATCACCGTATACCTGCGACGCGTCTGACATTTGGCTGGCTCGGAAGGCATTGCTTGTCCTGTGCATGCTGTAATCGTGAAAGTCCATATCGTTGGAGTCTTCTAGGATCGCCATTGCTTCTTCGAATTGAGCAAAGTCCTCCGGGTGAGGTTCCACAATCGGATCTCCGTTGGAAGCGACTGGAAGCTTGAACCAGTCCGCAGCAACAGTCATGGGCGCCTTGACAGTCCTGGGCGTCTGTGCGTTCTTCAACACTTGTGGCGTGCGTAGTGCGAAAGAGGCTGACCTCTTCATTGGTAATAGAGCAGACTTCTGTCCATTCCTCTGCTCCAAGACCTTCGCATCAGGTGTAGCACCTGTCCAATCGCCAAACTTCTGTGCAAGCGCCGTCATCTGTCCACGCTGTTGCGAACGCGGTGTTTGAGTAGGGTGTGCGCTGCTGGGAGTTGCAGGCATGCTCTGCCTGCGCGCATCAGCAACAGAAAATACAGCCTTCTCATGCTTGCGCTGGTCGATGACTTTCTGGTCTGGTGTTGCTGTCTTCCAGTTGCCGAACTTGTTGGCAAGCGTGGTTATAGAGCCTGCCTTGTTGTGCGACGAGACCGTGGCATTCCTGTACGACGACGGAGTAACCGGACCTCTGGCAGGTGTTGTTTGTTCATACTTATGCTTGGAAGTGATGGTCAATTTTGATGCTGACAGACTAAGCTCGTCGTCAGAATCGTCATTCGTGTTGCGATAACTTGTGTCGCGGACTGGAGTGATAGCTTGTATCACATCCACCGAGGGAAGACCCTCAGGTGTGGTGCTGTGTGCCAAGACGAATCGATCGTTCTTCGGAGTCAGAGACGAGTGAGCCTGCGTCTCAACTTGTGCTTCAGACATTGTAGCCAGGCGTTGCTCTGCGTCCAAGTTCGAGTTCTGCCTGGAAAACGTGGCTGGTGTGCCACTAACACTGCCCGAGCTCGTCACTCTAGTCATATGAGGTCTCGCTGAACCTGGCGTGAACGGTGTGGGAGCAGTCCTAAGCTCATTCCGATACATTGCTTGGTGCTCTTTCGGCGTCTTGTTCCTGCCCAGCCACGGCGTAAATGGAGACGGCGCAGTAGCAAGCTCCAGCTTCATCATCTCATCGCGTTCCTCTGGAGTCATCTTATGCACCTTTGCAGATGCTGCAGGTGACTTGTGGCTGGCGAACGCGCTGGTCGCTACCATCCTGGTTGGTGTGTGTGTGACACTGGGTTTCCTTGCGGCATGAGCTGTAGATGTCATTGCACTCATCAGTGATAAGCCTTTTTTACTCAAAGGTTGCTTCGTAGGCGAAAGAGGGCGCTTCGGTGGTGATGCGAAAAGAGATCGTTTCAGATCAGTGGTTGCTGGCAGAACATGCACATTAGCCTTTCGCTCCACTGTGCTGAACGGAAATCGCCTTGGCGACTTCGACATCATAGAGACTTGCAATGGCGTTCTCGAATCTGCGCCAAGAAGCATGGAGGCTCCAGATGCTTTGAGTGGACTGTCGCGCATGGCGTGCTTGAAGGGCGATTGTGGTGGTCGTTTAGCAGGGCTACCAAGAAGAGATGCGCCGAACAGTTTCATGGGTGACGTCGAAGGCTTTGGACCGAGGACTGAAGGCTTAGCTGGCGATGGTGCGGTGATCTTCGGCGGTGACGGTGCCACAATGTCCTTGACATTTTTCGTCGGGCTACTCAGCCCTTTCGGTGCTTCAGCAACGTCCTCCTCCGCATCATCAAGCTCATCCCGGCCTGACACGCTGACAAGTTTAGGTGCAGCCGCTGCGGGAATTGCTTCCACCACTGAATGCGTCGTCTCTGCAACCTCAGTCCTCTTCTTCGGGGTGGCCTGCGCCGCAGCTCCACGCGCCGCACCCGCTCTTCTTGTCGGTTTCGCCCTGATGCCGGTCTCTGCCGTCGCCTCAGTCACCTTCTTCGACACTTCAACTGATGCGTTCTCCTTGTTTGCCTCCTCCTGGAACGAAACCTTCTTCCTGTATGCTGTCGGTCTCCGAGGCGGTACAGCTATAGTGGCTGATGCCGGACGCGTCACATGTATAGGCACGCTTTCGGGCTCTGCTGCAGTCTCTTCAGCGACTGGTGTCTTGCGCGGCCTGCCCCGTGTTCGCTTGACCGGTGCCGGTGTAGCTGGCGCCACCTCTTCTTCCACGTCTTGCGCGACAGCCTTGGCCTTCGCTGGTCTGCCTCTTGGCTTTGCCGCGCTCTTGGTAGCAGTCTCGGGTGGAGGTGCTGTAGCAGTCGAGTTCATAGTAGCATTGTTTGCTGCTTCTGCAAGTAGCTCGTCTTCCTCGTCGGCTTCTGCTGCTGCGCGTGTTTGTGTGTCCTTCTTGGCTCGACGTGTCGCAGCGGCTTTGGCGGCAGGAGTCATGATCTTCGCGACCATGGGTGTATCTGGGGCTGATGCTGGTTCGTGAGTGTCGACGGCTTTGGCGCGCGCGCGCGTCATACGTTTGGGCGGGCTGCCCATGGCTGCTGCTGCTCGTGGCATGGTTAGTGGACAGTGATTGAGGATGTTATGATGACGGTTCCAAATAAGCATCGAGCGTTGGCGTGGAGATCGGCGGTTCTACGGCAGAATCTTGTTTCGACCGCAAAGGTATCACAACACTTCGAGGACATCATCATTTGTGTATTGCTTATTCATCTATAGCTATGCTGGATAGCTCTTCTGAGCTAAGATGCGCTGCACTTGGCAGTCGATGTGCTACACCATCTTTCACCTCCGAGCATCTTGCATCGTTAACAGATCATCACCATCATTTTCCATTTCCATATCTGCTCGTGCCGCAACAAGGCCTCTTTGCACAACTTCTCATTACTAGCATCACGAAAGATCGGCTCGGGAATCCTCAAGGCAGTCTTCATACCCTCATGATACGAGCAAGCTCTTCGTGATCTTAGTGTCCACGCCAGTATTGCCACCACCAGCACTGTCCCCTCCAATACTGGCCGCTCCAGGATTGACTTCAAATATGTTTGTTCGAGCATCTCCATTGCCTAAGCCGGTGATTTGTTCCGCAGAGTCTTCATCAAGGATGGCACGAAACTTCTGCATGGACATGTCAATGGTACTGTAGACCTCTTCACGCAGTCCGTACTGCTCCTCGGTGAGAATGGTCATCATCTGGTTGCAGTCGTTCTGGACACGCTGCTGGATCTCGTGCAGTCCCCGCCACATGCTGCCACAGATCTGCGTAGGCAGATCCTTCAGTCTCTTGTTGATGTCCCCGACTGCGTCCATGTATATCCTATACCTCGTTGTTAGAACTTGCCTGAAAAGTTAAGAAGAAGAACTTACGTTTTCTCCTTTGTCTCGACATGCTTTGCCATCAGTTCCTTGCTTCTCTTGAAGGAGCCCTTCCCAGACTGCTTGACAATCCTCGTGTACACGTTCACCATGCACGCTTCGATGTTAGGCGTGGCTAGTCTGTTGAGTTCTCGCTGCTTGATAGTGATTTCATCGAGCGCATGCCCTTCAAGGTCCATAATGGCCTCGGCGCTTTTCTGAAGTTGGTCTTCGAGCCGTTTGCGAGCTGCAGAGCCAAGTGCTTCCATGGTTTCCAGGAGCTGTCTACCACGATTGTAGAGGATTTTACAGCATTGCAGTGAGAAGTTTCTCAAGAATATAGCAAGTGCAGAGTGCTCGCCCGTGAAACACCTGGTCCAGGGAACTATCAGATTGTCTTCGAGTGGTCTGGTGAGCGACCTGTTCCAGTTGTGCTGCTTATAGGATCCGTTGCGCCGGCAGATAGCTTTGTAAGTATTCCACTGATAGTGGCCTTCCTCATGCCATCCTGCAACAATATCTCGCGCTTGCTTTTCCGCCGCGTGCGCAGCCAAGTCTGAGATGCAGTCAGTCATTGATATCTTCCGCAGAAGGAGGGACGACGTACAGAGCGTCCTGCCAAAGCCATTCAGACATCGTTTCAAGTCCTCGGCCAGTTTCGCAGTCACATCTTTCAGATCCTAAGAAGTGTTAGATCTATACTTGGAAGTACTACGCATGTATCAAACCATTGAGCTATCTTATGTCAGCGTCAAGACTAGAAACATAAAGTAGAGGAGGCTTACAAATTGTCATAGTGGGGATTGCACGCCGCTCGAAGACTTTCCATTTCTTGTGGCGTTAGTGCTTCACGGGTCGCGCCGTGACCAGTCCACTCAATGATTGACGGCAGCGCAAGGTCCGATTGTATCAAAGTGCGTTTGACGGTCAAGGCACGAGCACGGAACGTCAAGCTGCTACAATGCTGTTGTAGAGCGGGCACCTCCGTGTCTTCAATGCTCAGGAACCCGTGGATAGCAATCTTATCATCTTGCTGATCGCCAGAAAGGACCTGGAAAGCTTTCGAGGAGACGACAAAGACGGGTAAAGCCTTTTCCACCTGTGAATAGTCGCGGTAGTCCACAGGGATATCCCCTGTCCTGCTGGATTCGGGCCTGAGTTGTTCATCAGTTTTCTTGACATACATAATCATCTCGGTCTTGATGGCTGTTTTGACCCTCTCAGCCCTGACACAGATACACATGGCGTTGAGTATGGCGATAGGATCTGGACTCGAAGACACCTTTGGATGTTCAGAGCGCAGCTGCTCTAGGTCCTGTGTGAGCCGCGCTGTCTGGACTTCATGATCTCTATGACTGCCGAGCATTGTTCCACAATACGATCCTGCTCAGCAATGGCTGAGATCAAGGCCTCCATCTCGGTCGCCTTATTTTTCTCAGGCTTACTGTCATCAAGCTCGTCTGCTTTCCGCTTCCTAGAACCCGAGCAGTCGTCACGATTGATGCCCTGTAGTCCTGATTCTGTAAGTGGCGGTAATCTCCTTTGGCGAATAGACAATTTGGTTTTCTTCTTAGCCGCTCCAAGTAGGTCCTCTTCCGCTTGATTTTGTTTTCTGACAAGCTCCGAAAGCTTCGCCTCCAGAAGTGATACTTTGTTCTGGATCTCATGCTCATCCCGATGTCCCACATTATAAGCTTCCAATCGCTTCTCTATCTCCTCAGGGAAAGTGTGGTTGAGCTCAGAGAAATTGACGTTGTCGGCCTGGGTACATACGAAGGTAACCAGATCATCGTTCATAAGTCCACTATCGAGGCGAAGTTGCCTTCTGAATGCATCGCCCATCATCTCCATTGCAAATCCATCGGCTGACGCACGATCGACTTTGGACACCATGAAGTAGGCTGAACACTTACTAGCATACTTCGCGGCAGACATAGCCCTGGCTGCATTGTGGTCGTGACCTCCCGGTATATCGACGAACGTCACGCCAGTCTCCAGAATCCAATGCTTCAGATAGACCTTGGCCACATCGACAAGGGGCCAGTATCTCATACCGGTTGATGACGAATCACTGCCAGCATTGACAGGTTCTCCACTATCCACATAAACTTGCAGCTTCGCACAAAACTCTGTTGCGGTGTGCGCTTCGATTACGACTTCCGTTCCTAGTACCGGCCCGACCGTCGGATGCGATAGGAGATAGTCATTGGTGTACCTGGAGAGAGTTGCTCTGTTGATGAAAGGATAGACTTTGCTGAACTTGTCATATGCACTATCAGCCGGGGATCTGTCCTCCCTCCTGCCTGTTGTGTTAGTATCGTACTGCTCGAATACATGAGACGCACCTCGAGCACTCACCCTCCTTCTATATCGATATATTTTGCAGATTCGGTGTCTTGGCGAAGCACGTCAATCTCAGCACCCCAAGTATGGGCGCTGACAAATTTGATGACAGCACGGAAGAGAACATCGCTAGTATTGTACGAGATTTCGGTGATAGCAGCCGTGCATGCTCGGGTCCCAGACACCGGAAATAATTCACTGCCAAAAACTGCGTTCATCAAGGACGATTTGCCAGATCCGGTCATTCCTATGATACCTACGACAGTAGGTGCGGTAACTGCATTCCTGGCAATAGCTCCAAGTTTCTCAGTGTGTCCATGCACCTTGCGTATCTCTCCCTCATCATGTTCGCACACAATACACTTCTGCAGGAGTGGCTTGAGAGCTGCCTGTAGACATAGGACTTCCTGAAGGATGGCCTCCTTAATATGCAGAGGTTTGCCGGCGATATCTTTGACGAGCGAAATTTCCAGCTGTTGCGCAGCCGATCCATCGACCTCTGCATACTGGTCAGGCTTGGGCGCTGAACCCACATTCCCACGCTCATCCTCATCTTGACCCTCCAGCTTCACCTTTGCAAGACCTTCCTGCGCAACAAGATAGAATGTGATCAGTCACTCGCTGCTCTCGATCAAGGAACCGAGAGTCACATTCGCATCTGACAATATTGCTTGATCATTGAGACGAAGCTCTTTGCCGTCAATCTTGTTACCATACTTGTACGAACGCAAGGTTGAGTATAGGACGTCGACAGAAGTAGCTCTCAGGCAAATGAAATGGACCGGTTCTGCCTTCCTGTCATGCTCGGTTATTTCGACTGTGACCTCTGTGGCAAGATCGTCAGGATATCGGGACTCGTCGATCGGCAATGGCCGCCGGATCCGAGCGGACTTGGGAGGCATTCTGTAAAGCTGTGACAGTCTCCCGAGCAATATGTGTCTCAGGAAGTGTAAGGTTGTGTAGAAAGCCTGAAATTGGATGATGCTCAGCCGAGTACTATCTGAGGGGATATTGCTGTTGCGGACAGGCTCGTCAGCAGAAGTCTCGGTGCGATATCAGGGGGAACAGAGAGAGGAGGTGTGCTGAGGTACTCTGTGTAATGACAAAAGAGAAAGGATGGACAAGAGTAGGTTGGGAATATGCAGCTTATTTATTGCAGCGATGTGACCACTGAATCATGGCCAGAATACCAAAAGCCCGGCTCCTCAAGATTGAAAGTATTTGAAGTCAGATCTGGCTCGATAATTTGATGACTCGTCTTCAAAGTGAAGGATCGTGATCAAACCGGTGTAGATCTCCTTGTGGAGTGAGAATGACAACCGGCAGACAGCACACTACATCTGAAGCTGAAGATGCATTCTCCGAAAATGAGTCAGACTTGACGTTGGTAGAGCAGATCCTGGCACAACAGAAACGTAGTGAGTGAAGAAAAGGAACCCAGTACATCAGAGATATTCGCGCAGTTGTTCTCATATTCCAGATCTACTAGGAAGCACCGAATGCTCTCCCTCATCAGCTGCGCGTTGAATTCCCAGTCCACATTATCATACCGATGAAACGCCATTCCATACTCTTACGCTCTCACCACATCACCCCTACTCTCCCTGCAATCTCAGCTCTCTTGCACTCGCCAAGAACTTGCTACACTTCCCGCGCAACACCTTCACGCTCTCCAGGAAAAGTTCTTCACTGTCCGACTGTCCTGTGCTTTCCACACTGAAAATAAAGTGATCCTTCCGTCTCCCCAAGCTGACCTTTCCCTGAAACTCCTCATGCCTTAAACACTCTCTACTCACCGTATCTCTCATCGCATCCTTGACCACCGCCCTGACCTCGCCCTCATGCCCCTCATATCCACTCCCCTGCTGCCCGGCCTCCTCGGCCGATACTTTATCCAGCCCAATCACGCCCTTGGGGAAGCATCGCGCAAATTTCTTGGCATCGGCGCCGAGGATGGGTTTCGTGAGGGTGATGACGGGGAGGAGACGGTATGATGCTGTGGCGACAGGAGAGTACTTTGCGTGGTCGGCGCCAAAGCCTTTGATGGCGTGGCAGGTGATGTCGAGTTTGTGGCCCGGGCGGAGCTTGGCAAGGAGGATTTTGGGGTGGACGGGCGCGATGGGAGAGGAGGCAGGGAAGTATGTCGAGTGTTGGCCGAAAGGTTCGAAGCGTAGATGGGAGGCGTAGACTATAGGCGCAATGTGTTAGAAGTGTTGGTGGGAGATTCGATCGTGGATGTAGGTACTGTTGGAGTTCTCGTAGAGCTTTTCAGGATCTTGCTCCCCTCTTCGTGCAAGTGCTTGGCCACCATCGCGCCATGTACATTCCACCTGCAACTTCAGCACCACAGTATTGAAGTCTGTCCGTGGATCATCCTCTATCCCTTCATCCTCATTGCCTTTATTCCGCCATTGCATCCACTTCAGCCCGTCTCTATTTCCTCTTAGTGGTATCAGGCCAAGACGATGCGCCAGCACTTCGTCTTGGATGACTGATGTGTTCTGTTCAATGAAGACGTCTTCAATGGCTAGTGTGGGTAGATCGGCGAGAAGTATGCGACGGAAAGCGTTTGCGACTGAGGCATCGATTCCGACGAGGGAGAAGACGGCATCATTGGGTTCGTGCTTGTGGAAGGTGACGGAAAAGTTGTCTCGGAATGTATCTATGTTCCATGCATTGTCCTCGCCGGGGTAGTGACCAGGGAAGTCTGTGGTTGTGACGTGGGAGATGGTTTCGAAGTTGACTTTGGCTGTCTGGAGCAGAATCAGTGGACGTCTCCAGCAGATAGACAACGATCACCCACATTCCGCCTGTCTAGATCTGCTTGTGACGGTTGTCTTGTTTCGCGTGAAGGCATTGTTGCTGACGCTCGAAATGTTTCGAGAGATCGTCATAAAGTTCTCATGCAATTCGGAGTTGTACCCGGCTGATTGAGTATTTGTCATCTTCAGCTCTACTACTAAGCTAGTGTATATTGAAGTCCATGCTGGAACACACTGTGCGCATCCCATCTCACCACTCATCGTCATCATCTCCACCACCCATAGCAGCCTGCCGCTGTTTCAATGCTGCTGCCAAGCCTCCAGCCAGTCCTCCGCCAGCAGCTGGAGCAGCCGCGTTCCCATTCGAGCCCGTAGAATCTCGTGGTGGCGGTGGTACAGGTGCTGCTTTCTTCGTTACAGGCCGTTTCATCGGAGGAGCAGGTGGCTTGGGTTTCGCAGCCGATGTATTACTATGGCCATTCGCGACAGGTGGAGGAGGTGGACCAGGGCGAACTTGTTGTACTGGTGGCGGTGGTGGAGGTGCAGGCTTGCTCGCATAGACTTCGAGATATGCAGAAGGTGCCCAGCCTTGTTGTGCGCCGTGTTGCCGTTTAGCAAGCCACCAGCCTGAGTAGTGTTAGAAGGACTTCATATTTGCCAACATGATGCAGACATACCATTATCCGCTTTCTGCGTAATTACCACTACCTCATCCTTTTGCAGGCTCAGTTCAGTCTCTGTTTGTCCATTAAAGTCGTAGATTGCACGATATGTGTCCTCGGCAGCCTTCGCAGCCGGTGGCGGAGGTGGCGGAGGTGGTGCCACCCGTGCCGATGCGGTCGATTGAGTTGAGTCATTTCGTGCGTGATTCTGGGCAAATGGTGTCGGATGAGGTTGCGGTGCTGGCTTCGGAACTGCGGCCGATTGTGAAGTCGGTCTTTGCTGCGGCGTGGGTACAGCTCGAGGGCCGGCGGTCGATCCTGGCAGTGGGCGAGAGACTGGTGCTGCAGGTTGTGCAGGACGATGCACCAATTTCGACGGTCCTCCCGAAGGCCCTCCAGGTCTTAGCAGTTTACCTGACGTTATCGGCTTTCCTGGTATGCGTTTTCCCTTTGGTGTCTGCTTCGAGACAGAGTTTGGGTTCTCTCCAGGTCCTGTACGAATCTCACCACTCTTGTAGATGTCGTCACGTCGCACAGCCTGATCTTTCACCACCTTCACCAACGCCATCTTTCCGGGCTTCTTCGCATACTGTATCCTGACCAGAGTTAGCATAATCTCGAATGATCAAAAGGAACAAACTTACTGGTTGGCGATGTTGACTTGTACAGCCCCGCGTGTCGCCTGCTTCATCTGCAAGAAAAATTCCGTTTTGAAAATACAACTGATCAGAGGGTCAGGTTCTTGACCTGAGCCAACGTTCAGCGCAAACCAGTCATCCTTGAGGGCACTGCAGCTAATCGACTTAATGGAGCCCAACGACATTGTTCTCTCGGGCTGAATCTGCAATCGTCTTTCGATGATTGCTTGCCGAATAATGTAGACAGCCTTTCCAGTCACGACCAGAATGCGAGGTTCAGGTTTACTAGATTTTCCAAACTTCGACACGAGTACCTCAGCTCGGCAGGAGAAGTAAACTGTATCTGCGGGATTGATGTTGACCGCACCACGAATGACCTCTCCGAAACCTCCCTTGTTTGCGACTCCTAGATAATCTCCCAGGAATCTTCTGTAACCTATCAAACTGAATCGTCTTCGTTCTTTTCGTCCAGCAAGTACTTTGTGTCCAGCATCTCTGAGAACCATAAACTCCGACACACCGGTGAGCTTCCTCCACCATCTCTGGATCCTTGTTGCGCACTCGATGCGATATCTAAGATAATTGCGCCAAGCGCGTTGAATTCTCGTGGCCATGTTGTGCCAGTACTTGTCACGCATTGTCTCGAGGGCGAACAGTGTTTCCGGTGTCTTGATAAATGCTTTGGTCGTGCCCATTTGGTACTCCTCCACTGGTACACTTGTGTCTTTGAGAATCTGTTTCGTGCCAGATAGTGGGTCACCAGTCCAGATGTAGTCTCCAGCATAACATGTCTTGGGCGAGAGGAGGAAAAAACGCTCGACAAATCTTTCGAATGTCGATCGGTATGCGAAACCAGCACGCCGAATGCGCACGTTCTCTTGTAGTCCAAGATACTTGATCTGATGCATGACGTTGGGCACATTGTACTCGGTAGGTGACTTGTTCTCGTTTGGCTTGATCGTGCGAATGTATGAGGGAGATGCCTTCATGAGAGTGGAGACAAGGTCATTCGCAGAGGCCTTGATCTTGTCACCGGCAGTAGGAGGTCTTCTCTTGTTGTCTTGATCTACTTCATTGGGGAAGAGGGTGTGCACGAACTGATTCGAACTTTGAGCACACAGATTGAGGAGATCCTTCGCCAGTAAGTCCTTGTTCTTATCAGTCATGCCAGAGACGTCATATGACACATCTCCTGCATAGTGCTTGATGATAAATTGGCCTTGTCTTGGCTGGAAGTTTGTATTAGCTGAGAGTGCATTAAGACGCTGGACAAAAGTCTGATCGGCGGCACTTGGATCAGCATGAGCTGTCGCGCAAGCATCGTTGAGCGCTGCAAACACTCCTGGTGGCCGCTTCTCCTCGATCAGGTCACAGACCACCTTGTTGTCAAAGTACTTGATTGGCGTCCACTTGATCTGCTCACGCTCATACTCTTCCTGTTCGGTCTTGAGCGTGAGTTGAATGAAGATCTGCTGTAGCTTTTCGTTAACATAGTTGATACATAGCTGCTCGAAACTATTATGCTCGAAGATCTCGAATCCATAGATGTCGAGAATGCCGATAGACTGAGCAACGGTGCCACGAGCTTCGAGTGAGATGTTCACTCTTTGAATGATCCAGTCGAAAAGGTTGTTGTAGATACCTTTGGCAAGTGCGTCTCTCACAGCTCCAGCCTGTGCAGGGTTCAGTGGCACATCATAGACTGATCCCCTACGACCGCCGCGACTTGTCTCTACGATTCTTGTCGTGAGCGCCTTGTTCACATGCGCTGAATCGACCTCGAGCAGATATGCCACAAAGTCAACGACCGACTGATCCGCAACACTCGCATTGCCCTCATCGTTCTCCCTGAATGAAACATTACCAAGCCATAGAATTGACGCAAGCATTCGGAAGATATTGTCCTGCTCGGCTTCTGTTAAGCCAATGACCTTCATCGCCTGTAATGTCTCCTGGAACTCTGCATGGTCGTCAATGCCTTGTACGTCATAACACTGCGACCGACTTGTGTAAACATATGTCTGTGGTTGTTGTATGCCAAATATTTCTGATTCCTGGTCAGTGTTACACTTCTCCCATGCACGGCGGCCGCTTCCTCACCTCTGTACTTTTGCGGTGCTGCCTTGGTGAACTGGTAGAAAATGTGGAAGTTCCTCTCGTTCTTGATCTGCGCCACCACTCTTGTCTTTTCCAGCAGATAGTTTATGACATTCGCACCCGCGGGTTGTCCTTGAGCATTGAACTGCATCTCCAGGTACTTTCCGAATCTCGACGAGTTGTTATTCCGCAACGTCTTGGCATTTCCGAAAGATTCGAGAAGTGGATTAGTGGCCAGCACCATGTCCTTAGTCTTCTGAATCGACGAGTCTTTCCCACCTGAAACGTTTGCGACGTATTGCATTATCCGCTTCGCCGCTTCTGTCTTGCCTGCTCCAGACTCTCCAGAAATGATGATGCACTGGTTCTCATTGTAGCCTTTCATGTTGTAGTACGCAGCTTCGGCTATGGCGAAGACGTGTGGTGGTACCTATGACTGTTAGAACGAGCTTACTGGCGCATGTTCACTGTATCACCTCCAAGCGATTCTTGCCCTGGTAGCTGTGCAGAACTTGATCCGTGTAGATACCGACTGTCAATTGTTAGCCCAGCTCGGTCCCGTGCTGCCTCTCGAATGCTTACGATCTCTGAAAGGATTGACCGATACCAGCACATGGCCAATATACGTCTGTGCCTAGTCAGCACTTGCTGTCGCCAAATCCTCCAGCTACCTGCAACCGGCGAAGCAACTGACATAGATCTCCCCATTTGCGAATCTCTTCTGCAAGTTCTCATTGATAGCCTCATTCGAGATCTTGCTGATCAAGGTAAGATCCGACACGCCAACTTCCTTCTTCTTCGTGCTTTCAAAGACAGCCTTGCGGACCTGGCCTTGCGCGCCGCCAGCTGCAGAGGCAGGGGCATTCTTATTGCGACCTGCGCGCTTTGTCACCGCCTAGTGCGCACCGGTATGTCAGCCGGTGCTCCGTAAGCGGTGTAGGAAGATGGATGGATCGTCGTATTACCATGATGTAGACAGCTTTGTTTGATGCTGGAGAGTGACAATGCTGTTCCACATGCGCGACCGAGACTGAGCTGCTCTACGATGATCAAATGAATGTCGAGGCGCTATCACACGGAACGAATAAAAGTTGTAGATAATAGATCGTGCCGCGCAGCAGCATTGGGTGGTGATGATGATCGTCGTCGTCATATCCGGGGAACATCCGGGCCAAGCCACGCGGGATATACTCTATGCAGTAATTGTTGGACAACTGCAAGGATTGAGAGCAGTGTAGGACCAAATATGTATTAATTTTAGCTATAAACTGCCAACAGGACCTTTCAACGCCATGCATTATTTCCCGCATCGTATGTCTTCAGATCGTAAATCTTGATACCACTCCATATACACCATTTTCTACTCCTGAGCGACAAACATCGTCTCGGCTGTCTCAGGCGTCCACTTTAGCTCGGCGGCAGCAGACATGAGCTCGCCGAGTCTCTTCTCCATAATGGTCCTGCCCTCATACGTGGCCCAGACGCGATGAGGAGCCTTGTTGACAACGTCAAAAGCAATCAACTTGCCCTTCTTGGTGATGTCCTCCTGCTTGCGTCCCCATTCCTGGTCGCGGCGCACCTCAATGCCACTGCTGATGACAACGAGCGGAGTGACATCGCTGATGATATTTGTTGCAGCGTTGACTTCACTCCTTGTCAAGCTGGTCGCAACCAGGTTTTCCTGCAGCTTCGCCTTGAGGAACTTGCCAGTGTGCCACACAGAGCGGCCGTAGGTGCGGTCTTCGCGGCTGCGGCCATTAAAGATAGCACCAATGAGACCTGGAATACCAATAGGGGCGATGACACCAAAACCCCAGATCCTGAAGCCGCGGTACGCGCTGCCTACACGGTCAAGCAAGTCCTCGTGTAGCGGATCCACTAGCATTGTGCCGACGACATCCTTGACGTGACGTGCAGTGAAGATTCGGCTGACGATGCTACCGTATCCTGCAGAGACTGTGATCCATGGACCCTCTTCACCCTGAATGGCCAAAGCCTCGGACAGAGCATCCGCTGACATACCCGCGGAGTGTGGCGAGGGCGCATCGTCAGACCAAGCGTAGCCGGGACGGTCCCAGTAGCAGTAGCGGGAGATAGTTCCGTTCGTGTATGTAGCATAAGCCCAGTGCTCGAAGTCGTACTCAGAGGGCTCTTCGCCAGCCTCAAGGAGGATAGTGGGCTCGCGGGCACCGGTCTCGGGGTTGGTTGTGTGGTTTCCGAAGCATGCGAGGTGCACGCGGTACTTGCCACTGTCGACTGCAACAAGATCACCGTCAGGCTCGATGCCGGCGTCGAGCGCGCGGAGGACGAGTTCGGCAGTCATAAGAACAACAATGACGATGTAGACCCAAACAATGACAGTCTCCACAAAAGCAGCGAGCCACTCCTTCAATGTGCGCTTTGTCTCTGGCCTTCCAGTGAGACGCTCCTCCTCGGAGCGTTTACCCCATGCGACAACGCGGTCGGTGACGATGCAGTGGATCGAGATCAAAACAGCCCAGATGATGGATGCGATACCCGGCCAGCTCTCCTCGTGTCGAATCTGAGGAACGGCGAGGATGATGATCATATCCACGACCAAGAGAATGCTGACAATGCTCATGGACACGCGGAGAGCTGCCGAAGGAAGGGAAAAGAAGAGTATGGTGATGAGAAGGTTGCCCATGGTGAGTGTAACATAAGCGAAGTCGGTGTAGCCAGATCCAGGTGTGTTTAGACCTGGAGGTGTCACGAAGAGGGAGACAAAGAGGATGATCCACCAGATGAAATTGATAAGCGCCGCAAACACTGTCAGGTACCGGAGAGCGCGAACAGCCCATAGGTTGTAGGGTGAGACCTAATAACGAACAGAGTCAGAATTGATTGGAAGATGCATTTTCACTGGACGTGCACTTACAGCTGGGTCATCTGGGGCAAGGTAAGCTCCACGAGGAGTCTGACGATTCGGCTGTAGCAGCTGTGTGCGTTCATCAGCATCCCGATCATTGCGGGAGCCTGGGCGAGCCGAAGGAGCCATGGAGCCTGTATCTTGACTGTCTTCGTCGATGTTGTCTTCTTGGTCGTCGTTCTTCTTGCTGCCCCAGAGTGAGACCATATTAAGTCGCTACTGGGTTCTGATGGCGACGCACAAGCACAAAGAGCTTGACGTACGAAGCGAAAGGGTGAAAGAAACAGGGAGGATCCTGTTGTTGCTGCGGTCTGTAACAAGGTAGAAGATACACGGGATCAGGTAGTAGAAAAGACCTGGAGGCGTCCAGGTTGGTTTCTGTTGGGCAGGAGCTAGTCTCTATCACATGCGCCGGCAATCTCGGAAGCTGATGGCGGCCGCTAGCAAAAGACGTACGGTACGAATTACAGCAGGTGCCTGCGACACTAAGACAACAATCTATAAGCCGCAAGGTGAGGCATCATAGCAGTAGCTATCAGTCATCTGGTATAGCTCGGACGAATGATGTATAAAGTGTAACGTCATGCCACAAGTCTATTTGACTTTTGGCAAATGCGGAGTCGACTTGGAGGGACGTTTGAGAATGTGATACTCTCGGTCGAAGATACCCTGTTTCGAAATTACCTGGTGGCCCCCGTCGATGTCGACTCATTCATCAAAACACAACATAGTGTAATGAGTAACCTCCAGAGGTCTCTCGCTGCAAGACCAGCGGCCAGACCAGTCGTGCGACACGTACTTTCATCATTGGACGAGGATGGCGACAGTTCCTCTTCTTCCGCCTCCTCAGTGTCTTCCACCATGACCATTATAGCAACGAATGAGACTCAGAGTAAACGCTCGATCCCGACGTCAGTCTGGAAGGATTACTTTGAGCAGGAGCTGTATCTCGAATGCCCCAGTCGCCATGCGGAATATCATGTGTATCTCACACCTCCATCTAACCCCTCGAAGGACCCATTATTCGTCTGTCATCACGGGGCAGGCTCTTCTGGACTTTCATTTGCTTGTTTCGCAGAATCATTGAGGCGGAGGATGCCAGATGCCGGAATTCTGTCAATCGATGCCAGAGAACATGGCTCGAATGTGGAAAAGCAAGGCGATATGGCAGACTTCACGCTTGATACGTTGGCGGAAGATATGCTTGAAATGGTTCGGCTCACGCAAGCAAAGTTGTGGCCGGAACTGCCGAAACTCGTGCTTCTCGGGCACAGTCTTGGTGGAGCAGTAGTGACACGATTGGCACGCGACGCTGTGTTTGGAGCTCAACTTGTAGGGTTTGGTGTGATAGATGTAGTGGAAGGGTCAGCTATTGAGGCCCTTCTGAACATGCAGTCGTATCTAGGCTCTAGGCCTGTGTCGTTTCCTTCACTCGAAGCAGCTATCGAGTGGCATGTCCGTTCAAGGACGATTCGTAGCTATGAATCTGCACGAATCTCAACGCCGGGGCTTGTGATCGAGACGCAGCCAGGTGTATGGACGTGGCGCACTGATCTTGCTTGTATGTTGCTACACTTCCGTAGTCATCGTTGTAGTCTGCTAACACTGTGCAAAGCTACGCAACCATTCTGGGAACAGTGGTTTACCGGCTTGAGTGCTGGATTCCTTGCTGGGAAAGGTGCCAAACTGCTCATCCTGGCAGGCACAGATAGATTGGACAAAGACCTCATGATAGGCCAGATGCAGGGGAAATTCCAGCTGCAAGTGCTTTCCGAAGCTGGACACTTCGTTCAGGAAGACTTTCCAAGCCAGACTGCAGATATTCTGTTCGAATTCTACCGACGGAATGATCGTAGTGCGCTAGTGCTACCACCTAAGGTCAGCGACTTGCTCAAGCAAGGCAAAAAGATATGACCCCAATAATGTGCCAACTCACTGGAGGGCTATAGAATGTGATCATGGCCGTTTGCCGGCTCGAGCAAGTTAAGCATTTCGTGGCGTAATAGCCAGTACGTAGCTTCAAGCCTTCACAGAAGCTCCATAGCTAGTCTTTGTGTGCCTGCGCTTCCGTTTGGTCTTTGAGGCATCGCCGGCGCCTGCTGTGATCAGAGTGCCTGATCGTTCAGCTTCTTCTGCTGCTACCCTGGCAGCTTCAGCTCTAGCTTTCACCTTCAGGCCTCGTGGACCTGCCGTCTTCACTTTTTTCTGCACGCTTAGCGGGTTCGGTCCACTCGGTCCCTTCTTACGCTTCTTCTTGCTCGGAGCTGCATCACCTCCTGCCACATCATCAGTTGTCTGAGCTTGTCCACCGCTACCGTCAGCCCTGGTTTCCGATCGTGCGACACCTTGGTCCACCACTCCTTCGTCCTTGCCATCGTCCTCCCTTAACCTCTTGACACCACCGCTTGGATTCCGTCGACCAGTAAGTCCAGCGCTGAATTTCAGTCGCTCTTCCTTCTCTCGTACATTGTTGGTCGCGGACGCCATTGGCTCCATTATCATGACACTTCTCTTGATGTAGATTAGCGGCACCCCTGGAATCGAGCGCATGAAGTATCTGAGATTGTCGTCCTGGCTTGCAATGATGTAATGGTATTTGTTCGTGCGACTGGACTTTGGGTCGACTACGCTCTTTAGACAATCGAATGTGCTGAGAGGTTTCTCCAGCTCATGATGGCCGCACCGTACTCGCTCGAATCCTTTTGCATGTTCTATGAGGGTTTCATCTTTGGGCTCCGCATCGTAAAGATGACGCATAGAGCACTGTGTAATCACTAATTACTATATCAGGTGAAAGATTCTTCCAACGATCATTCTCACCCCTTACTCGGCTTGGTTTCACCATGTAACGTCCTCATCAGGCCGCCTGAAAAGTCCATCTTGAAGCGGGAGGCATCTTGCAGTATGGCAGCATCGACTATATTGATCTGTCAACACTTTCGCTATTCCCAACACAGTATCTCAGTTTCACGAACCTATTACTTGATATGGTACGCGGAAGCCGAAATGCAGACCGAACTGTTGCACTGCAGTGCGATGTTAGTGTCAAACAGTATAGCAGGCCTTGGTGGTACTTACTCAGCTTCCTGTACTGCTTGGATCGTTTACCACGCATCTTGACAGGTTGTAGTGAGATGGATAGTCGGCGAGGAGAAAAGTTAACGATATCAAATGATCGACGAACATGGGACGATGCCAAGGCTTGGTAAATCTGGGGTACATAAGATCACCTCTTGCCTGCTTAGTGTGCGCCATATCGAAGGACATTATTCGTCATTCGGATGAGGTGCTTCACTGAACTCGTGCTCGCGTGTTATGAGTCTCGATAAACAAATCTACCGTGCCGTTTGTTGATTCGATGCCCTCCGCACAACAATAGCAGAGAGTAAGGCCTCCAACGCAACGGCAATGGCCGATTTAGGTGATGGAGACTTGAGTCTACAAAGGCATACAACTCGAGATTGGCCTGAAGACGAGGGGAATGAGGGACCAGGATCGCCTCACCTGGAATTTGAATATGCGTCGCTGGACGATGCCGCTGTGCAACCTATCAGGAGTCTTACTAGGTCGTGGCATTCGAAACGAGGTCATGAGCAAGAGGATGATCAGGACATTGGGAACGCCATAATAACGCCGTCAATCGAAGAGATAGAGCAACCTCGGTATATGGTAGGGCATGGGTCCCCGATAGCAGGAGATGCGGTACGTTCGCCGAAAGCAGTCTCGAGGCCTACGGCTGTGGGACCTGGCAACGCAGACGTGCCGCATGTTGCGGCAGAAGCCAAGCAAGTCAACGAGGACATATCTGCCAAGGAGGAGGGGAACGTGGAAGGAGGAGGCAGCAAGCCTGATCTACCGCCTCCAGAACCTATTTCCTCACCACTATCAAGGATGAAATCACCGCAGACTGGCGAGCTATCAGAGTTCTCGCATCAGCAACTGACGCAACAGCCGGACGAGGAAGAAGAGGAAAGCGATGACGGTGATGTATGGCAGGATATGCCAGTATATGCAGCATACGATATCTACGACGATGACGGCAAACTGATTGCGAGGGAACACGAAGAAGAGGCCCCTCCGGGATACAGAAGCGTCGAGCCGAGCGGAGGTGCTAAGGGATACACGAAAGTTATGGTAGACGAGGACGCCAGATCAGCAACGAGTATGGATGACAATACTGCATACCTGTTTGACAAGCGTAATAAGGACGCCGAGGATGATGATGATCTGGAAGCTCGTGACCCTCTTGCTCAGATGAATGAGACGAAAAATATGTTGACGGACAATCAAAGAATAGCTTATGTTGGAGTTGTCCGATTAGCGATCGCAGAGATGGTCAAGGAAATGCAAAAGCTAGAGCGTACCAGAGGTGCCAAGAAAGCGCTGGATTTCGCTCAGGAGTCAATGCTGCTTTGGAGTCAAAAGGTCATGGTCAGGCTGTATGCGCATATGGAGCTGGACTCCGCCGGTAGGCCGCTCTATTTATATATTCATAAGGCGATGCAAGTACTAACCAGACGTGTAGAGCAAATAATGATAGAACAACTAGCTGAGCATGGTCTGCAACCATCTGATCTGACACCTACTCTGATGCAGAACGCAAGGGTTAAGAATCCCATGGTAGACCAGAATACAACACAGGAAGCAGAGCAAAAATCAGCTGATGACCCTAGTACTCCAGCGCAAAGCTCAAGGAAAGGCTCAAAGGTATCTCAGCGCACTACATCTGTTTCCGAAGAAGCACTTCCAGCATATGAGGAGCACGAGCTTTCGGACATGCCAGAAGTACGGACGCCCTCGCAATTACCGACGACGGAGAAGCTGGACATTGATCTGCGATGGACCATCTTATGTGATCTATTCCTACTACTCATTTCAGACTCGATCTATGACGCACGATCACGAACATTGCTTGAACACGTTGGCGCATTTATGGAGGTGCCATGGCTAGACATATGCAGATTCGAGAAGCGTGTAGCTGAAGCTCTTGAAATGCAGGACATTGAACTCAAAGAAGACCTCGCAGAATTGGAGCATATGGCATCACGCAAGAAACAAGTCAAACGGAAAAAGCTCATGATGATGGGTCTTGCTACAGTCGGAGGCGGCCTTGTTATTGGTTTGTCTGCAGGTTTACTCGCTCCCGTCATTGGAGCAGGCCTTGTAGCTGGACTAGGAACGATCGGTGTTAGTGGGGGCGGTACTTTCTTGGCTGGAGCTGGTGGTGCTGCTCTTATTGGCACAACGGGTGCCCTGTCAGGCGGCACAATTGGTGGCAGAGCAGCTGCGCGTAGAATGGGCTCTGTTAGGACTTTTGAATATCGACCACTCTTCAACAATAGACGTGTCAATCTAGTCATCACACTGGCTGGCTGGATGACAGGCAAAGTGGATGACGTGCGGCTACCTTACAGTACAATTGATCCTGTTATTGGTGACGTGGTCTCCGTGCTGTGGGAGCCGGAAATGCTAAGAAGTATGGGAGACACTATTAACATTCTGGCAACAGAGGTACGCCTTATACACTATACTTCGTAATACTTCGGACTGACGCAAATGGTTAGGCTCTCACTCAAGGACTGCAGCAGATCCTAGGAAGCACTATACTTATCAGTTTGATGGCAGCCCTGCAACTACCTGTAGTGTTGACCAAGCTAGCTTACCTCATTGATAATCCTTGGTCAGTCTCAATGACGCGAGCTGATATGGCCGGACTCATCATGGCCGACTCTTTAATCGACCGAAATCTTGGTGCTCGACCAATCACGTTGGTAGGCTTCTCGCTGGGTAGCCGCGTGATCTTCTCGTGCCTACGTGAACTTGCCAGGAAAGGCGCTGTAGGGCTAATACAAAATGTTTACATGTTCGGATCGCCAGTGGTTATCAGCAAGGACGAATGGATAAAGGCGCGAAGTGTGGTTTCTGGTCGATTCGTCAACGGATATGCCACCAATGACTGGATCCTAGGTCAGTGAACACCCACTCTCTGTATAATCTCAATGACCCAGCTAACCAAGCACAGGTTACCTCTTCCGCGCCACTGCTGGCGGTATCATGCGAGTCGCGGGCCTAGTCAAAGTCGACATACCTGGCATCGAGAATCTGGACGTCACAGAATTCGTACCAGGCCATATGGCGTACCGCAAAGCAATGCCTCGCTGTCTCCGCGAAGCAGGATGGGCGATTGAATCCGATGAGTTCACCGAAATCGAAGACCCCGACCCCGAAAATCACCAGAATAGACAAAGAGAGCTCATTAACGAAATTGAAGAAGCGCGCAAAGAGCTGCAGAAGAAGCCAGAGAAGAAACGCTGGTTCTGGAAGGGCAAGGCGCAACGAGCGAAGAAACAGGAGTGGGAGACCTATGAAGAGAAGCCTGCGGAAGATGGTGCTGGAGCTGCTACGAATGGCGAAGGGGTAGATGCTGAGCATCCCGCAGGCGATGTAATGTTCGATGTCGAAGCAATCCGGAAAGAAGCCATTGAGCTCGCAGCACAGGGCATCGAGAACAAAGACCCTACCAAACCACCCCAGCCCGCCATCCGGTCGGGCTCAATCTTTTCCCTGCGTTCCGCCTCCGCCTCCCAAACATCCCTACAAACACCATCCAATCCAAGCAAGAAAACCTGGCCAGACCTGCGCGGCACAAAGAGCTACGAGACCATGCAGCAAGTGCCATCGCCAAAAGAAGTGAATAACCAGCAGTCCACATCGAAAGGCTCTGACGAACACGACCACGACCACGACCACGACCACGACCACGATGCCCGTACTCATGACCAACACGACCAGCACGACCCCTACCACTACGAAGACGAAGCCGAAATTTCCCTCTCCTTCGAGCCCTCATCCCCGATTCGAAGCGCCACAAGTCCGCTCCCTAGCGCGCGGACCGAACAGTTGGCGCGACAGCTGAGCTCGAATTGGAGCCAGGCAGATTTAGGGACAAGGCCAGCTCAGCCGCGGCATCATGACGATGATGAGCCGACCACACAACGGCAGAATGTGCATGATGGTTATCGGCAAGCGCGAGGAGATGGTGATATGGGAAGTGTGGCGATGCATAATGTGTGGGACGACGAGGAGGACGAATCTGGACATGAGAGGGAGGTTTCAATGACGTTTGAATGAGAGCGGCAAATATAAGACCGGTGGCATGTATATGTGTTAAAGGCACTAGACCGGCGTCCTGAGCATGTATAGGCAGGGCGTGGGAAGAGATGTTACGCCGGTACTCGTCGCATTGGCGTAACCTTTTGGCAATGTCATCAAGATGTTGTTTCTGTCCTAAGGTACCCATAACCCGGACCAGCGCGATATATCAACCACAGGCCGACTTCAAACTCACACGGCGAGCTCCTCACACCAAATTGGGAACACCAGAACATCACCCAGCTCTTCCGCCGACCAAAACCGCGCATTCGCTACGCGCGCTAGCCCGCTCCACACCCCTTCCCCTCTCCCTGTCCCTTGCCATCTCACATTCCCCACCGCCCAAGCTCCTCTCCTCCGCCATCAGCCTCCCCCACCCCGGCCTCCTCCTCCCTCATTCGCTGCCTTGCTCGGCCCCTCCAGCACTCAATATCCGCATCCAGCGCCGCCAAGTCTCTCTCCAGCTCCTCTAGCTTCGTCCGAGTCTCCAGCAGCATCCTATCCAGCCATACAATTTTGACGTGCAGATCTTGGTTCAGCATGCGAAGCTCGTCCTTGCGGTAATCCGACACGGAAAGCCCGATGGTGTGTTCCTCTGTGTGGACTTCTGCGTGTGCGGCCATTGCTGCGTCGACTCTTTCCTCGAGGACTTCGAGGTCCTGGAGGAGGACGTCGCGGGTTGATATGGATTCGTTCTTCTGGATGAGAAGCCAATCTACGTGGGACTGCATTGGTGAAGATTGCATTGTTGATGACGACGACAGGGAGCTGTAGGAGCTGTAAGGTGTTATGGAGAGGAGATGGTGCAGCTCGTGACTTCGCATGGCGGATTACAAAAGTGGCCATTCTGTTCGCTTATATCGCTAGCCCGATAGTCTGTATGAGGCTGTGTGATGGTATCACCGAGGCCCTCTCTCGACCACCATCCACCTCGCCCAACCCAGTCCCGAACACCGGAATTACACACGATCAGCCCGCCAATTGTTTCCGTGTCTCCTTGATCTTAGCACCCAGCTCCTCCCACTCGTCTGTCAACACACTTTCCGTTGCCTCACAATCCAGTATCTTAGCTCTTAGCCGTTCGGCCTCCTCTCCCAAGGTGTGGCTCCGCGTGCGGAGCTGATCTCTCTCAGGCTTCGACTGGGACCTGCTCCGAATCTGTGTATGGATTTCATCGCGCCTTGCCAGAACTTCCTGGTGCTGTGCCTTGAGGCTTTTGTATTCGAGGTGGAGTTCGTCGTATGTTGACTCGTTCATGGCGCGCTGGATGACGAGCACGGCGAGTTGAGCTTGCATTGCTGCAGGGGGAATGAGAAGGGGCCTGCCGCTATGGGTTCACGCCGCGAATATGAAGATTTTGTGTTAGATGAGGTGAGGGCGGGCAAAGTAGGTAGCGGTTCAGGGTCGAAGTGTATGCAGACTTTACTGTATGTAGTGTTCCAAGCTTCTGGCTATGTTACAAACAGCTTCTGCTTCGTAGCTTGTGCCCTCGTCATGGTGAATCACAAAGGTGGCGGCCTGCGCTGATGATATATCTGTGCCGATTGTCTGTAGGAGGCTGTGAGATCGTGTCACCGAGGGTCTGTCGACCTTCCGATCACGGATGTATTGTGATACCTTGCCAAGCAACGCAATATTTTGTTTCTTGACTCTTGTTGTTATTATCATTAGAAGATCTCACAGTTTAGCATCAACGCTTTCGGTCCTTCACTCTTTCTGTCATTGTAGTGCGCAGGCCGTGCATGCTTGAGAAAGGCATTTCTCTGTAGCAAAGGCGCGCATGCCTCACAAGCCACGGGATCTGGGTTACCAGCAGCAGTAGCAGCTGGCACAACCGCAAAGCAGTATTGGCAGTATTCCTCGATCTTGCTCTTTCGCGCCTTCTTGCCCTCTACTAGGCCGGTGGCTAGCACACTCATTCGCCGATCTGTCGGAGTGCTTGGTGCAGGACTTCCCGTATCGACCTCGTTGCCATCACCACCGCCACTACTGTGGACCGGCAACCTCATTGCCAGAATGACGTCCTCTGCCCGCTTCGTTCGCGACATTATGTCGTCCATGTACCGCTTAGCCTCCTCGTACGAGGATACTGTGCGTGAGATCTCTTGAAGCGTCGTCGCCTTTTCAGCAATGATAAGCATCGTGACCGGCTGATGGAATGAATCTTTATATCTATCCACTTCATCGACCATGGGCCCTGTAGGACGTTGGCCTGCATCGTCCGCTTTCGTGACTTTTTCCTTCCCACTAGCAGGGGTACCAATGCCTAAAGCTCCACTACCGCGCTTGCCTATAGTAGGAGGGACTTTCTTTACCACGAGGAAGCTCGCCAGAATACACATGGCATTTGGTGCAAACTCGAGTATGGAGTGCCGCGGGAAATGATAGCGATCTCCGTTGGAGCCCACGAACTCAATCGCTAGGCCAATGATATTCGACTTCGTGGCCATCGAGCTCAATAGTTTGGATGTCTTCGCCGGTGTTGTGAAATTCGTGGCGGAGCCAGGTTTCGAAGAACTGAACAGTGGTGTCCCACCTGATGGTGACGGACGCATCATGCCTGATCCTGGAGTTTGGGAAAAGCGAGGCGGACCGCCTGGGGTATTATACATATTGTTCGACATTGAGGCGCCGAACCGTTGACGTTGTACAATGGCATTGAGTTCGTCGATATGAGTCTGAAACTCGCGTAGCTGTACAGGGGTGGCCGATCCAGATGCTACAATCTTCATAAGACTTTTCAGCGCAGGATCCATAGAGGCGCGCTGAGCGAGCATCTGTATCACTGGGTCTTGTGCGGGATTGACTACTGGGGATGGCTGTGCTACCTGAGGAGCTGATTGTGTTGACGTAGGCTGTGGCGTCTGTGACTTAATACGTGCAGCCTCGGTACCTTGGAGTGTCGATGGAGGACTGCCTGCACCATTCAGGAGAGCAGCCGGCACATTGGCACCCGGTGGTGGTGGCTTGATATCGGCTTGTGTGTTGAATGAAGGCGTGGAGGAGAACATGGAGGTGCCGGGTGTCGAAGCAGCCGGATTCGGCGGCTTAGCTGGCGTAGCTTGATGAGGCCACGAGGGCGCAGGTGCAAATGTGGAATGAGTCGGCGTCATCATCGGAGCAGGTCTGGCTGGTGCATCCAGTGGCGCTTGGTCGTTCATCCTCCATTCATGTATACCGAACAGTTTGACATCGAAAGTATGCGGCTCGATTACGAGCTGACAGGTTCCGATCAAATGCATGCAATCCTTTGGTGGTCCGCTCACTTCTTGGACTTCTCCCTTTTTCTTCTTCGCAGGTTTCGACCAGAATCTGTCGAAGAGCCCATCGTTGAGCCATGCGTTTCTGGATCTATTCAATGACGCAGCTAGCACGCCACTTTCAGCAATACTTTGTAACTGTGTGTTGCCACCTATTACAGAACCAGAATGTAGCGTTGGTAACGCGCTATTTTCGTCGATTCTGCTCGGCAACGTGTCCTCTACGGACTGTGGAGAGAGGACCGCTTGGGAGTCGCCTGCTGGCGTAGGTCGCAATGCTGAAGAGACATGTGTTGACTTTCGCTTCTTTGGTGCAGGGGTGAGCGCCGGTGCTGGTTCTGCACGAGTTGAGCGTGTTGATATGCGCCTGGTTTCTGGCATGACACTAACAGTGTCGATTTCCTCGTGCGCTGATTGAGTCGCAATACGAGTGAAAGTTCAACGCATTGCCGCGGCAGGTGGATGTGAAGATGAAACGATTTTGGAGAAAGCTGAAACGGAAGTCAAGATACACGTTAAATCGGTGGGGTTCTTGTCGATAAACAGCAGTGACGAGTGACGACAACGTCTTCGTATCAAACAACAACATCATCGTCACTGTGTACCTCTTCCGCAAGTGCCTCACAGGAAGGTTGTCATCATATCATATACTCCACGGTGGAAGCGGCCACACTATTACTTTTCCCGCCAACATGGCTACAATCTACCCTTTCATGGACATCAACCTCCACGCTTCTGATTCCTCCTACGCCTTCACCTCTCCGTCAAATCCAAATGCGCCGACTCTCGTTATTGACAGACCTTCGGGTGACCTGCGCCTAAATGATGCGAAACCTAGCGGAGCAAAAAGAGTGATGAGCATTGCTGGTATCCTAGGCATAATCAAGTTGCGCCTAGGTGATTAGCCTCGATAGCCTCTTGAAGTCCTGCGCTCACTTCACTCAGATAGATATGTCGTTGTCATCACAAAGAGTCGGCCGATGGGTAAAGTCAAGGGGTCTATGATACACAAGGTCATCTCAACAGAAATGCTGCCAATGCGAGAACGTCCTCTGCACGACCCCGACGAAGACACATATATCAACCTGGTCAAGAGTATATTGCAAGTAGGTCCAATGTACTTCTCGTACAACTTGGACCTGACAAACACCTTCCAACGCCAAGCCAAGAGCGATCCAAATACACCACTTTGGATGCGAGCCGATGACCGCTTTTTCTGGAACAAGTTCATCTCAAGCGACTTGACTGATTTCAGGTCAGGAAGTGGCAGCATACCTGGCCTACGTATGGCCGCCGGACCTCGAACAGCAGTAGATCCCTTTATTCTGCCAGTAATCTGTGGTATGCTCAACATCTCAAAAACATCGATTAATGGCAACGCTCTCACCTTCATGCTCATTACAAGACGGTCGCGGCATCGAACTGGCACGAGATACTTTTCCAGAGGTATTGACGAGAATGGGAACGTCTCAAACTACAACGAAACCGAACAGAGCATTGTACTGAATGACAACGATTCTGTTGGCAATGGTAGCTTCAGTCCGGTCGACAACAAGATGGGAAGAGAAGTCCAGATATTGGCATACGTGCAAACTCGAGGAAGCGTGCCAGTAATGTGGTCCGAAGTCAACAAGCTCAAGTACACGCCCGAGCTGCAGGTCCGCGGCATTGATAGCGCTATGGATGCAGCCAAGATACATTTTGACGAGCAAATCAGATTATACGGCGACAATTATCTTGTCAATCTCGTCAACCAAAAGGGTCGCGAGGCCCGGGTGAAAGGTGCTTACGAAGAAATGGTCCGCAAGCTACAATCCTCAACGGCAGAATCCATCAATGCCGATGGCCACTCCGCAGAGACCGTCCACGTCCTCGACTCAAAGACGAACCAACAACAATTCGACCGCCTTCACTACGTCTACTTCGACTTCCACAACGAAACGAAAGGGCTCAAATGGCACCGCGCCCAGCTCCTCCTCGACGAGCTTCAGCAGCCCCTCCAGCAACAACAATACTTCCACGGCATCTACAACCTCTCCGACCGCCTCGCCCGCGCCGAAGTCCGAAACGTCCAGCGCAGCGTCGTCCGCACAAACTGTATGGATTGTCTCGACCGCACCAACGTCGTCCAGAGCATGCTCGGCCGCCACGCACTCAATCGCATGCTCCAAGATCTTCAACTCCTGCCTCGCGGCGCATCTGCAGATCAAGACGCTACGTTCGAGTCGCTCTTCCGCAATGTCTGGGCAGATAATGCAGACGTCGTCAGCAAGATGTACTCCGGCACTGGCGCGCTCAAAACCGACTTCACACGTACAGGCAAGCGCACACGCGCCGGCGCTCTACAAGATCTGCGAAACTCGGTGACGCGCTATGTTCGCAACAACTTCGCCGACGGGCCACGCCAGGACGCTTTCGACGTGTTCTCTGGCGCGTATCTGCCGTCGAGTGCAGCGCAGGACGGAGCGTTTCTCGATCGTCGTCCGGTGCTGGTGCAGGCTATGCCATATGTCCTCGCTGGATGCATGTTCTTTGTGGTTGTGGCGAGCATGACCCCTAGGATGCCTGAGGCGGCGGTGTGGCCGTTGAGGTTTGTGGTTGGAGCGTGTCTCGGGGCGGCGGCGTATGTGGGGAGGTTTATGGTGCAGCATGGACCGTTATATGTAAGTCTGACTCCAGCCTGTGCATGATCATTGATCTTGTGATGATGGCATGAACCGGGCTAACACGTGATAGGTCAATTGGCCCAAGCTGAATACGCCTCCATGGGCTGTGGAAAATTACCAGGAGAGTCTGGCGGCGGTGAGCAAGGACCCCATTATGGGCGTGTTTGTGGAAGGGGCGGGCAAGAGAGGGGATGGAAGGGTGGTGTATATGGAGGAAGGCAAGAAGAGGCAGGAGTAGGGGCATAACCGGAGGGTGGCATGCCATGTTCACAGCGCTGTAGACACATACAGAAGAGTACTCCACCTTGGTAAACCTTGGTGCCCGCCCAATTGATGCACATAAACTAGACCGTGATTGACAATATGTACGACAGACTGCAATTTTCGGCAAGAAATGTGAAATTTCGAATATTGACTCAAGTCCAAAAAGCTGTGGAGAGTGCCGTCTTGACTAAACAACTTACGACACCGCTATGCAATTCCGTATCCGTCCCCAGATCCCCGGTGAGAAAAGTTACCATTAGAGAACTTAACTCAAGCCTGAAAATTTGTGAAGAGTGCCGGTCAGGTCATAAGCGTGAAAAGCTCTAGCATCATCTCAATTTCCCATCATCCATTCCTGAGTAGGAGTAGGAGTAGTCGAAATCGAAGAAATTAACTCAAGCCTGAAAAGTTGTGAAGAGTGCCGAAGAGATCAAAAGTCTTGAAGGGATTGATGTCAACATCGATTCTGCGACCAGGGCTTTCAGTAAGAAGAGTCGATATCGAGAAATGTAACTCAAGCCTAAAAAGTTGTGAAGACCGCCGTAAAGATCGTTAGCACAAAAAGCACCCGATTGATGTGATGATAAACCTGTCCGAATTGTAGTATTGTCATATACAGCGATATCCGCAGCACTTCAACAAGGTTGCAATTCTCAGCCAGTGACGAAGAAAACTCGTGGTCTCATTAATGCTACAGCCCCTACGAAACGGGACAGTGAAGGCATGGTATGTACTCTGCATATAGCCTCAATTCGAACATGACTCGCTGCCTCATGCGTCCTCAGCGACGCTAAGGGAGACGCCCTCGCCGTCCTGATCGTCGCCCGCACCGTCCGCAGCGTCATCGTCATCGTCCCCAGCATCGCCGTCCTCAGACTCCGAGTCGTCTGTAAAAGACGCAAAGGACTCGTTGTCTTCGTCTTCAGTGGTGCCAGATGTCTGTGTACGCTTGAGACTGAGCAATTCGCTGTCGTCCACGTCTTCCGCCTCGTCCCCAGCTCCATCAACATCAGCCGTACCACGCTTACGCTTCGCAGCCCGTAGCTCGGTGATGGCGACCTTATTCAGCCTGTTGACGTCGCCTGTCCGTCCACCTTCGACGCCCTTCTTACTGCCGGCATCGACCGAATCGCCTGCTGGTTTCTCTTCACTTGGCTTGGCGTCACCAGTACCAGCACCAGCGATAGCAGGCAGCGGTGTAAACCATGGCAGCTTTCCTCGCAAAAAGTCATTCAGCACCATCTTCGCCACGCCATCCACATCCGCCTCGCCACCCTTCAACAACCTTCCACCCTTTCGCGCAAGCTGCTCCAAAAAGTCAATGTGGTCGACGTAATTCTCCATCTCATACGTCTTCAGTACATGCTTTTTCTTGCACTTGCCGAGCGCCGCCGCGACGTATTGCTCGGGGTTCTCGACATTCTCCACCCGCACGACACCTTTCAGCAGGATATCCTGCGGTGTGTCGAGTTCTTTCGGCGGCACGACACCGGGACAATCAATGAGGTAGATGCGCTTCATGAGCGTGACGTATTGCCACACTTTGGTCTCGCCGGGAATAGGGGCGACTTTGGCGACTTTCTTTTTGCGGAGGGTATTGATGATGGAGGATTTGCCGGTGTTTGGGTAGCCGATGAGGCCGACCGAGATTTGTTTGCGGGAGGCGTGGAGGGAGGAGAATTGACGAAGGAGGGAGATCAGCGTGCCTTTGCCGAAGGAATTCGTCATGGAGGCGTGGAAAGCGAGAGTTGGGTGGGTTTTGGAGAGGTGGCGGACCCATGCGGCCTGTTTCAAAGTTGTGTCAGTACAGAGGATATAGACATCAGCAAAGAAGCATTAGGCAGTATGAAATGTCTGAGACGTTACTAAGAGACGCTTCTATAGACCACGACCAGTGCCGAGGAGAAAGCCTCAACTCAAACGGAACAGCATGAACCCTTTATGGACGAGCCATCAAGACGACGACAGTCCGACTCCTTCTCTTGTGAAAAGGAGCGGCGGGAACAAAGGTTTATTTTGCAAAGTTGTAACAGGCGCCGAACATTTTGTTGTTGCGATAAAGCAGTAAGGCGTCTTGACTTGAACATTTGCGATTGCAGAAGGAAGGAGACAGAGAAGCTCAGACTTACAGCGACGGAAGTAGGTATCAGATCACATTTGTTGAGAACGAACAGAAGATGCTTGTGAGGTGCCTCTTCTTTGATGTATTTCTCGACACTCCGACATCGAGTGCCGTCTGGATCTCGTGCGTCGAGGACGTGTATGACAACGTCAGAAGAATCAATAACCTTGTTCTTGTCAGCTTGCGCACTCAGCTGGAGATGTTGCAACATACCTTGTAGAGCTCGTTCCAGATCCTCTTACTTTGACCTTTGGAGAAAATGGGTTCAATAGCACTTGTAAGAACACCATCTCCAGCAGTCTCCTGACCAAGTGCACCACTAAGCAATGCTTCCTGATCCTGTCGATCCAAATAATCATCGTACATCTTGACACTATGCCCTGCCAGATCATCAATCGAGCTAATATCCAGCTTCACTCTCTTCCTATGTGCTTTCGGCCCAAATGTATCTGCGAACGGCCTTTGCTCGACTGCTATTTTTGCTTGATGTTGCTTGACGCCGTTCTTTGTCTCGTCATCTTTAATCAAGCTCATTGGCAGCTTGTTCGACTTGAGTAGGTATGAATAAGGATCACTGGCATTCTTTGCGATTGCCTCTCGAAATTGCGCCAGACTGTCCTGTGCGATGACCCGAGTATTCGTAAACCATTTCCGATTGGGCTCTATCCGAGCGACTGGAACGTCTCGAGATTGATATGATGCTGCTTGTGTGATATCTCCTTGGGCATTGCGTTGTGGTTTACCCTCCTTGTACATGTTAAGCTTCTTGACCTTCTTGGCATCTCTGAGGTACTGTCAGCGTCTCATGTCGCGGCTTCCCAGCTCTAAGTGGCATACCTGTAGAAGTTCTCTCCCTTCACCCGCACATTGCTCATGCCATCTCCAGTCTTGCCCTGCCGCTCCCGCCTCGTTGCCTCCTTCTTGCCGGTACCCATGGCTGCCTAGTCTCAAGCTGTACTATGTTTGTGGCAATGTCTCGACTCCAATAAGTCTCCCCGTAAACAGAAGACGAATCAGTCGTAAAAAAGGTCTAGTAGTGTAGTGAAAGTCGTTGTAGCTGTAGTTGTATTTGTGGTTGTGTTTGTCAATACAATGCCATGCGTCTAAAAGAAAAATCCAGGACATCCGGATCGTCGGAGTTAAGCTTTCGGGAATTGCCGCCAAGTTTTTGACTTCCAAATGTTGCGAGCTACCTCAGTTACCTCACAAGAGCATTATCACAACCATCACAACACAATGTCTCGACCAGCAGCTGCCGCATGGCGGTGCACATCGTGTGCCAATACCACCAAACCATTCACTCGCTCCTTCTCCATCTCGACCGCCACACGAAAGATCGGCCCCGAATCCCCTCGATACATCGACATCCCCGAGCCACCCCAGCAAACCTTCAAACCCAGACCACGCATCAAGGGAGTCCTTCCCGTCCCCCGAGATATCTTCCACAAGCGACGCGGCGGCATCGACAAAGTGACGCCCGAATACCTCGACAATGCCACATACACTCCGCAGCCAAATGACAGCCGTTCCAACAAGCACGACCCCGAAGCCCAGCGCAACGACTGGAAAGCCCAGATGGCCGACAAGCGGCGCCAGAATTTGCGGGAGGGGTTGACGGAGCTGCACGAGCGGAGAGTGGTGTCTGATGCTGCGAGCACGAGAAGGACGGCGAGAAGGCAGGCGGAGCGGCAGAGACTTATTGAGGCTGCGGAGAGAGAGGATGAGCGATTGACGAATCCAACGACGACGCTGCTCATGCAGACGATCGCCGCTGAAAATGGCCAGCTACCAGATCCCAACCGCGAAGCCCGCCTTTCAGCCATGCGAGCCCGTGTCGCAGAGAAGGAAGCCACGAAAGCTAGTGATCGCCAGGACGCCCTACACACGCTGTATATGCACGCCAAGGACTTTATTGTCACGGAACAGCAGCTGGATAAGGCGATTGACGCTGCGTTTGGAACGGCGAACGAGCCGAAGAGCTTCGGAGCCAAGGGCAGCAGTGTGTGGGCGGTGGAGCTGCCGCAGAGTATACAGGATAAGTTGAATGCGGCGAATAGGTCGAGGGGCACGGTGGCGGATTCGGAGTGGATTGCGACGACGACGAATCAGAGGATTGGGAAGATTGCGGAACAGTTGACGGGTGGGAAGATGGATAATGTATCTTGAGTGTAGCCTCGAGACCGGGGGATCTCCTTGGTTGATGATGCTATGATGAAGCTGTGGGCGTTACTGTATGTATACTAGCATTTACGAGCAGGTCTGGGACTGAGGGTCGCCTTGTAGTTCTTGTGAAAATCAATGCAAGAACACTTTTGGCAACAGAATCACATAGAATCCACAGACTGACTGTACCAATCTCACGCCTTCTGATATGTTCGCTCAAAAGAACGCTCGGCCTCAGTGTCTGTCACGAGCACTTTGCCCAATCACATAGAAGACATACTTCCATGATTGTTCCAGATCAAGCGTGGTGTAGTACTGTGTCGAAGTGACATGGAACAATAATTGTGTCTGACTGCCGTTGCTTGGTGTGACATTGTGTCGAGATTAAAGTGTAAATGATGATATGGTTTGTCATTAGTGGCTGATAGTATACAATCCTTTCCATGAAGCCTGTAATATACTCTTCTCTTCCTGCCTTGGGCACGCCCAGCCCACCCTACTTTAGACGTCCTCTCTCTGGCGCTCCCACCCAATGCCGCCCATCCCTCTTGATCAATGCCAATCCCGCCCAAAACAGAGTGCCATTTTCAATCGTGCCCCCCACTGCAACTCACCTCCACTAATCTCATATATTTCTTGCTGCTCATATTGCTGCTACTACTTGCCGAGCTTCACAACGCTCCGCGTCCATGTTTTTCAGTCACACTGATGATGTCGCGACGGCCGTCTCACCGACTGCTTTAGCCGGTGTCAGCTTGAGTCTTAGCTTGATACCCGTCTTGGCACTCGGTGGCTGCATCTGGCTCTGAGTCTGATTCGGTATGCGAGATTGCGTAGGCGACAGAGATTGCCCCTGCGCCGGCGGCTGCAGTGGCTGCATGTTTGTCTGTGACTCGACCTGAGACGTAGCTGAAGTTAAAATTGCGGAAGATACACGCCTCCGCTTTTCCTCCTTCTTCACTCTCGCCCTGACTGGTGACTGCTCAAACTCCCAAGGTTGGGTGCGAGGACCACTGAAGGTGAACGTGGCTATGGTGGGAGTCGAGGGAGTACCTAGCTTCGAGTCTCCTCCTGTCGAATGGACACGCCGGTGTTTGATGGGCGATGGGGTTGAGCTTGCAATGCTTGCAGAGGTCAGAGAGGCAGTGGAGGGGAAGTTGCCGAAGGAGGATGCGAAAGACGAGGTATTTGCGTAGATAGCGAGGGCACGGTAGACGGGCAACAAAGCGCGTGATCGTTCCGGTGTCAGAAGGCTTGCTCGTCGGATTTCGGATGAAAGCAAGTTGCGTAAGGTGGGTGCGATAGTGGTGGAAGAGAGATCGGCATTGTCAGGTCGATGCTGGTGGGCTATGTGCTGTACCCGAGTATTTTGAACTGGCTTTGAGGACGGGTATGGTAGAGATCGTGATAGGAAGGACGCTTCGTCAAGCTCTGCCAAGTAAGATTTTGCAAGATCGGTGAGGAAGTGGTCGACTGGATCGATTGGGTCGGGAAGCAGTAATTCAGCCTTTTGAACGGGCTGCTCATCGCTGTTGCTTAGTGGTGGTGATGGCGGAATGAGTGTGCTTTGATGCAGGCTCGTCGATGGTGAGTTCAATGATTCTGCTCCCACGGGCAGTTTGACGATCAAAGTCTTCTTGACCGGAATGCCGGCTTCGTAGGGATTCTCGAAGAGTCGTGAGTAGTCCTTGTTTGCTCCACTGCGTCTGGGTCGTTTCTCAACCTCGTCGCCGTCGATGCTGTCGTCAAAGGCTGCGGAAGATCGCCTCTTCTTGTGATTGGTAGCAAAGTGATTACCCAATCTCTTGTCAAGATGTGGTTGAGTTTGCTTTCTAGGCCAGGCATGCTTCATCTTCATGTGCTCATTCAGCCGCCAGTACGGGACGAAGCGGACTTTGGAAGGACACTCCGGTACAGGACAGCGGTTGAGTCCGGGAGGTAGTGTAAATGGAGGATCTGTCACCCAATGGCCATGAATAGGGTTGGCATTCTCGGGGTACTCTGAGAGGTGCGAGGAGCTCTCCGACGGTGGTGGTGACGGCAGGACCGACTCCATGGTGTGTGGGCTCTCTTTGGTGGTGTCGTAAATACTGCTGCTCTGTGGCAAAGTGATGCTTCTGATGTTTGCGTACTCGGGATGTGAGAAGCGTCGTTGATTAAGCTCAAAAATGGAAGTGAAAGCAGCGGAAAATGGAGTGCAAACAGGGTCACGGTGTCAAGAAGAGGGTTCGCGACGCAATTGCGTTGTGCGGTGAGTATATGGTTTGTAGATGGCGAGAGAAGGAGTTGTGATGGGTCGGAACGTCTTCGTCTTTGCCTGGGTGTCTCCGTGCAGATGGTGGTTATGTGGTTGTGTCTTACAAGGGTAGGCGAGGCGGCTACGCACACATGAGCCGTGAGCAAAAGTAGAACTTCCACCATCTCCGCTAGGTGAACATCGTGAACATCGACAATCCTTTCTTTACTACATTCTCAATATGCGCCTACAGCTTGCACTATATATGTAGTCTGTTCCGCTACAAGCTTGCGATATTAGCATGCTATTCTGCTTTTCCAAGCATTCACCTGATGCTGCTGCTACTATTCACACTCGTGGCCTGGGTGCACCTCAGGATGAGCTCAAGGAGTGCTTGATGGTCCGTGCTTGCATGAGACCCTGGATTTGAACTGTCCATTGGGATTCCTCTGAAGACACCTTTAGCAAAGTAGAGTAATAAACACTTGGTGTATTGCTCGCAGTGAACGCCATACTCAAAGATGCGTTTCGATCTCTCCACACTCACTACAGCCGCCCTCGCGTGCGCGTCGATAGCCAATGCTGCTTCCTGGAGCTTCACCGATGCCAGCGTGATCAACAAAACCAAAGGCAGCGCAGTCGATGGAGCATCAAGAGAAAAGTACAATTGCTTTCAGTTTCGCATACACTGAAGTAGTCCTAACCTATACAGATTCAACCCTACGTCCCCCTTATCGTCAGCTGTCACACTAGGACCGATAGACACGCTTTCTGTGTCACTCACAGTGACTGAAGATGACAATGGAAAGAGACCGCATCAAGCATTCCTGACTTTGCAAGAACCTGCCACTGGTCTGGAGGAATCTTACGTTGTTGCCGTCAAAGAGTCTGGGAAAGGCAAGGTCGAAGTGGTATGCCTATACAGTCGTCAAACAGAAAGAAAAAGACAGTCCTAACTCTATAGACACACAAGGACCTCCCTAACCAGCTTCTCACTACCGACAAGCCTCTCAAGGCTTCTCTCGTGATCGGCTCCTTCGGCTCATCCACACCATCCAATACCTTCGCCTTCAATGTCTTCGTCAGACGCGACCCCACCTCCTCCCAGCCAGCAACCGACAAGCCTCTCCGCTATGGCAAGCTCGCCGAGATCAACCACATCTTTAAAGCCGACCCGCAAAGTCCTCCAATGTTCATCACTCTTGCCTTCTCTGGTCTTGCTCTAGCCACCATCCCAGCACTACTCGGCGGCTGGCTCGCTCTTGGCGCGAACGTGAATCATCTGTCTCAGGCAATGAGCAACGCTCCAGTCGCACATGCGCTGTTCTTGGGATCGGTCCTTGGAATGGAGGGTATCTTTTTCATGTACTATAGCAGCTGGACTCTGTTCCAAACGCTTCCACCGGCGACTGTTACTGCCGTTGTCGCAGTGTTGAGTGGAAGCCGAGCATTGGGAGAAGTACAGGGCCGTCGGCTGGCAGGGAAGCGATGAATATACGGTGTAAATGATGTGACAAAGAATATGAAAAAGCTTGACATGTTTACATAGCGAGCATACCATCAACCATCATCGTATGTTGACCAGGCTTGGTCGTCCCCAAAGTCCACTCTCTTGTGTACCACGCGTGCATCTATTGTGACAGATCAAAAGTCTACTGGACTTCAGGTCCGAGTGCTGTGAGAAGTCATATGCTCGCAACAGTACAGCATGCACTTTTAGCGTGCAACATATGCTCCTTATATACGTGACTATACCGGCCGACTCCGCAGTGCTTCATGTCCAATGCACTGCTCCATGTGGTCGTACTCGATAACTTCCATCTTAGTAAGAGGGTCTAACCGGAAACGATCTCCGCATTTCCCGCTCTTGAGTACTAAGGTTGAGCCAGCTATGCCTTGCACATACTTCATTTTGCTATAGCTTCCCAACTTTCCTCTACAACATCTTTAGTTTCGTCAAAGCATACATACCCTACCGCTTTCAGAGCGAAACTCTTGTGTCGGGCAAAGCAAGCTTCCAGCCTCAAGCGCAGCTTCAAACTCGGCGTTCCTGACTCGGCAGTGCCAAGAACCGAAAGTTTACTCGGACATAGTTTCGACGGCCTCTAACCTCGGCGTGCGTTGATGGCACGCTCCAGTGTCAACGGCGGTGAGGGTGACTGGAAAGCTGAATTATCCCAGATGGTCGAGCAGATCAAAGAAGTGCGCTCGCACGGCTCCTCGCCGCAGACTGAGGCGGGTATGATGCGACGGCTTAGCCATGATGGGCACGAGACTGCTGCAGTGAAATCGATCATAAATGACATGGATCATTTATCGAGTCCTGTTCCTCTAGCCGCCAATACTCCTTCGCCTGCTAAACTCGACGCCGAAGCTTGGTCACCTTCTTGTATGTATTGTGCTTATTATATTTTGGGTGACTGTCCTAGCTAACATCGTATAGCATGGACAACAAAACCTATCAAGCAGGATGTCGTCTACACGAATCGATCAGAAGTAGCACTGGCACTCGCAAAGCTGGAGCGGCTTCCTCCAATTGTGTCACCCTACGAGATTTGCAAGCTGAAAAACTCCCTTCGTGAAGTTGCTCTCGGTCGTGCCTTCCTTCTCCAAGGTGGTGACTGTGCCGAGCTCTTCGACTACTGCGAGGCTGGCGCGATTGACTCGAAGATTAAGCTTCTGCTGCAGATGTCCCTTGTGCTCATCTGGGGTGGCAACAAGCCTGTGATCCGTATCGCACGGATGGCAGGCCAATATGCTAAACCAAGAAGTAGTCCCACCGAGATGATAGATGGGGTTGAATTCCCAAGTTTCAGAGGTGATATACTGAACGGTCATGAACTAAACGCACGTACACCAAATCCAGAGCGATTAGTCCAGGCATACTTCCACAGCGCAGCGACACTCAACTACGTACGAGCGCAGTTGGCAAGTGGTATCGCAGATCTACACAACCCTCTCCTTTGGGATTTAGGCCATGTAAAGGATCCGAGTGTGCAGGAAAAGTACCAACGGATCGTAACCAGCATAACAGATTCTCTCCGATTCATGAGCACAATCGGTGCTGATACTGCCGGCCAGCTTGAGACAGTCGACCTCTACACGAGCCACGAAGGTCTCCTACTCGAATACGAACAAAGTCTCACCCGCCTCCTCCCTCATCCCTCGAATCACCGCGCTCCAATCCCAGTCACGCCACCAGCACCCTCACCTCTAGCTCACCGCCACTCCCTCGCCACTCCAACCGTAACATCCGCCCCACCGCGATCCGCCCACAGCACCGGCACCGCCAATGGCTCCATCCCCAGCAACAAGGGCTACTACGCCACCTCAACCCATTTCCTCTGGATCGGCGACCGCACCCGCCAACTCGACTGCGCACACGTCGAGTTTTTCCGCGGCCTCGAAAACCCCATTGGCATCAAAGTCGGCCCCACCATGATCGCCTTCGAGCTCGTCGCCCTCCTCGACGTCGTCAACCCTCGCAAAGAGATTGGGAAAGTAACCCTGATCACCCGCTACGGCGCCGGTAAGGTCGACGCGCTCCTGGGCGGCCACATTGAGGCCGTGCGTGCGGCGGGCCATACGGTGGTCTGGCAGTGCGACCCGATGCATGGGAACACGATAAGCACGCCGCAGGGCATCAAGACGAGGAATTTTGGCGCGATTTTGGCGGAGCTGAGGAGTTGTTTGATGGTGCATAGGAGGCATGGGAGCTTTTTGGGAGGGGTTCATCTGGAGTTGACGGGAGAGGCGGTGACGGAGTGTCTTGGTGGAAGTGAGGGGTTGGAAGAGGAGGATTTGAGCTTGAATTACACGACGTATTGTGATCCGAGGTTGAATGAGAAGTAAGTGTTGCGGATCTGGATGAGATTGCATACAGTATAGCTAACATCCTGCGTAGACAAGCATTGGAGACGGCATTCCTGCTTGCAGGCTTCATGAAGGGCGAGGAGGTGCGGAAAGAGCAGAAGAACGCGAGGGAGATGAGTATATAGCTTGAAGCTGGACGTGGTGCGCATCTTGAAAATTGAATATGCATGGGTTAGGGAATGAGGATTATGTAGTTCGGTCGGACATTTCACATCACATCGTACCATTTACAATCGAAGGCTTTTGAATCACTCTCTTTGAAAGCCGATGTTGCCACCGCTCCTCTCATCATCAAGTCACCCCTGTTCTATAACCGCGGCCGTTCTGTTTCTGTTTCTGTCTTGCTGTGAGGTTCTCGCACGGCCCATCTTTGTCCAAATCAACTGCCAGGGGGATTGTCGCTGAAGAAGCTGAAATTGGCCATGGGCAGACAGTAGTACTCATAGTGGTATGATCATAATCCGAGTTGGTGGGAGCTTTGTAGCATAGTGATAATCAAGCAGGCCGCCATCTGCAGCATCAACTTTCCGAAACACATTGAAGCATTCTGACTTGCCTAATCACCCACAACAGACTGCTAAGATTTATGTCAATATAAGCACACAAAGCCATCATGCTCGCTCATGCTATCCTCATCCCGTCTTAGATGCATCAATGGCACGCCACGCTCTTCGCAGCACTCCCGCCGTCGCTGCCGCCGCCGAACGCCATATATCCCACAAACGCTCCGACTGCCACTGCCAGCATAACATAGCCATTATAAGTCATAAAGAGCAGCCTGCAAAGATCAGCTCCGTGCAGGTAGTCACATCATGGCATCGCCCCCAAGCGCAAAGATAGCCCGACTCACATGATAAAGAACGAATAAAACACCTGTCCGGCATAGAACATTCCCTTGATCATCCTTCGCCGTCTCTGACTATCTGCGCTTGATTCACCAGCCCCTGTGCCGGCCCAACTCCCTGCTCTGAATACTCCTGAGCCGATTAGCGCGTGGTCTTGCATGGAGTCGTGCTCTGCGTCTGTGTCTGTGTCTGCCTCGTCGCTGTAGGAGTGCCCATTCGTGCGGCCGAAAGGTGCTGGGCCCGGAGTCTCAGTATGTCATGTGCACAACACTGAATGGAACGCGACGAGGGCGACCTCTGCAGCGACATCGGACAGGACGGTATGGGGCTCTACGGGCTATGGGAAGGAAGGTGCAGCTGGGCGTATACATACTCGAGTCGTGATCTGAGCCACTTGGCCCGTGAGAAGAAGATGCAGCGTCATAGGAAGCTGCAGCAGCTCGCACGGCTTCGTAGCCGGCTGTGAGGGCGATGATGGCGAGAAGGGAAACGATGAGGTGTGCTGTTGAGCGAACGTGCCACCAGTCGAAGATTATGCACATGTTGTTGTAGTCCCATGTGAAGATCATCTAGATGTGGGGCGATGCAGATGAGCTTGCGTTCCGAGAGCATCATTGAATGGCAAAGGTGGCTTTGGAGGTGGTATGGTTATGAGTTGATGGTGCATAGATAGCTGCATAGCTATCTTGTGCAGATGATGCAGGCAGGGGGACAGCGGAGACTGACGTTCATGCTGCACATATCATTCATGCCTCCTCCCATTCCGCCGTGATCCATGCCGCCGTGGTCCATGTGGCTGTGATCGTGGTTCATTGTTATCGGGAGGCGCGAAGAGGGGGGTCGAGATGGGACGGTATGAATATGGAGGGTTGGTGGTGGGCGGTGAGCTGATCTCGGAATACGGCTTCTTCCAGGTATGCAAGGCTGGTCGTAAGAAGGTACTTTCGCGTGGTGAAGCTACACTGTGTACGATGGAATATACTACAGAGGCGTCAGAGCAAGTGCTCGTGTTGATGGATGACGATCAGAAGCTTGTTGATGGAGTCTGGAGTCTGGGGAAAAGCGTTCAGGGTTGATGATGATTTGACGTCCCCTCCTCAATTGTGCCTTCAGGCCGACCTGTCGTGCCTGTATACATCCTAATTAACCCTTCCGTGACACGATCGCAGTCTCACATACCATCTCAGTACTGTCTCTACAGCTCCAAGTTGCAAATGCAGTCTCTACGACCATACTATGCGGCTCGAGCAGCGGCAATGCTTCAAAGGACTACACGCCACTCTATTACCCGCCTCTCTCGACTCAGCTCCGCCTTTTCCACCACGACGACTCGGCCACTACTGGCTAGCCCGATGAACCTGCCCAAGTGGTGAGTACGTGCGGCAACAGGAGGCAAGCCTAGCAGCTGATGGGCACAGGCTACAGGAAAATTCTCACCTGCTACAACCACCAATCAACAACTACTGCGTTTACAACGACAACGTAACAGTTATGGTACGATGCAGTTAAACAACGATCGACACAACCAAGTACTGACGCGAGCAGGTCGTCGGAGGTCCCAATGCACGCACAGATTACCACATCAACGACACAGCAGAGTGGTTCTACCAATACAAGGGCTCCATGCTTCTGAAGACTGTCGACCGCGACGATGCCGGCAAAGAACTTTTCCGCGACATAAACATCCACGAAGGGGATATGTTCCTCCTACCACCCAAAACACCGCACAACCCCGTGCGTTTCGCCGATACGGTCGGCATCGTAATTGAGCAGCCACGACCAGAGGGTAGCGTCGATCGTCTTCGCTGGTACTGCCAGAACTGCGGCGAGAAAGTGAATGAGGAAGCATTTCACTGCACGGATCTTGGCTCGCAGATCAAGGAAGCGGTAAATGCTTTCAAGGTAGACAAGGAAAAGAGAACGTGCAAGAATTGTGGCACTTTGTGTGATGTTGCACCACCGAAAAGTCAACAGAAAGCTTGATTTTGCTATGGAAAATGATAGATCATTCTGTACGAGAAAAGGGAAGTGGGCGCCAGGCGCTGCATTACTGATGCTGAATTTGGTGGAATGGGTGCATTCCTCGCGTGTTATGGAATGTGCCCGCTTAAGCAACATGCAATTTTCACCATGCTGGTTCTCAGCGACTCTCTGACTTTCTTACCTGTAAGAAGCCGCTTCTTGAAGTGGCTCCTGGGAAGGTGTTCCTGGTTGGATGTTGCCTGGGACGGCACGCTTAGTACTGAAAAGCCATGGTCGCTCACCTACCGCTACGCTGGTCCTCCAATGTGCGCACTGTGTTATGGTAGCTCTATTGCGTTCAGCTCGAATCGAAGAGATTGAAGAGAGCGTCGACTCATGCAGGTCATAGGTCCTTTGGCAGTCAGGAATCGAGCCTGACTTCTCTTCCAGTCATCGTCCTAATAAACTCATCTGGGAGGTCTCCTCTAAGAGTTGACTCCATGCCGTCGCGCGTGCTGGGTCCTCATTCCGCTCTCATCGGCATCGGAAGCGAGCTTGTTGTGGATCACAAGAAGCAGGCCTGAGCAATGACGCTACGGCTGGATCCGGCCAGCGGGTGTATGAATGAGTCCTCGAGCTTGTTCAAGCTGGCGAAATGTCAGCATCTGGCAGACAAAGGATCATGATTCTTTGCTATCAACGCTTCCACTCAGGCAGCTCTTTTTGGGCGTCAGGTTTTCGCGATCCAGTGACTGCGGAGTGTGAATCAGTGTCGTGACCTGGAGCTGGAACTGGCTACCATCGCGCACTGGCAGAGCACTCTACTCGAAGCGTTTGCCACTTAGGCACACCTTCTCGGCCCTTCACAATCAAGATATGTTCTGGACCTGGCTCGAAGGAAAGAATGTTCTTTGTTGAATTAAAGGCTTTGTTGATGGTCAGCTGAAGACAACAAGACCACTTGACAAAATGATCACCAAGTTCCGATATTGCGGGGTCGGCTGAAACAAAGGACGGACAAAGGCAGCACTTTTCGCAGCCGCCAAAAAGAATACAGAGACTGCCTGGACGCTATTGGCCTTGCAAAATACGCAGAATACTCTACAAAGGTCTACCTACAAAGGCAGAGGCTTGACAAAGAGATGCATTTTCGAGTATCGAACCCTCGACGGCAGGCAGATGATCTCAGCATCACCCGCATATCGCTACCGCCCGGCAGAACAATGCCTCGCCCAGCCCCCCTGCAAAATGAATACCTCATCGCGAGGTCTCTGCTCACGGCTCTCGCAGGATGGGACAGGATCTGGACTAAAAAAAATGGCAAAAACATAACACCTCAGCTTGATATTCATATCAAGTCATCACTGCTGTTATGAAAACCCCGGATGGGATTTTTTTGCCAGTCCAGGTCCAGGTCCAGAAGATCCAGGGTGCCGTTGCCGTTGCCATTGCCATTTGCCTTTGCCTGCTGCCTACCGCTGCGCCATGAAGGGGGGGAAATTGGAATTTGACATACCTTGTTGGAGAAAACTATTTTGCTGGAGTATACATAGTCTGGACCCTACCTGAGTTGCAGCAATCTACTAGGCCTTGGTGCAGCTGCTGTACAGCATACTCAATTGCCTAGGAGCAGTCTACATACAAAGTGGAGGCTGTGTGTGAGCATGCAGTATGCTCATGAGACAGTGCGATATCCTGTAATACTCGACTTCAAGTAGAATCTACTATTCGGGCAGCCTTGGGCCAGACAGGACGCTGGACAGCATTCATCTGGCCAAGAGCAAGTCTGCATGACTTTCGAAGGCTATGAAGTATGCCGTAACACTCGAACAACTTGAACTATCCGTAGTCGTCGCGGCATTCGTTTCGCCAGTTGCGAGGCTTCTGACATGAATCACAGAATAAAGTGGCTGCGAGATCTGGCCTGCGAAGTGTTGAGTCGAAGAATTGCTAGAAAGATCTCTGCAATCGTGTCTTCATCATTGCTGCTTTGTCTTGCAGTCTTTGTCTATCTATTGGTACAGGTATGCCCGAAGAACGCCACGGTCGCCGCCGTCCTCCCTTTGTCCCTCCCAGGCCGCTGGCCTAGCCCAGCGCCTTTGAAATGCGCCCACCTGGCGTCTTTGTCTAATTGTACAGGTATCTCGCCCATCCCACCACGGTCGCCGCCGTTCCCCCTTTGTCCCTCTCAGGCCGCTGGCCTAATCCAGCTCCTTTGATATGCGCCCATCTGGCGTCTTTGGTATTGCCTCATTCTGAGGTCTTTCTTTCTGGCTGTGAAGCCCGCCGTCCACCTCCCGGCCACGTCTGCGCACACCGCCGCCTCCGTCTCCAGCTCTTCCTCATCCCTCGGCCCGCCTCCACTCACGCCGCCACGACCTCCTCCTCTTCCTCCCCGGAGAGTGCCGTCTCCTCCTCCGCCTCTTCTTCTCCCTCCACAACCTCCTCCTTCTCTTCCTCCTCTTCCTCAGCCCCATTCTCCGCCATCCCGTCAAACTCCAGCTCTTCTTCCTCCGTGTCGCTCTCCGAGGAGCCGGAGACCAGGTCCAAAGAGAACCTGGCCCCCGGTCTCCCCCACCCAGCCGCCACAGCTCTCTCTCTCCCTTCTTCGCCCGTCGCCACCGCTCTCGCCACGGCTCGCCTCCAGGTATCCACTCGGCGCACCACCTCCTCTTGTTGTCGCGCTGGGAGGTGCGCAGCCTCGGGGCTGGATCCGTTGGCGGACATCTGTGCTGGTCAGAGGTTGGTTAGAGGCTGAAGAGTGTCGTGGAGATCTTACGCTGGTGGTGTCGAGGTCGACGCGGTGTTCTTGGTTCTGGTGTGGTGGTGGTGGTATTGCTGTTGCGCTACTGTCAGGGACGGTCTGGCTAGGGCTGGGGAGAGTACCGTACAGGAAGAAAGTGGTGGATGTGGTGATGGATGTGGTGATGGTGGTGATGGTGGTGATGGTGGTGATAATGTTGCTGGAAGAGAGAGCGATTATTGCGACACCAAGTCGCCCTGAGTCAGGGTCAGGTGACCGCCGCCACACTCCGATACAGCATTACTACAGCACGCTACGAAAATCTCTCTGTCCTCTAATAGGCCTGGATACGCAGTGGCAAAAGCAGAGGAGCTACAGCTTGGCCATACGGTGGCGAGTACCGTCAGGTCAAAAAAGGCTATCACCACAATCGAACTCATGACTGCGAAACAGGCAAAAAAAGTGTGTGGCGGTAGGGCGCGACCCTTCAAAGATTCCTTTCCCCTGTTCAGGGCCCCCGACTAGCTCTCTGGTCATCGAGGAACGGTGCCTGCACCTACCTGCCGGGTTGAAGATCCCTTTTTGCAAGATAATATATAGTCTCATCTAACGTAAATTAGGGGTCTGACAGTCGCTGACACCAGTACAACACTGCGAATCATAGCTTTCTCTCTTTTTTCCTCTTGTACAGCGAAGGCGAGACTCGATACGTAGTGTGGCCAGGACATCGTCCTTAGAATCTTCACGGCTAGTGCCTTGCATACACGATATTATATGTAATGCTGATCTTCATTTTGTCTCTTCACAGTGAGAGCGACGCTGGTTGCATATACACATTGTCCTTGACCTCTCGTGGCTAGTGTCGTAGACACATAGATCTGCTATACGATGCCGAGCCCAATGTTCTCTCGTCGCAGCGACGGCAATGCTTATCACGCAGTACGATGTAGCACATCGTCTCTAAACCTTCGTGGCAAGTGCCGTGAAGATATGATCTCGCTATGTCATCATACTGTTACACAGATACGATGCTGTAGTGTTCAAGGTTCCAATACGTGAGAGGGGAGTATGGATGGGTTTTGAGGGAGTGCCGCTCAGGAGGAAGGGGAGTCCGGAGGAGGTGGCAAGGGTAATTGCGTTTCTGTTGGGGGATGAGGCGAGTTTCATGACGGGGAGTGTTTATAGTGTTGATACTGGAACGTGTGCTTGATGAGGTGGGCAGGGACTGCGTTGATTGGCATTTTTGGCATGTAGAACATAGATTGTACATTATGTAGAGTATGTTACTCACGTCTACCTAATCAACGATTCGGTCTATTTCTCAGTCCAGATCAGGCTTCACAGTCTCCAACACCTCAAGCACGCCACCAACTAAGTGCAAGCTTCCAGTGACAAGAACCATGACCTCTTCCTCTTCAGTGCTTGCCATCTTTCTCACAGTCTGAATAGCTTCCTCGATCGTGCCCATTACTCCCACTTCTGTGCTAGCATCCAGCTCTGTCCAGACTCTTGCAAGTGACGTCTGCACTGTCAATGCTGAGACATCTGCAGATGAAGCGTTCATCGAGATGAGATCTGCTTTGTATCGCCCACCGGATGTAGTGGAGGTGTTGGAGTTGGAAGCGAATGTGATGTTCGTGCTGAAGTATGCGTGGGTGAAAAGAGGGGCGTCTTGCGTATGATCCGAAGCACTTGCCCTCCCAGCCACAGGGACGAGAGCCTCTTTCAACGCTTGATACAATGTCTTGGCAAGGGCTGGTGCATCGCGTGTTTGCTGGTTGAATAGAAGCATGCGCTTTTGGTTATGTTGAGAACTCGACGCAATACACGTGGCGAACCACTGTGCTGCGAGTCGTATACTCTCGATCGTGTGTCCACCGTCCAAGTGCCAGACTAGATTCTTGCCTTCCTTTCGTACTTCACATCGTCCGCCCCAATGCGTTGTCTCTAGCCCACGCACGAATTGCTCGGGAAGTGCTGTATCTTGAGAGACAAGGTTATCGTTTGTGATTCCCAACGTCTGAAGATGCTTCGCAGCCACAGCGACAGCCAGACTAGCGTTTGTCTTCTGAAAGTCTGCAGATAAACCAAGCTGAATCTTCCCGCTTTCAATGTCAGGATGTCGCGAAACGGAATGTAGTGAAAGTCCTGCCGTCTGAGCACGGTCTTTCAGGACTGCCATGGCCGTGGGTGGCTGACTATCAACAGTATACACAGCACCAGACTTCGTTGTTGATTTGAAGATGCCAGCCTTATGCCAAGCTATATCCTCGATAGTATTGCCCAACACTGCAGTATGATCTATGCCCAGCGAAGTCACGGCTCCCACTGTAGGTGTCACCAGAATGTTTGTGCTATCGTATTCACCACCGATGCCACACTCGATAACTGCTGTATCCACTCCTTCGCAGAGATATGTGTGAAAGGCCATGAGGGTCAGGTAACGAAAGTAGACAGGCTTTGCGGGTGGCGGCGGGCAGATGTCTGATGCTCTGTTTGCTGGAAAGTTCTCAAGTCGATCCCAAATGTCGAAGAAGTATTTCGCGAACATGGACTCCGGGATTGGTTCGCCATTGATCTGAATGCGTTCGCGGACAGACTGGAGATGAGGAGATGTGTAAAGACCAATCTTATGCAGGGATGGCTTTGCGTGTGGAGAGGTGTCTGACGTGTACTGGCGTAGTATTGACGATATGAAAGCGCTCGTCGATCCTTTGCCTTTTGTGCCTGCTACGTGTATCGGGTTCAGTGGGTCGAATTCTTCTGGCTATGTAGCGAAGTTGAAGTCAGCAACGTGATTGATGGGGCGAGAACAACTCCTAGATAAAACCCACACCTCATAGCCTATCCTCCTGCACCATTCTTGCATCTCAGGTATCGCATTCTTGTTCATGCCTTTTCCAGACTTTCGAATCGCGTCGACTATGGCAAAGTTTGACTGTAGGGTATTGAGCGCTGTGATGGCGGCCTATTGACAACATTAGACACTTTACTATCGCGAAAGAGCTCAGGTTTGTGCACATTGTAATCTCTTTGAGGAGACATCTTGCTAGTGAACGAACGGGTGTGGCGTGAACAGACGCGTGATGATAGCGAGAAGAAGTGGGCTTGAATGTAGAGCCTTTGCAGCATCAGCAATGAGTTGTGGTCGATGATAGAGGTGGAACCGCCATTGGAATCTGAAACGAATGCGTGACAGTCAACAATCCCACGTGCTATTTTATTCCAGAGTACATAACCTGCCCAGAACATCAGACAATGGTTGCAATACTTTCAGCGGTGTTGTGTTATCGCTGTGCGATGACACTGGGATCCCTGTCTTGATGCGCGCATTGCAAACATGCTCGTATTTACGAGTCCTCCGTTGAGGACAACTCTTAGGTCACTGTTTGGGATCGCTTTCCTGAGACTCAATCTGCCCCTGAAGTGCACCTTTACTTGTACCTCGCCGTGGCTGCGGTCTATCTCTAGGCAGGATGGCGCTAAGTCATTAACAAAACCTACTGAACAAAATATCTCCAGATTTTGGACTCCGGAAGAGACTGATACGCTGAAACGTGTACACGGCCAAGGCATGAAACCAAACGAGATGCTCCCTCATCTACCTCATCGTAATCTTGCTTCAATCAAGTCAAAGATCAATGTGCTGTTCGGCAAGAGTTCCCGTGGATGGCTGCCAAAAGAGTGGGAAAGGCTAGTGGTTTCACTGAAGGCAGGCGCGAGTGCTGCTACGATACAGGCTCAGCTTCCACATCGCACACTTACAGCGATCAATGGGGCAATACGGAGATTTCGAGCTGGAACATCGGGTTCCAGATATGTGCAGTGGACGGATGATGAACGTCATCAGCTCATGAGCCTACGCGGCTACCACACTTTGCACGAGATACGAGCAGCTCACCTTCCCCACCGTACGGTGCTCGCCATGAAGAAGGAGCTTGTAAGACTGGTCGCAAGATCCCCAGAAGTATCTGATATCCGTCTTCGTACTCCCCGGCCGTGGCTGCAAAATGAGGTCGACAAGCTCCGTGATTTGCATTCGCAAGGTTTGACGAAGAAAGAAATCTGTCGGATGTTGAATCGTAACCCAGGGGCTCTGTCAGGAAAGAGTGCGGGATTAGGATTGAAATTAAAGCATTCGCAACGGCAGAAATCTAATCCTTGGACAGACAAAGAAGATGCTATACTTCTACCAATGATCACGCAACCAATGAGTCGCTATGGCCTGGAGAATTTGTTCCCTTATCGTTCTCATGAGTCCGTAGCAAGGCGAGTGGCCGTGTTACGCAAGCGCGAGGGCTTGACACGCCCGCAGAAGCCATGGACGCAGGATCAGGAGACCGAATTGCGGCATCTTATCTCACTGGGGTCCACGATTTCAGAAATCTCTCAAAAGTTGGATCGCGGCTATACAACGATTCGATACAAAATGGCACGTTTGTCGAAACCATGACCAGTGTCAGATCGAGGCGCACTTGGGAAGAATACCGAGGCAGGAAGGGAACTTGACGCTTGGCCGCCAAGAGTATGAGACTTTCGTGCCGTGATGGTGCTGTGTCAGGGCGCACACGCATCATATCATGGATTATATTCCTTCCACTTGGCCACTACGTTGCTCAAGACGACCGACAGTATAGATCGCCTGAACGTCAATCATGTCTTTCCATGCATGACACCATGTGTCCTGTGCCTTCGGCTATAACGACCAAGATGTCTGAAGACTCTTTGCTCTATTTACATTCGAAGTGATCATGGGAGCAACGTGTCTCTGTGCTTTCCAAGAATATGGGTCTTTGTTAAGATAGGACTTAGCAATACAATGACTTGGCATGAGCTTGACCTGCCATGGAATGAGATATCGCTGTCTCTGAGTAGAAGGCTACAGCAAGGCAGTCTAAATCGAAGTAGCAACTCGCCTTCAAGGAAATGTCCTGTCATGACTTCAGGGACTTGTGTCCTGTCACCATACTAGGATCTAAGATCTCGCTATAAGTCTATCAAGAGCGGAGACTTAGATTCAGGACCTGGATATCGTACATATGATACATGATTTAACGGCCGACTGTCATAACTCATAAAAACACCATCGCAAATCTCTCTTTCCTAGCACAGGAGTCCATGAACCCAGAGAAGCAGCCCGATCAAGACATCGACGCCGGCACCGTCGAGTTGTAGTACTCATCAAACGCCGCGCCAGTCAAGCTCAACAACGGCCATCCACTGGTGTTGTTACCAGTTCCGTTATTGATAACTAGATACTCATTGAAGACACCAAAATAAGCATACCCGCCGATCCACTCACTCGCATCCAACCAAGGCGTCACCTCTTGCACAAAGTCCGCCTGCTGCGCATCTGTGCCGAAACCCTCGAACTCGGTGATCCAGACAGGGACGTTGGCGACTTGGTATGCATCTGTAATGAAGAGCTTGAACCAGCCGACATTCCAGGCCTCGTCGTACCAGTGGACAGGCTGAAAGTCTGGCAGAGCAGTGGCGTTGAGGTGTGTGAGGTTACCGTAGAATTCTTGGAGCCAGACGAGACCGCTGGGCTGACCAGTAACAGCTGGACCACCAAGTTCGACCATGCCAGCGTATGGCTGCATGTACTGGATCCACGTCTTGGCAGCAACCTTGGGAGTCATATTCGCTTGATCGACGTAGTCAGGCTCATTGAATCCCAGGACTCGCGAAGCGCCAGCAGCGACAGCAGAGTGCACCGTTGCATTCCAAGTCGATAGGATGTTAGGAGCATCGCCCCAAAGCATAGGGATACACTCGAAGTCTTGGTTGCCGCCAGCGCAGAGGTCTTGACCCCAGTCGTACATCCAGGTGACTTGTGATTGAGAGCCACCAAAGAGGAAGGTGAGCTCAGGGTTGTTATATGCTAGACCGCGCTTGTTTTGTGTCTTGGTCATCGTCTTCTCCACGATGATCGTTTGGAAGGGGTTGGCGTATGTGGTTGTTGAGCTAGAGGTGGTCTGGATGGTTGATGAGCTAGTGGTCATGGATGAAGTAATCAATGTGGAGATGCTGTTCGTGGCCGCAGTTGAGGTAGAAGCCGGGCTCGAAGCAGAAGAAGACACAGAAGAAGAAGAAGAGCTCGACGACGTCAACATCGGAGCAGAAGTTGAGGATGAGGCATTCGTCGTCGTCGTCCAAGCAATCGGTCCCTGACTCGAGCTTGCCGTCAAAGCAGAGGAAGGAATACCGCTGAGACTCGACAGAGTAGACCAGCTACTCGAACTCGAGCTCGCAGAAGACAAAGAAGCACCGCCGGCAGTGCTCGCAGAAGAAGATGTGCTACTAACCTTGCTGGAAGATTTGCTTGTCGAGCTCGATTTCGTCGTCGTCGCAGCCTTAGTAGTGCTTTTAACCAAAGTCGTCGTGGCCTTGGTCGAACTGGCCTTACTCGTAGAGCTCTTGACCGACGTGCTCGACACCTTGGTCTTAGCACTCGAAGTCGTGCTCGCCACCTTTGACGCACTGCTGCTCACCACCAATGTCTTCACGACCTGCGCCCCCCAAACGCCCGAATTCTGCTGCACAGGCTGAATCGAGCTCTTCATGTAGCAAATCCCGCCCGTATACGAGACATCCACGCATCCCTCCGTGCTCGCACACAGCTGCAAACAGACGTTGAACGTAGACGTCCCCGCGTAGCTCAAGTCGCCACCGAAGTGGTCCTGGTAACATTGGACCTGAAAGACGCTGTTGCCGGCTGTGAAGGAGGCGCCGTTGGAGCCGGGGCAGGAAAGGGATGTGGGTGCTGCGGAGGCGGCGGGAGAAGTGGTCTGAGCGGCGTGGTTGGCGCTGGTGATCGGCGTGGTGGAGAGCTTGACCTTGGTGGACTTGGACTTGGTGGACTTGGACTTGGTGGACTTGGACTTGGTGGATGTGGACTTGGTGGATATGGGTTTGCTAGATTTGGCAAGGACGTCCGCGCCGATGCTTAGAGCTGGAATGTTTGGCTTGGCGCTTAGTGGTGGTGCTAGATGGTGTTAGTCACTGAGTAGATAGACTGGTGAAGCATCAGTGGCGAGATGGAAGGGCCATACCAAGAGACTGCTCTGCAGGCAGAGTCAATGCAGCCGCTGACGCCACAAGTAAAGAAGTAGTGAAGAGAGGGAAAGAAGAGAACAACATGATGAAGTCACAAAGTGAGAGTGTCCTGCACTTTCTTTTCGTGTTCGTAAAATGTACGTATCAGTGTAATGGGCAGACAGTCACTAAAGAGTCGTAGACGCTAGACCAGCTAGACGTGTATGAGCGAGTGTGAGCAAAGAAACAGATGAAACAATATTCTCGAAAGGAAAAGCCACAACAGGGCACAAGCTTGCATTATGTAGTGCAAGCCCTACTCAGTCACTCGCTCGCTCGCTCGCTCTCTCGCATTCGCCCCAATACTCCACCCCTGCTTCGTTTCGCACACTTCGCAAACCTGAAACTCTACCTTACGACCCAAAACGTCCCTCATCTCCCATCTCGGCGCCCAGAAATCAGTCTCGACCGCTCGCAGCTCCTACGATCACGAATGCTCCACTCGACAACCTTAAAAGCGCTTCCATCGTTCCTCCATCGTTCTATACGACCGTCCATGATCAGCGGCGGGCGCTGCAAATACGCCGGACCAGTCGGCAGCCGGCCGCAAGATCTCATTACAGGTCGGAGCTATTCTATGCAGCAGATGCAGACGCCCAAGGACGTGCGGGCGCAGACTATGAATAGATGACGAACGTGGTTGGGATACGAGAGCTGGCCGGAGCCGCAGGGATGATGAGGCTCGTACAGAGGATTGGACAGGGAATGTCACGGGCATCTTGCCGTTGCCAACGCCTTGTCTTGTAGCAGAGAAAGGTGGGAGGAAGTGGCTGAAACGAGAGAGGTGAGCTCAGCGAGCTCGTATTGAGGTCATTACCGGAGGATATCCGATTGCCGCATTGGGACGTTGGACAACAACATGCACGGATTCAGCAACATCATAATCTCATATACAACAATCGACCAGCCATCCTGGCTCATCCGCTTAACTGGTCTGGACTCTGCTCGCATTCACCAGTGCATGCTTGCGCGGCTTTGTGAAGCTCGCGCAGCGAGAGAAGCGAAGATCGTAATATGCCCGTCCTTCTCAGCCTCGACTGTCTGCCCTGCTCTGATCTTTTGGAAGAAAGTTGACAAAGAACAGGACGAAGTAGCAATGACGATATCACTGAGGCGGATGAAACAGTGTGACGAAGTCGACTCTAGAGAGCTTGGATTTCAGCCTCTCAGTCACATCTGAGACTGTAAGCTCTAGTCTCGTCATGCCTGCCGGCACCTCGTCAGCTCGAACCGCCTTACTACCGACGATCACGAAATGTCCGTTCTCAGCCTCTGCTTGAGCTGATCTACGACCTAACTGGCTGCTATAGCTTGGAGGGAAGAGGTCAGATGATGACGTGGACTGCTGCTGCTGACCCATACTCGAACTGAATCTCATGACTTGGCTGCTGCTGGTCCCCTCGGCGTCAGCCAGTTTGTTGTTAGATGAAGTGCAGTAAGCTGCGTCTAGCTGTGTTCAGCTGATCCTTTTAAAAATGCCATGTTCCGAATCTGGCGGCTTTGGCTCCAGCGCCGTCTCAAAGGCCCTTCCAACTGGTCTTTGTCAAATGATCCACTTTTCGCCTGCTCCCCCTAATCAGGTCAACGTGCTTCAGCTCAGCCAGCCCGCGATAGAACAGCGTTATAATTGTTTCCTCATCATAGCTCCCTGGGTTCGTATCACTGGCTAGTATTGTGCTAAAGGCGGTGAATAGGTCGAATGTGTTGATCTGTGCACCTGCTTCCAGGTAGAGCTGGTACAATATCGCTGTTGGAGGTTGTGTGTGGCTGAGTACATCCTAGATTCAAGTCATACGTGTTAGTGCTGTTCGGCACAGAAGGTGGGGGCGAGATTGAGAACAAACCTTTGATGAGCAGCAAGCACACCCGAGATAATCGTGCGGCGCACAAAGCGCGCGTTCTATCGCGAACCTCGGCCGTGGGGTGAAGACATCACGATGTGATGCACGCATGTCGTAGAAGAGAACCTCATTCATGAATATGCTCTTCACACTTACTAGTGCCATATTGAAGTATTCAACCAGCAAGTCATGGAGTCGCGTGAGTAGTTCCGAGTATGTTCTTTCAGCCTGGTTTTGCTGTGGCTGGCGTCCTCGAGGTGCGACTTTACCAGCAAAATCGTGGTTCATTTGGCTTTTTAGCGGTAGATCAGAAGGATCGCAGGAAGATGTTAGGGTGGTCAGGTCGTTAGCAAGGTCCTGAAAGTCGTCTGGTGATATAGCAACCTCACTCGGTGGCATGGTGAATAGTGTGTCAATAATATTAGTGAGTATCGGCTCAAGCGTGTCTGAAGAGGTCTTCTTGAGCATGAGCAGTAATTCACGAAGCATGGGTGAGTCGAGCAGTTCTCCTGATAGTGCTTTAATGTAGAGGTATGAGAAAGAGGTTACGGTCTTGGTCGCAACAACGCCACGAATATATTGTATGGTACGAATGGCGCCGAGGAGCCACACCACATTTGTCCTTCCTTGTTTGATTGCTTCTATTGCTTCAGTGAATAATGACTTGTTAGACTGTAACAGCCCGCGCACTCGAGGCGCTTGCTTGTTCTTCAGGAGGAGCTCGGCGTGATTCCGGAATGAAGGCAGGTTGCGAAGTGCTTCAAAGTGCTCGTGATTTAGCTGATCGAAGGTAACGTCCTCGATGAGGAATATGCTCAGTGGATTACCATGAAAGTGGCACATATACGCATACTGCATTTCGAGTCAGGCACATAATGATGTTATGCAGAGTCTAGCGCTTACCTTCAGGGCAGCATTGAATGCTTCCACACTTTGCACATGATCTCGCTGCCGTTGGAGTATTGTGTCGCTAAGTGTGGCACCTATACGTAAGACGACATCCTCATTGGCCGCACTGCACTCGTAGACACGCTCAATCACATCTTCGCTCCTGGTGACATTGAAGCTCTGGCCCGACAGACATCGAAGAGCTGCTTTGGGTAGTCTTTCGTGGAAGTTGTCGACAGATGTCGCTATGCCTATCAGCAGGAGGACGGGCAGGCGATCACGCAAGGAACTGCAAGCTGTCAGTCATGCTGCTCGTGTAGAGTCGAGTTGAATTGCACGCACTGAAGGAGTAGAAACAGATCAGTCAGCACACCAGCATCGAAAGCCTCGCTATCCTGCACAGCCAGCACCACTCTCTGATCGCCCAGTCGTTCGCAATACTGTCTCAATATATCCAAGTCATAATTCAGTAGCTTAGGACCCTTAGTCTTACTTGCAACGGGAACAGCCACGTCCAGTTCATCGTCCTCATCATCATGCTGTTGCTTCGTGCCCTTCTGATTGATATTATTCAACAGTGTCTTCAGACTTGGAGCGTCGGTGGCTTGCACAGGGATGAAGATATACCCATCTCGGCTGCGGATGGACTCGTCGAGCAGTTCGAAGAGTCCATCATGCGAGATAGAGCCAGCGCCAGTGGTGATCAACGCTGTAGACAGTTTGTGCAGGCGGGGACCACGATGATTCGATTCTACGAAACCTAGAATGTCGGCCAGTGTTCGCGCATTCGTTTCACGCACGACATCCTGAGATAAACCTTTTAGCAGGAAACCATTTTTATTTGCTGATTCAATCACGGACATGTATTTGCTGCTCCTGCCGTAGCCATAGCGTCGCGTAGGCATCTTTGCGCAGGCTCAAAGACGCGTCGAGGCCGTCTTCAGACACTCGACGCTTCTTGGTTGGAGGCTCGCCGCGGCTCTTGAACACGTAGCACGTCACATCATCCATATCACAATGAAGATGAAGCTTGAGGCCTGAAACAAGGGTGTCAGTTCCAGGTCTGTCGCAACGGCCGGGTAGCGCTCAGTTTGACGGGATCTGGTCAAGAGAGAAATCAAACCTTCCCAGAAAGGGTGAGTCTCCAAGATCGTAGACTCGTAAGGTGGTATGATATTGCTACATGGGTATCTCTAGATGTGATGTATATAACTCAGTTTTAAGTCTCACGTATCCAGCATCGTGCCCCCACACTACTCAGATCGCCACAATTGTAATACCGCAGGCACTTCAAATGGCTTAGCATTTCCGAGCATCTCCAAAGCTACCTGCTGTATGCCATGGTCCGGGACAGCCAGTCCTGCTTTCTGCCTCTTTATAAATGTATGCAGAAACTGCAGTAGCGTTCGCAGACTCTCCTCAGCCTGCCCATGCATACTCAGCTGCTCGAAGCTTTTACCCGTCTCTTCCTTCAGCTTCTCTCGTCGATGCTGCGTCACTAAATCCAGGACTGCAGTCGTACGTTCCATCTTATCGTCCCTGTCGGCTGTGCCAGGTCGAAGGATTCTGCGATGGCGGCGAGCACGCTCAGTATTCATCTGAGATACCTGAAGGACTAGCATCCGTGCTGTCTTGCCAGATGGCCATACATCGAGAGTATGTGTGAGGAAGTGCATAGCAACAAAAGCGCCTTCTAGATCGCGCGCCATAAGGAAGCATCGGATGATGTCGTTGTACGTATCGTTCTCGATGTCACTCAGTGCGTGCTCTTTCTCTTTCGGCTTGGCGTCTGTAATCCACGCTGCCATGCGTTGGAACAGCTGGCGTGGTGTCGGAAAGCCTGCTTTATCTGTCACGTACACGTCAAGGTTTCCGGCGCCCAAGAGATCAGTCTTCATGCACTCCCAGAGGCAGATCCAGGACTCGATATCTGGAGAAGTGCGCTTGCTAATGACTTCGAATAGACGCCAGACTTTCCTGTGACCAGACTGTTCCCAAACGTTGTAAAGGACCTGGTTCATGATTACCGAGTTCATGCTAAGCTCTGCGTGAGGGAGGAGGTTTCGGAATGTGGAGACAAGGAAGCTGTCACCTTTGCGGACGTAGAACTGTAGGAGGACGCAAAAGGTCTCCACAGTGGCGCTAGGTGTGTTCCTCGTCCTGAATAAAGGCAGTTTATTGTCTGAAGTTGCAGTTGCAGTGACGCTTGGCACCTTGACTTCCGATGTATTCAAAGGCAAGGTCTCTTCCCACCTTGAGCGACGAGCCTGTATATTTGCCCAGCGATATCGCATTTCATCATCACCCAGCACCGAGACTTCTGCTAGTAAGGAATTTGGTGACTGAGCTAGTCTGCGTTCACGAACCTGCGTAAGTCTCTTCTGCACCATCGACCAAGCGAGCTCCTCTGCTCTATGCCTGTGTTCGATATTATCATCTTGTCGCAGCCACGCTCCCAGTAGACCATTCAGATGCTTCGCATCGGGATGAGTCCCACGTTCGTACATGAGTTCGATCACCTGGGCTGCATATTCAGTCTCGCCCATGCCTATCAGCTTCTTGAGCCACTTTCCGTAGAAGAACTTGTTCTGATACTTCCTGGGCAGATATTCCATCGTACGAAGTGCGAGGTCATCTACCTCTTTAGCATTATCTGAAGATTTGATCAGGTCACCAAACCGTTTGGTTACCCTCTGCAGGATAGATCCAGGCTGCGCCGCTCGGGTCTCTCCCAGCAGCATCATATCTCGAAAGACACCCAGTGCGTAGTCAGTCCGTCGATTGCGCAGGAAGTGCCCTGTTATGGTGTCGAAGTCCTCCATGGTCATGCTGCCAGCCATACGCTCACGCATCTTATTATACAACATCCAGGCTCTTTCAGCATCCTCTTGTATGCCACTGTTGATGCTCGCAGCGATTACAGGAACAAGTATTCGGGAGTCACGAGTACTGTGCAACTTGAAGAGAACGTCCAAAAGCTCCTCTGCTCTGCTTAAATTACCTGCATACGTGTGCATCCTGATTCCCATCTCCAAGAAGTCGGGATTGCCAGCATCGCCAGCTTCTCGAGCGCTTTCCCATTCTTGCAACGCTTTGTCCTGCTGTCCGTCCAGAAACAGTCCCTCCAATCGGCCAAACCGCTCGGTCTCATTGAGCTTGCGACCAGCCCGCACCATATCCTCACCCAGTATGCGCAGGTGGGATGCCCTCGAGGGATTCGTTTCTGATTCCTCCGACTGGGATGTCCATATGAGCTCCCAGGCAGCATCCGGTAATAGTTCGAAAAAGCCTGGTATATAGATCTTGCTCCTCTCGTAAAATCGCCATAGGTTCTTCCGTGCTGTCATGTTGCCGGGGTCTAGACTGGCCTCATCGAGACATTGGTTTAGCTTGGCAACAAACACGCGACTTGCGCTTGGAGTATCCTGGGGGAGCTGAACACGATGTGGAAAACCGCCATTTTCGGTCAAGTTGCGTATCAACGCCGCTGTGGTAGCTGTACGCTGCTCCTTTGTGAAGAATTTATTTGCGGCGTCATCAGTCGCGTCCTTTGGTATTGTAAAGTTTTCTATGTTCTTCTCGAGAGCATGAAGTCCTTGCTCGAAGTCCTCCTGCTCGCCGGCGAGCCCTTCCATGTACTGATCATCTTCCACACGGCGTCGTTTGGCTGAAGGACTTTGCTCGTCCTGCTCGTAGAAGTTCACCTTAACCTGCTCATCCACCTTTGCCTGCGCTGCGGACCAAGGTGTGCGCGTTCTGCTCGGTAAAGGCGTGGCTGGAGCTGGGGCCGATGGTGACTTCTGGATGCCGCGCAGTCTTCTTCGCGTGCTCGTGGTTGTGTGAAACGCAACATGATGGAATGGTGGCTCGGCGAGGACTGAAGCTAGTGATTGTGAGAATGGCCGTAATCTGTCGAAGCGGAATGGCAGCATGAAAGGTATTAATATTATTGGTTATCTTGCCCTGCACTTCTGAGCTTTGAACTTTCTTTGAGAAAGATGACGGAGATCGTCGGAGCTTATCCCGCCGTTATTATGCTCGACGACGACCGAGACCTGTTTGGGAGTCTACCTTATTGAAAGACGGAATTGGCTATACACCAGACCCACACGCTAGTATCCAATGATTAGGCTGGTATGTACAGGAGATCGAAGTATGGGAAAATGTGATAAACTGAGCATGGCTACCTCAAGACCGCTCGATGGTGACAGACCTCCTAACCCAACTCCGCAGCTATGCTTCGCTCGTCGTCATTCTAATCGTACATGGTCTCGCTCATAGTCACTATCGTAGCAGCTGTTGGTTATCTCATCCCTGGAAAGCGTACTTCCTGACCAACAACCTCACATTATTGACAAGCGTCCTGACAAGAGGCTCGTAGCAGTTGGGTTCTCGTGCCATAATCCTCTTGCCCTCCGCTCGCAGCTCTGCCGCGTCTAACTCCACTTCCAACTCGTGCGTCGCCTTGTCGCTGCCCGTACCAGCCACAGCTTTGACTTGAGTGAGGTCCACCTGGCAATATTGATGCTTGTAAGACATACGATTCTTGTGGCGATCTGATTTCGCCTTGCCATGAGAGTCTTTCTTAGCTTCTGCCATAAGCTGCGCCACATTACCAGACCACTTTACTTCTGCATTTACACTTACTCGCCAGTCAAATAGATTTCGAGGACTATGAACATGGACGTCTGCTAACCGGACCTTGACGATCTGGGCAAGGGTAGCTCCAGTTTTCTGGTCTTTCGTAACACGTATGCTGAGGTTGCGACCACGGTTCAGCTTGATGATGGCCTGTGGAAGCCTCTGCATGTCTTCCTGTGGCAAAGGGTAGAAACTGTCAATCTCGTGCCGGTGCACGTATTCGATTGGGACACGACGTGGCCGTTGCGGTGCCGGAACAGAGTTGATTATGCCCAGTGACTCTGCAACTGCATCGTTTAGCATTTTGTTGTAAGTGGCATGTTGTTCCTTGATAGTAAGATTAGTCTCCAACTTCAGAGTACTGTTTGGAGATGCCCGACCTACCTCTGTCATCATGCTTTCAAAAGCGATATCCGAACCCGAAGACACAACCGTTTCTGTCAATGCTCCTGTGCTAATCCTCTCGTTGGTATGCCTATCCAGTATGGTGCCAAGCTTCGCTTCAATTTCCAGTACGCCCAGATCATTGGACTCTGCAGCCTGGCCCGTGGGAAGCGTGCCAAAAGCATCATTCGCTACGACTTCTTTGAATAAAAAGTCGCATAACGTTTTATGCACCTCGTCCATTGGGACCACGGCCAGTATTGAGTCTTCCAGGTTCGCCGCAGTAGCACGATCAGCTGCAGCTACAGCCTGTGGTAATTGTGCTTGTATTGGTTGGGGAACAGGTGCAGCAGGAGCTGGACGTTGAGGCAATTGGCCGTTCGTGTGGCCATTATTACGATACTTCGGTAGTGGTGGTGTATTCTTGGCTTGCTGTGCCCAGATTGGGATAAGTGAACCACGACGCTTTTTCGCTGGTGGCTGAGAGCTCAGCACAGGGTCAGAGTCGAGGGCTCGCTTGACGCCGGTCATGCTTTTGGCTTGCTGTGGCACGTTTTCGTGACTGAGCAGTGATGACTCAGAAGCCGGATCTTCGATCACGACGCTTTGAGGCTCCTGATGGTCCCGTGATCGCATACGCGTGAGAGGTGATGACATTTCAGGGGCGACTTCGCGTGATTTGCGTGCCGTCTTACGCTTTTCCTGCGAAGTCGGGTCTTTCGGGAAGTCTGCATCGAGAATTAGTAGTTGTAGTAACGCCGTGCCTTGCTGATTTGTCATGAGTGTTGTAGTGCATCAATGAGTGAGGTCGAGAGGTGAGGTGAAGTGAAGTCAGGTACGCTCAGATCTGTGAAACTTACTAGATGTAGTTGAACTGGTCCGAGCTCCCGCGGATCCAGGATGAGCAAAGCCTGCAGTTTCTGCTCTATCAGAGCCAGCACCCGCAGACTGTCCATTAGTGGAACCATTGAGGCTTACATTCCGTGACGGTGGCAGATCTACCACCATCGTTTTCGGGCTCACACTAATACTATGCGTACGCTCTCTACTGCTGGGAACACCCATGGAACTGTTGTGCCTTGATTGCTGCGGTCTGGGATACGGAGGCGGTGCACCATATATAGGGCGAGGCGGAGCTGGTGGACTCATTGATGTCAATGGGACTCCTGGACCGCGATCGTTGCTGAGATGGTGGTATCCTGGGACCGAGTCTCTCGAGCCGCTACTGAGAAGCTGTGGAGGCCCTGGCATCGATTGCCGAGGACCTGGGGTGTGCAGCTGTGGTGGATATGATGATGCTCCAGACACTGCTGAAATGGGAGGTGGGTGAGAATATACTTGTGGCGAGAGATACGTTCGTTCTCCCATCGGTGTACCAGAATGTGGTTGCGGAGGTGCATGCTGAAAAGGCGCTTGATACGGAATTGAGCGGGAGGATACCGGGCTGTGCTGTTGCAGGCCATGTGGAGTCTGCGGATGCGAAGATGGTGTCGAAACTTGTGAAGGGTGTGAGAACTGCCGATTGAGAATGGGCGGTTGCTGGATACTGGCGGGAGTCCCATGCGTGTAGCCAGAGGGTGTCGCTGGGGGGGGCTGATATTGCGAGGGTGAGCCAGAGATATAAGGATGTCCGTATTGAGCTTGCGGATGTGATGGTGGCGGGTGCGGGTACTGCTCGTGTGGATGCGACTGTGGGTAGTAGATCTCAGCTGCGGTCAAGCTTCTTGTAACACCAGGTGACTCGCTGACGCTTGTGTTCAGCGCGGGCAGAGTGCTCGATCTCGATTGCGATGCCGACGAGTGTCTAGGCTTTCTTGTGGTGCTCGGCTGGGCCTCATCGTTGAGGATGTTCGTGAGATCCATCACTTCAGCTGTCTTCACTCAGTTGTCATGATCCGAGTGCGCGCCGATCGCAATTATGGTCGTAAACGCTCACGCAGCAGCCTCAACTTTGGTGGGCACCACTGACACTCCACGCATCTGTCGGAGAATGCGCGTATATGTCTGATGAGTATGCGGGTATTCAGTCAATACTTCGTACGGTTGTATTGCATCACAATAGGGTAAACACATCACAGCTGCCCAAGCTTACAGTACAGGCCAAAAAGTCAGGGTCCATCGTCCATCATCAGTTCAGTGCAAGTCTAGCACGCGATTAACATTCTACGACTGCATTTCCCTTGTTTGCCACAACACTTAAAGACAACTTTCTCAAGATTTGAGACCCAATCACCTGTTCAGATCCAATACCTACGTATAAAGCTCCCTTTCCCGCGTGGCCTCACCTGGAGGAAGTCACACCCTTTAGTGACTGGACCAAAGACGTTGCTGGAAAACCATCAGGAGACGTCATCAAGAGAGAACAACAATTGCCTTCCTTCGAACGCGCCATCATGGTTGGGATCGTGTCAGCGGCTGGTCTTGTTGGCTTCCTGTCAGAGCCGGATACAGATCTTCAGGTGTTTGCCCTCCGGACGGCGAATGAAAGTATCAGCTTGCTATGGACGGAGATCGCAAGTGCAGTAGGACAAATGTGAGCCATCAATCAAAAGATCCCCAATCCTGGCTGCCGCTGGTAGCCTGGCATCACAATCGCTGACGTACTGTTCAGTGAAGCATTGTACGAAGACGAAACATTTCCCGAGCGTGCCTTGGCTGCGTTGGTGGCAGCAAAGATCTACTATCATCTACAAGAATACGATGAAAGTATGATATTCGCGCTTGGAGCAGGGAAGCTGTTCGACATTGAGCAAGAAGGCGAATTTGAAGACACCATCATTGGTAGGTGTAGTTGAAGATCTCACAGTCTGGACTGAAGTTGACACAAGACCAAGCCAAATGCATAGATACGTACATCGCACTCAGTGTCGCAACGAATACTATCACTGCCACGGACGACTCCACTCAGGGTTCCGATGAGCTACACCATGTCTTTTCGAACGGTGTCAATGGCTCTGCAAGCACGTCTGCAGCACATACCTCGACGACCACACCATTCTCCCAGTCAGCTGTGCCATCGAAATCGTTGCTATCTAGGGAGGATTCCGCTATTCCCGAGGCAGTCGATACAGGATCTGGTTCTGCCTCAATACCACTATCATTGTCGCCAAAGACTCAAGAGGCACTGCAAGGAGTCATTCGTCGTCTCTTCGAACGCTGCTATGATGAAGGCGCATACCGTCAAGTTGTCGGAATTGCCGTAGAAGCGCGAAATCTGCATATCTTGAGAGAGACTATTAGTCGTGCCACAGGAGAGAGCAGCAAGCGGAAGGCGAAGGACAATGACAGCAAGAGGGAAGAACTAATGGACTACTTACTGGAGTTGTGTCTTAACGTGATCGAAGAAAGAGTGCTCAGAAATGAGGTGAGTCCAACACATCACCTGGCAGCTCACGAAGATGAACGAAATGCTTATCGATTTCTAGATTCTCCGTCTCATTCTTGAACTCCTCCTCTCACAACAGATTCAATCACCAGACTATTTCTCGATCGCTAGATGCATGGTATACCTCGGCCAACACGCAATGGCAGCGGACATACTGCGACAACTGGTAGAGAAGGACGACTCCAATACCTTGGCTGTTGCATATCAGATATCTTTTGACCTGTACGACAACGGCACTCAGGACTTCCTCAGCAAGGTCATCGAAGCATTGCCGGAAACTGGGGAGGAGAAGTCTGAATTCGCTACGGCATCGAATGGCGCTCCGACTGATGCGAGTACGACAGCGGAAGGAGAGTCGGCCTCTGAACAGCTCCTGACAGAGCTAGCTGGTAGCTCTGAAGCGCCGACAACTTCTACCGTGGTCTCCCGACCGAAAACCCTTTCTGAACCACACAAAAAGGCCTTCACATTTATCAGAGAGATCTTGGAGGGGTCAAAGAGCATCGAGCTAGGCCTCGAATTCCTGTTCAGAGCGAACAAGACAGATAAGTCAATACTGACAAAGCTCAAGAACAGCTTGGAGGCACGAAACTCCATCTTCCATTCTGCAGTTACATTTGCCAACGCTTTCATGAACGCTGGCACAACTGGTGACTTCTTCATCCGTGAGAACCTCGATTGGCTTGGGAAAGCTCTCAACTGGTCCAAGTTCACGGTGACAGCGTCATTGGGTGTCATACATCGCGGCAACATTGGCCAAGGTCAGAAGCTCCTAGAGCCATACCTGCGGGATCAGGGCACCGGCACCGCTAGCTCGGCATACAGCCGAGGTGGTGCACTATATGCTCTTGGCCTGATCTACGCCAACCATGGGAAACACGTTGTCGATTACCTTCACAAGCAGCTGAAGGATGGGGCACATGAGGAAGTGATCCAGCACGGTGCTTGTTTGGGTGTCGGTGTCGCCGGCATGGGCACAGGGTCGAAAGAAGTAGTGGAGGAACTCAAGAATGCGTTGTTTACAGATTCTGCAATCAGTGGTCAGGCGGCAGGTATTGGAATTGGTCTTGTGCTGCTTGGATCCGGAGACACGAAGAACATTAGCGATATGATCACGTATGCGCATGAGACCGAACACGACAAGACCGTGCGGGGTCTAGCACTTGGTATTGCGTTGATCATGTATGGGCGACAAGAGGCCGCTGACGAGCTCACCAATGGACTACTCGACGACCCAAATCCAACTCTACGCTACGGTGGTATCTGGGCTATCGCTCTAGCATACTGTGGTACTAGCAGTAACAAGGCTGTACGCAAGCTCCTTCACATCGCTGTCAGTGATGTCAATGACGACGTCAGACGCACAGCTGTCATGAGCTTGGGTTTCGTCCTTTTCAAGAAGCCTGGTAGTGTGCCGCGAATGGTCGAGCTTCTTGCTGAGTCATACAACCCCCACGTTCGATATGGTGCAGCAATGGCACTCGGTATCGCATGTGCGGGTACTGGATTGGAGGACGCAGTGGACCTTCTGGAGCCTATGATGAAGGATACAACCGACTTTGTGCGTCAAGGTGCTCTCATTGCACTTTCCATGATCATGGTGCAGCAATCAGAGGCCATGAATTTGAAGACAGTCACAGTACGAAAACACCTACAAAAGGTCGTCACGGATCGTCATGAAGATGCAATGGCAAAGTTCGGAGCTGCACTTGCCATGGGTATCATTGATGCAGGTGGCCGGAATTGCACCATCGGCTTGCAAACACAATCTGGTAATCTCAACATGTCTGCGGTCGTCGGCATGGCTATCTTCACACAATACTGGTACTGGTTCCCCCTTACACATTTCATGTCTCTCTGCTTCACGCCTACAGCCATCATCGGTGTAGATCAAGACTTGGAACTGCCCGATTTCAAGATCCACTGCAATGCACGTCCGAGCATGTTTGAGTACCCACCGGTCATGGAGCTCAAGACAGAGGAAGCACCGGAAAAGGTCAAGACAGCCATTCTGTCCACCACTGTTCAGGCGCGTCGGCGCAAGGCCGCCAAGGAACGACAACAACGTGGTGAGAGTATGGACATCGACCAGCCGGCCAATGCACCTAGGTTTCAGGCTGAGGCTGATGCCGAGGATAAGATGGATGTCGAGGAAGAGGCGGTCAAAGACAAAGAAGACAAGAAGGATGTCGAGGAGACGACCGTGCCAAAGAGCATCAAGGCCAAGCTTGAGAAGGAAAAGGTCGGATATGAGCTTGACAATATATCAAGGGTGCTACCAGCACAGCTCAGGTACATCAGCTTTCCAGAAGGACGCTATGTACCAATCAAGAAGGTAAGATCACTCTTCGGCATACTAGTACATAAGCTTACTATTTTTTTAGCCAACTGGTGGCGTTGTCCTCCTCACCGACACCCAGCCAACCGAGGAGAAATCGCTTCTCGAACGTCAAGTCAAGAAGACCCAACCCAGAGCGGCACCAGACACCACAGCACCACACACACCAGATCAGTCCGGCAATTCTGACGACGCCGGATTTGCTACAGCGGCTAGTGTGCTTTCGGCTGTCGATGAAGATGACGAAGGTGGCGAAGAGGCGGAACTGCCGGATGAGTTTGACTATCACTCTGATCCCGAGGATGCAGAGTAGGTAGATGATCATGATTCACGTTGAGGTCATGAGAATGTATAATATTAGCTTAATGTCTTCGCAAGCATGGCGTACACGAAACACGAATGATAGAGGAAGTGAGAATGACAGGCGCATCGTGAAGTGTAATATCGAGTCTATACTCCGATTAGTGTCATATCTATGCTTCTTGTGTCACTGGCCGATTGAATCCTCTCGTCTGATGCTGATGCTCTACTCACTATGCCAAGCCAGTATTGGACCCTTGCCCCGGATTCGTGACAAATCACTTGTGAACGCCCCCTACAACTCGTTCGTGTCTCTGATCGAATAGCAGGTGAGTATCGTTGCCGTTGCCTGGGTGGTAGCGACATGCAAGTATGGGTGTCACAGGCCTGTGGACAGTCGTACAGCCGGCGGCACGTCCCATCAAGATCGAGACACTCAATAAGAAGCGTCTTGCGGTCGATGCCTCAATCTGGATATACCAATTCCTGAAGGCCGTGCGTGACAAGGAAGGCAATGCATTACGAAACTCACATGTCGTTGGGTTCTTTCGAAGGATATGCAAGCTGCTGTTCTTTGGCATCAAGCCGGTATTCGTGTTCGATGGAGGTGCACCAGCGCTGAAGCGCCAGACTATCAGTGGTCGTAAAGCAAGGCGTGAAGGTCGCAGAGAGGATGCCGTGAGGACAGCAGGAAAGCTGCTGGCGTTGCAGTTGCAGCGGCATGCGGAAGAAGAGGAAGATAAGCGGAAGACTGTACGTGGTGCACCTGCAGCGCCTGAAGAGGAAGAGCTGCCGGAGAACTTGGTGTATGTCGATGAGCTGCAAATGACACAGCAAGAGCGGCAGCAAAGTCGCAAGTTCAAGAAGAAGGATCAATACCACCTTCCTGAGCTCGACACACCATTAGCAGAGCTGGGCCAGCCTAACGACCCCAGAGTCATGTCCGTGGAGGAGCTGGAGATGTATGCGAAGCAATTCACTTCTGGAGAGGATATCAATGTGTATGACTTTTCGAAGATTGACTTTGACAGTCAGTTCTTTACCAGCTTGCCGGCGAGCGATAGGTATAACATATTGAATGCTGCGAGGTTGAGAAGTCGTCTGCGTATGGGAATGTCAAAGGATCAGCTGGATACTATGTTTCCAGACAGGATGGAGTTTTCGAGGTTCCAGATCAATCGTGTCAAGGAGAGGAATGAGCTCACACAACGTCTAATGTCGATTAACAACAACGATGAGCCGTGGAGTCTTGATGGTGGAGGACGAGTAGCAGGAGAAAAAGGACGAGAGTATGTGCTGGTCAAGAATGATGGTGTGGAAGGAGGATGGGCTTTGGGTGTCATCAGTGATCACACCGAAGGAGAGCGAAGCAAGCCGATTGACGTCGATGATATTGATAAGAGGGCAAACGAAGAAGAGGCAGCCGACGCAGGATTGGATGATGAAGATGATCGATTCGAAGATGTGCCCATAGAGGGGCTGAATCGACTACCAAAGCTACCTGCTCAAACCGGAGCATCCACTTCCGAACAATCGACAAGAGCAATCTTCAAGAAGAGAACGGCACAGTTCAAGGCCCGTCGAGGTCCTGCAGCGAAACCTAAGGCACCTGCGCCGAGACTTGTGACGGAAGAATCAGATTCGCTGTTCATCAGTAATGACACTGCTAATGATCGTGATGACGCAAGTAAGAACATCGACTCGGACGAGGAAGAGTTACAGAAAGCCATTGCAATGTCTCTAGAGCCAAATACCGATGATATTCCAGCAATCACCAGACTCTCCTCTCCAGAAGATGACGAGTTTGAGGAAGTTTTCGGCCAGCACGAGAATGCAGGATCTAAGCCTGTGGTACAACGGCAAGCAGTACCTTTCGAGGATGATAGTGATGAGGAACAGAATAACAATATCATGAATACACTCATCACTAGGTCACTCGACGTTCCCAAAGTAGGGAAGGTAGCTGTACAATCCTCCCCTATTGCGGCGGCTGGACTGCCGAATAAGCCTGTAGCAAAATCGGGCTTCAGCGGTCCTCTACCTTTTGAGCAGCTAGACCTTGGTAGCTCGTTACTTGGAAAGAAGAAGCTGGCTCAACGTCAGGAAGAGAGTGCTGGTGGGTTCGAGCGCGACCTTCAGAAGGGTGGTGAGAAGAAGAAAACAGAGGTCATTCTGCCGCCTTGGTTTTCCGAAGACATCAAGAAAGGTATAGACGAACAGAAAGCAGTCGAGGACACAGATCGTCGAAAAGCACGAGAAGAGGAAGAGCTAGAGAAGGCAAATTATGAGTTTGTTCATAAACCTCAGCGACTTAGACATCAAGACACAAGCGAAGTCATTGATGTTGATGAGTTGGAGGAGGACTCGCACGAAGTTATAGACATTGATGGGAGTGACAAGGAGGACGAGGACAAGCCGGCTGATATGCTAATGGCAGACGATATGGATGTTCCAGTCGACGACAAAATCAGGATGGGTGACATTGCGGACCTTGTAAGAGTCGAGCCACCCAGACCTGTAGAAGGTAATCCTATACAGCACCGCGAGCCATCGACTGAACCCTTGACCGCAGCTACCCTCGAGGCTGTTCTCTCAAAAGCATCACCGCCGCCCAAGAAGACAACAAGTCCAACTGCAGCACCAGCTGCTACTCCTGCGAAGCGCTCAAATCCTTTCGCTGAAGATGATGCCTCTGAAGCACCTCCGGAATCGGAAGACGAGGCGCTGGACTGGGAGGAAAGTGATCACGAGGAGGAAGCTGTCAAGAAGGCTGCCGAAATAAGCAAACCTGCAGGAGGAGCGATGAAAGCGGCAAGATCACCATCGTCGTCGCCAGAGTTTGAGTTCGAAAACGTCGATATGTCTACCGAAGCGCCAGAGATAACACAATCAGAGGCCCCGGCCACAGTTGCAAAATCACCCTCACCACTATATTTGCTTGGTGATGATGATGATGACCTCGAGATTGTCCCGGCATCGGGCACCGCGCACAACAACACAAATCCAGCCGACGACGAAGAAGAAGGCGACCGCGACTACTACTCCGATCTCTCCGACGAAGAACTCCTCGACCAACTCGCCACCGAAGTCGAGGAACACGCCCGCTTCACCACCCGCCTCCAGAAAGTCGCCACCAGCATCACCGCCAGCACAAACCGCCAAAGCACCACCGACTTCGACCGCGAGCTCAAAAACCTGCGCTCTCAACAGAAGAAAGACCGCCGCGACGCCGACGAGGTAACCCAGCAAATGATCACCGAATGCCAACAACTCCTCTCCCACTTCGGCCTGCCTTACATTACCGCCCCCATGGAAGCTGAAGCCCAGTGCGCCGAGCTCGTCCGCCTCCGCCTCGTTGATGGCATCGTCACAGACGACAGCGATATCTTTTTGTTTGGCGGCACGCGCGTCTATAAGAACATGTTCAACGCGTCCAAATTCGTGGAGTGCTACCTCGCCTCCGACCTCGAGCGCGAGTTCGACCTCACCCGCAACAAAATGATCGCTATCGCCCACCTCCTCGGCTCAGATTACACGCCCGGCGTCCCTGGCGTCGGGCCCGTCACCGCGTTAGAGATCCTCTCTGAATTCGCCAACGGCGGCCTTGCTGCCTTCTCCACCTGGTGGGCGCGCGTGCAAACCGGCGCTGAGCCCTCGACACGCGACGCAGCAAGTACCTGGCGGAAAAAGTTCCGCCGCACCAAAGCCGCAAAGCTTTTCCTGCCCCCCGCATTCCCCGATACTCGCGTCGACGAAGCATATCTCAAGCCGGAAGTCGACGCCGATCCCAGCGCCTTCGTGTGGGGCGTCCCCGACCTGGACAGTCTGCGCAGTTTCCTGATGGCGACGATTGGCTGGACGCAAGAGCGCACGGATGAAGTACTGGTGCCTGTGATCCGCGACATGAATCAGAGGGAGAAGGAAGGGACGCAGAGTAACATCACGCAATTTCTCGGCGGGAGCGTGGGGACGGGGAGTCGGGCTGTGAGGAGAAGGGCCGTGGACGACGATGACCCGACCTCTTTCGCGCCAAGACGCAAAGATGCTGGAAAGTCCCGCCGCATGGAAGCGGCGCTCGAGCGGCTCGCGGAGGTGGCGCGTGAGCGGCGGAGAAACGGGGGAAGGGATGATGATGAAGATGACGATGTGCCTGTGGCGACCAATACTACGGACGCTGACGTCGACGCCGCCGATTCGGCCGTCAACGTCGTCAGCATGGCTGCGACAGCGAATGCCGCCGCGTCCAAGGATAATGGTGGCAAGAGCGGGAAGCAAGCCAAGACTGCTGGAAAGCGCGCGAGCAAGACGAAGAGTAGCAAGGCGACTGGGAGCAAGAAGCGGAAAGCTGCGATTGGTTCGGATGATGAGGACGATGGAGGCGGGGATGGATCCGGTGGCAGTGCGGATGGTGCACACGATAGCGACACGACGCCGGTGCCTCGAGCGACCAGGAAGAAGCGGGCGCCGAGGGCGAAGAAGACGAGAGTGCTATCGGAGGAGTGAGATCGAAGCAGGGCATACTGCCTCGGCATGATGCTGGACAGGACTGGGCACGGCGCGGTACGGCGTAGCTAGGCAAGGCGAAACAATGGGGCATCTAGGGCATGAACGTGATAGACGACTTCCGCTCATACTGTACGACTCCAAGCACAGGGATAATTGATTAGAACCTGTGATCAACACTTATAACCTGTCTGGCCTGCGACTGTGCTATAGCATGCCGTCGTCATTCCGTAGTCATCGCTCCTCGCCTCACACCCAAACATAAACAGCCACATCGACCTCGTTCGCATACCCAGCCTTCAAGCCCATCTCCTTCCACGCCTGTGCCAGATCAATCTGCAGGACTCGTGCGTCGTTTGCAGCTTGCGTCTCCGCTTGCGTCTCGAAGCTCACACAACCCCGTGGAAGCGCGCGACCCTCCAGAAGCACCATGACGTCCTCATCGATATCGATGGCCTTTTTGGGCGGCGTAGCGCCATTGGCGAGGTTAAGCCAAAGACCCAGTGTTCCCAAGGCTTTCAGAGACGTCTTGATGACGAGGGAGTCGCGTCCTTGTGTCTGTGCGGCTATGGCCTTTGTCGTCGCTTCGTCCGCAGAGCCCGCGTCAAGCTGGTCGTCAGAGGCAGATGCTAAGCGGACGGTATACTTCGTCTCGAGCACGGCAGCACCTCCCGTCATCTTGCCCAACAGTCCCAGATTCGCCACCTGCAATCCCCGACTCAAACCATGTGCGATATAGACCGGCGACGCACTCAACACATCACAGCCGTGCCCGTCGACTTGTACAGCAAAGACATCTGCATCCGCCCCTCTACCCTTCAACACGCCACTACACGCACCACTCCTATGACTCCGTACCACAACACCTTCCCTGAACTCCTCGACGCCCAAAAACTCCCCTACAGACACCACCTCCGTGACGCCCTCCTTCCTACAATTAAAGACACCCAAGAACCCCGTCCCCGTGCCGCTGCGGCCGTTGTAGGCAGCCACTTTCACAAGGCGCTCCTCTTCGAAGCCGATGTAAGCTTGTGTGCTGCGGCCGACGACGCTGGGACGCAGGATGACGGTCTGGTCGCGGATCGTCTGGGCGGTCATTTGAGAAATCAGAGAGACGTCGTGTTTGCCGGGCTCGTCGGTGATGTAGATGGGGCCGCCGGAGACGCAGCGGGCGGCGGCGTGGAAGGTCGCCCAGTGGTGGGAGGTTTGGAACTAGTGGTGGGGCGTTAGTAAACAAGATGGGCGCTGGGGATGGGGAGGTTTACGCACCATATCCCAGTCTGGAAGCACGTTGAGATGTTTCGTGAAGATGGAGTTATGTGCATTACAGAAAATATGCCAGGGGTGGCTCTCCTCGACGTGCGGGAAGAAGTCGTCGGAATTGCGCGTGGGATATGCTGGTATGTCAGTCGGTAGCTGACACCGGAACAGGATCGCGGGCGTCTGGCTCATGCAGCTGATTGCTAGACCACCGAAATGCCGCAATTGTGCAGATATCCAGGTGTTTGTGTAGGTACTGGTCAGGTCTCGTCTTGCAGGAGCATTCTGGAGTTCGTCGAGCATGAACTGTGCATCGGTCTTTACAGCGTCGATCCCGGAGGCGTTAAGGAAGGTGTAAAAATCGTCGTACATGCGCTTGACGTCGGTCTGATCGATGACGAGCATTTTGTCGGACCCTTTGGCGATGACGTTGGCACTTTTGAGGACTTGACGAGTGGCGTAGTCTTTGGCGAGACGTCCATCTGGGCTGATGCCGCCCCAGTAACCCAGCAGCGCGTGCCAGACAGCGATGTGCTGTATCGCAGGATACTTCTTCCTTATGCGACCAATGGCTGCATCAAGACCTTCTGGGAAGCCTGTGGGATTTGCTGAAAAGTCCTTCCAGCCTCGGACCATTTGATTTTGACCATCGTTGTCTAGATCCTGCGGAGTGTCAGTAACGAGATCTTCCAGACAATATTAACACAACAGACCTGCCAATTGTCATCGATGATCAAATTTGAAATCTTGATGCCGTTCTCTTCCAAGCTACTCAACGCGCTCGAGATCTTCTCTTCTGTTAGGTTCTGTCCGAGTCCGTTCCAGGTACAGTATGTCAACGAGTCGTTCCAGTTCTGCATCCAAGTCACGCCAAAGTCGTCATTCTGTATTCGTGATTTTGCTTCGAGTGCCTTAATCTGGTCGATAGCTAGCTGGTCATCCTTCGAGGTAACGACGTGATCACTCATGACACGACGAGCATAGTACATACATGCTGCTACACCTTCCGAGAAAGTGCCTGCAATAGCCACAACAACTCTTGCGGTACCCTCCTGCTCTCGGTCGTTCCTAGCATGGATATTGAGGTTGATTAAATCTGCCTGGAAGACTGTGTTGACATCATCAATACCACTGATTGCGAGGAGCACGACATGTAGACCGTCAATTCGTAGGAAGGAGTAGAGTATAGCATCTTTCTCAGCTAGCTCATGTGTCTTGCCTTGTCTCGGTGCCAGCCAGGGTGACCATAATCGGACTAAGGCGAACCAGCGAAGCCAGCTAGACCTTCCGAAACAATGTGTTGTGTAACCTGACGATTCCCCGGTAGCACCTTTAGCAGGCGCTGTGAGCGACCAGAGTTGCGTGTTTGGCACCTCACTTGAAACACCCTTTACTGTAATATCACTACTTGTGCCTTCGATATAGGTTGACATTGCCTCGTGATCTGCTATTGTCTTCAATGACGGCTGGAATATGATCCTCCCATCATCCACGCCCGTCTGATCGTGCGCCCATTTCCAGCTGTCTTTCGGACCTGTACGAAATCTGACGGTGAAGGATATTGATCCTATGTAGTGCTTTTCGCGCGGAAGACTGCCTTTGTGCCATGTTCGGAATAGAATAGGGTGTGACTGTACCACGGTGAAGCTGGGCTTCGCTGATTTGCTGAGGTCAAGGGCTTCCCATGAGGAAGAGTCATGGAGGTTGTGCCATATTTGCACTTCGAGAGTAGGTTGTTCGACCTCGGTTTCAAGGAGGACAGAGAACGGAACCTGATCAGGAGCGTTAGTCTGCTCTCAGTCACTTCATTAAAATATGATGATGGTAAGCAGAAACTCTAGGGCACTCTCTACAGCAGTCTGCGACATGTGCTACAGACTGGAAACTTACAAGATCCTGTTCGTATGGCACCACGAAGTCGTCGTCTGCTTTGTGGTCAGCACGGTGTCACGATCGTTTTGATACACTGCTACTCACTCAGAGGCGGATAACTCGTGATCCTGGCGAACATGACTTGTACGGTTTGATACGTCGAGGGTTTGTAGCTGTAGTAAGGATGGCTGAGACCTGGACGCGATGAGAGAATCAGCTGCTGTATCCGTAAGACAGCTCAAGCAATAGGTGACACACCAGCAGGCGTTACCAGGTTCAATGGGGCAATCGAGGCTTTCACGTAGTCCATGCGATGATTTTGTAGGTTCTTAGGACGGCCAGAAGAGTATAGTCACGTTCAGAGGTGATTGAGGCTTGTACACAGAATCTGCTAGAATTGCAAGGACTGCCAGTGTGAGAGCATTGTTCCTTGATGATGTGATAGGGTACTGCGTAATGAATGATGATGTTGTTGGGCGGAGTACTCAGATAGGTGTTGTTGATCGCCGGGCCATGACAAATGCTGCAATAGCAGGAGGAACGGTTCGATCTCCGAGCACAATTGAGTCAATGCCATCGCCTACAACACTATGGACTAGCGATCATTTCAATGCCTTTCCTATGATTCTCCATCACGAGTCTGTGGTGCCTTCCATTTGCCACTTGACATTCAACAAAAGCTGGTTATTGCTAACAGGCTTGGCAGGGTTACCAATCTGTGAGTACGCCTTAATGCTTACTTCTTGCACTGGACTCTGGGGAACCTGTACATCGACGTGAAAGCCAGCGAATCATCTCGTCATATCGTCCCATTCTCTCATCTCCAGAAGCGACCTGTTGATCACACTCCACGCAGAGTAAGCATGCGTGGCATGGTGAGACCCAAGCAGTACATGAGTACATAAGTAAGCACTCGCTAATATCATGCATTAATATGCATTATTATGCATAAAATGGTATAATCTAGTGCATAAGACATAAGACGATCGGATGAACTTCTTTGAAACATCCCGCCGACTCAAGCTTCCTTGGCCGGCGGTGTAACTTCTTCATGGTCGTCGTCGTCGTGTCTCCTATAATCTCTGGCAGGTCCAGGAGTCTCCAAGCATACAGAAGACCTCGAAGACAACCGGCGTTGTTGTTTGCCATTCATTGATCGCCCACCCCACACTTTCAGCGGTTATCCCGCTGCGCATCGACAACAAACAATGTCTACCAACCTCGTCGGGGTTGGAGGCATCTTTCACTCCAACGACCGCACGGCACAACAGGCAGGAGCAGGAACAGACGGGAACGCTTTCATCTCCCGCCCTGATCGCGAGCTTGAAGCACGCAATGACGCTTCCACACCCACGATCGACCCCGACACTCCCAATGCGACCCAAGATTTCACTCCAGCACACCGCTCATTATCCTACAACGAGCAGGACTCACCCCATTCTTGCGCGGATATCCCGCAAGTTGGCGAGCCAGACGAAGCAAGAGATGCGAGACTAGACAGACAACTCACAGACCTTGCGCGGAAGTACTCCAGGCAGTCGGAGCGATCAGACTATGAGAAGAACCCTTTCGAGGCTGAGGAGAATACCGAGCTGGATGTCAAGTCACCATCATTCAAGCCGCGATCATGGATCAAGAGCTTGATACATCTCAGCGCGCGTGATCCAGAGCACCATCAGATGCGCACAGCAGGTTTCAGCTTCAAGCAGCTCAACGTACATGGCTTTGGATCAGCGACAGATTATCAGAAGACGGTTGCAAATTTGCCATTGTCGATCATAGGCGCAGTACAGGGCCTGCTAGGCCTGGGCAAGAAGAGGAGGATTGACATTTTGACAAACCTGGACGGCGTGGTCTATCCTGGTGAACTTCTGGTCGTACTCGGTCCTCCTGGAAGTGGTTGCTCGACGTTCCTGAAGACGATTTCCGGAGAGACTCATGGTTTCTTTGTGGACAAGAGCTCAGAGATCAACTACCAGGGAATCTCACCGAAAGAAATGCACAGCAGTTTCCGGGGCGAAGCTATCTATACGGCAGAAGTGGATGTACACTTTCCCAACATGACTGTCGGCCAAACGCTATCATTTGCTGCGCAGGCTCGAGCACCTCGGAACATTCCAGGAGGCATTCCTCGAAAGATGTACGCAAACTTCCTGAGGGACACTACTATGGCCATCTTCGGAATATCCCACACACTCAACACGAAAGTCGGAAACGATTTCGTAAGAGGAGTGTCAGGAGGTGAACGAAAACGTGTTACCATCGCGGAGGCTTCTCTAGCAGGTGCACCATTACAGTGCTGGGACAACTCTACCCGTGGTCTCGACAGTGCAAACGCCGTGGAGTTCTGCAAGACCCTTCGAATGTCAGCCGAGCTAACGGGAACAACTGCCTGTGTGGCCATCTACCAGGCACCACAATCAGCTTACGATGTGTTCGACAAAGTCTTGGTACTCTACGAAGGTCGCCAGATCTACTTCGGCAGGACGACCGATGCGAAGACTTATTTTGAGAATCTAGGCTTCTGGTGCCCAGATCGTCAAACAGACGCCGACTTTTTGACATCAATGACAAGTCATCAGGAGCGAGTCGTACGTGATGGATTCGAGAACAGAGTACCTCGATCGCCAGACGACTTCGCAGCGGCCTGGAAGTCTAGCAAAGACTGCGCCAATGTCCTTACCGAGATTGACGCTTTCAACACATCGTATCCAATTGGTGGTCCATCTCTGGAACAGTTTAAGCTTTCTCGAAGAGCTCAGCAAGCGAAAGGTCAACGTCAGAAGTCGCCCTACACTCTTTCATACCCCGGTCAGGTTATGCTTTGTCTTGACAGAGGTTTCCAGCGACTGATTTCTGATCCGACCTTGACCTTCACGCAACTTTTCGGCAACACCGTTATGGCTTTGATCGTGGCAAGTGTCTTCTACAACCAGCAGCCAACGACAGCATCTTTCTTCAGTCGTGGAGCTCTTCTCTTCTTTGCCATTCTCCTCAACGCTTTCGGTAGTGCCCTCGAGATCTTGACCCTCTATGCTCAGAGGAGCATCGTGGAGAAACACACGAGATATGCATTTTACGCTCCATCAGCAGAGGCAATCGCGTCCATGCTCACAGATATGCCATACAAGCTGGTCAATTCGATCTTGTTCAACCTCACAATCTACTTCATGACGAATCTACGGCGAGAACCAGGGGCTTTCTTCTTTTTCTATCTCGTTTCCTTCTTGACTCTGCTCGGAATGAGTATGCTGTTCAGAACTATCGCTTCAGTCTCCAGAACGCTTTCTCAGGCCATGACGCCCGCCGCTCTCTTGATTCTTGGTCTGGTCATCTATACTGGATTCGCACTGCCAGTACCTTATATGCACGGGTGGTCTCGCTGGATCAACTACGTCGATCTCGTCGGGTACTCCTTCGAGTCCCTCATGATCAATGAGTTCTGGGGCCGCAGTTTCGAATGCTCAACCTTTATCCCCTCTGGTCCTGGCTATGCTAATGTCGATGCCGTCTCGCAAGTGTGCAGCTCTGTTGGATCAGTTGCTGGCCAGAGGGTTGTCGATGGAGGAATTTACATTGTCTCTTCTTACTCATACCAAAAATTTCACAAATGGCGGAATGTGGGCATCCTGTGTGTCTTTATCGTCGGTCTTTGCGCTTGCTACATTGCTGCAACCGAATTCATTAGCGCGAAGAAGTCCAAAGGCGAGATCTTGCTGTTCCGTCGTGGTCACAAGCCTGCAAGTTTTGCCAAGACTACACCTGATGACATGGAATCAGCAACAGCTAGGCCTCAAGACAGGCCTCTAGATTTGTCACTCTCTCGCTCTATGTCCGCTGCTATTGCGAGGCAGACTGCTGTCTTCTCGTGGCAAGACGTCACATATGACATCAAGATCGGAAAAGAGGAACGAAGGATTCTGGATCATATTGACGGCTGGGTCAAACCAGGCACTTTGACTGCACTCATGGGCGTTTCAGGTGCAGGCAAGACTACCCTACTGGACGTGCTTGCGACCAGGGTAAATATCGGCGTTGTCTCTGGAGATATGCTAGTTGATGGACGAACTCGTGATGCCTCTTTTCAACGCAAGACCGGTTACGTGCAGCAGCAAGATCTTCATTTGGAGACTAGCACTGTCCGAGAGGCTTTGAACTTCAGTGCCCTACTCCGTCAGCCAGCGATTGTTCCGCGCTCCGAGAAGCTCTCCTATGTTGATGATGTTATCAAGTTGCTGGATATGCAAGGCATGTATTCTCTGCCTTCCTGATGAATCACGACTAATTCCCTCGACAGAATACGCTGATGCTGTCGTCGGTGTCCCGGGTGAAGGACTGAACGTGGAACAACGCAAGAGACTCACGATCGGTGTCGAGCTTGCCGCAAAACCTCAACTTCTGCTCTTCCTGGACGAACCTACCTCTGGTCTGGACTCTCAAACCTCATGGGCTATTTGTGATTTGATGGAGAAATTGACCAAGAATGGTCAAGCGTAAGTCTAGTTCCGATATCAGTAAAGACTCACTACTAACAATTCCTGCAGCATCCTCTGCACAATCCATCAGCCTTCAGCCATGTTGTTCCAACGATTCGATCGTCTTCTCTTCCTTGCTAAAGGTGGCCGCACAGTCTACTTCGGTCCCGTCGGTGATAATTCCCACATTCTCACCAGTTATTTCGAACGCAACGGCGCTTTCCCATGTCCCAGTGATGCCAACCCGGCTGAATGGATGTTGGACGTTATTGGTGCCGCGCCTGGATCTCACAGCGACATTGACTGGCACGAAACGTGGAATGGCAGCGAGGAACGTGTTGAAGTCCGCCGAGAGCTCGCTGAAATGAAGAGCGGCCTCCCTCAAGTCACGCAGGTTGCCGGCGATCCTAATGACAAAGCAGCATTCCGAGAGTTTGCCGCGCCCTTCGGTTTCCAGGTGTGGGAAGTGCAGAAGCGTGTTTTTGCACAATACTGGCGAACACCATCATACATCTACTCGAAGCTGCTTTTGTGCACTCTCTCAGCCCTATTCATCGGTTTCTCCTTTTACAACGAAGGCACTTCTCAGCAGTCACTGCAAAATCAGCTCTTCGCCATCTTCTCCCTCTTCACCATTTTCGGCCAGCTTGTTCAGCAGATCCTACCGCACTTTGTCACACAACGCGCCCTGTACGAGGCACGCGAAAGACCTAGCAAGACATACAGCTGGAAAGCTTTCATGATCTCGAATCTCGTCGTCGAGTTACCCTGGAACGCTTTAGCTGGTCTGATCGTCTTCTTCTGCTGGTACTACCCCATCGGTACGCTCATTCTCGTCTCCTCAAAACCTCTGCATATGCTAACAAGCCACCCAGGTCTCTACAAAAACGCCATCCCCGCCGGCCAGGTCCACGAACGCGGCGGTCTCATGTTCCTCCTCGTCGAAGAATTCCTCCTCTTCACTTCAACCTTTTCCACCATGATCATCGCCGCAATTGACACGGCCGAAACAGCCGGAAATATTGGAAATCTGCTCTTCTCCCTCACGCTGATCTTCTGTGGCGTCCTGGCAGCGCCGGG
>Ga0058698_10000039_pt1 | contig 76448 bp, 93 predicted proteins | sample AgamicAsSfe_FD_67288 | JGI IMG/M metagenome (GOLD analysis project Ga0058698, IMG submission 67288) | Agave microbial communities from Guanajuato, Mexico - As.Sf.e | ecosystem: Host-associated > Plants > Phyllosphere > Phylloplane/Leaf | place: Guanajuato, Mexico | collected 2012-05-30
CCTCCACTCCCTTCCTCCCTCCCAGCTTCTCCCCAACCTCAAACACCGTAACAACCCCATCCAGCCCTCCCACAGCCACCTTCCTCGCCTCCCCATACTCCCACGCACACTTGTTCAAGCTATTTCCCAGATACCCTGGCGGTGGGCCCGCCGTACTTTGCGCAAGCTTGGCGTCCAGTGTGCTCAGCACATCAGGAACCCTAATTGTGGCTGCACCAGTCGCGTTGGCACGTCGACCATTTGAGGCAACACGTTCTGAGACCCATGCGCGCGACACGGGTACTTCGACGTCTTCGTTCAAATCCCAGATCTCGAGAGCGCCGCCGCCGTCGACACTTGCGAAGATGCTGGGACGTGCAGGTGACCACTTCACATCGTAGATTGCTTCGTCTTTGTGGATATCTAGGAGGGGTAGTTGTACGTCGATCTTTGGACCGATTAGATAGGACGGCGTATATGTGGATTGACGTGAAGCGTGCGACGTTCCAGGTCTGCTTGCGTTCGTGTCAAACGGTGTCGGCGGTGTATCGGACGCTTCTCGAATGCGCCACAGCTTGATACCCCAGTCCAAGCCTGCGCTCAGAGCTAGGTCGCTAAGATCTAGCGGACCGACAGCTTTGTGGAAGTCGAGCGACATGATGGGGGCAGCGTGGCCGGCGTAAAGCACCCGAGAGTCGATGCCGGCTTTCCCTGCGCCACCGGCACGATCTTGACGATGCACGAGATACATGCCGCCTTGCTCGGTGCCTACTAGCGCATGCGTCTCGGCTGAAGAGGAAACGGGAAGAGCGACACAACTCGGGGCGAGGTCGGAGGCAGGATGAAGAACGGATTTAGGATGCGGATCAAGGAGTTGAAGACGTTCAGAGGGTTGAGTGAGCATGTCGGGTGCCCACGCGCAGAACGTGCCGTCAGTGGAGGTGGAAAGTATACTGTAGGCTGTCGAGGTACCAGAGAAGGTCAGTGAGTAGATTGGCGAGGTGTGGCCTGCCGCTCGCGGAGTGTCGAGATTAAAGGACTTTTGTGAAGAATGCATGGTCAGGGGGGTGGACTGAACAGCTGTTTGTGACTTCGAGCGCGTGTCCCATAGCAGGACTTGACCGGAATACGTGCCGCCAAAGATGAGGTTGGGATGGAATGGTGAAAATCGTGCTGTGAGGATGTCGGAGTTGGCATGGAATATGTATTCTGGTCGCGAGTGCATGTGCTGATTCCAGACCATTATCAGACCATCAGGATCATGTGGTGCTGATGGACTCTTGGTGTAAGATGCCAGTACTAGCTCTGGGAACTTGAGGGTCGGTCAACTTTGCATCGTCCGGAAATGCCTAGGCTTCCAACATACCTTTGGTGAAAAATCAAGATCGGTAACCATCCTCTTCTTGCTCCACCTCTCATCATAGAACTGTACAATCTCTCTTATACCTCTCCCATTCCGGCCTTCACCTTGCGATTGATCATCTCCATCCATTGAACGCATGGCTCTATAGTCAGCCAGGACATCGTAGTCCTCCTCCAGAGCTCTTTCTGCCACTTTACTCGACCTTTCAAGGAAGTCGAGGAATTCGTTACTGCTTGCCAGTACGTTCGCCTCTTCCGTGTCGAGCTGTTTCGCCCCTCGCGGTTTTGGTGCTTTGGCCCCTGCGTCACGCTCAAGCTGTGCTTGTCGTTTTGAAGCGTTCTCCTCTTCAATCTCCTTTCGAAGCTGATCACGTAGCTCATCCTCCCGCCTTTGTCTGCCCAGTCGAGATAGCTGATCCTCGTCCTCGAAGTCTTCCAGACTGAGACCGTCGTTCCATGCTTCCGAAGTCTGAACCCCTTTGCTATATGTGACGGTCTCCACCTTCGGCGCTTCCGAAACGATCTCATAGACAGTTTTTAGAGGCGCATATGAAAGAGTCTGGCGCGTTTGGGGCGGAGGTTCTGTTGGAGACGGTTCTATCCCGCTGCCAGCAGTAGGAGTAGATACGCGTAGTGGTCGTGCGGCATCGTTCACAGATAGTGTCGATACAGAGAGAGATGGTCGTGGTCGTTTGTCATTGCCAATCAGGCTAGTTATGAGGTCGTCAAGGTCTTCTTTGCTCTCTGCTTTTGCTGCCACCTAGTCTCCCTTTAGTTCATATCCATCATGCACGATCTGGAAGCACACACACTTCTGAAGGCACACCTATGCTCTGTCGACTTGACGCGAACTCTGCATTGCGCTCGATGCGTATGCGCCTGAGCTCTTCGAGTCGTGCTCTCTTTGCTGCAATTTCATTCTTGCGTTGTTGCATCTTGCTACTAGCTGTCGCCCCCTATCGTTCTGCCCATCTCACACCTACGACAGTCGAAGTGACGTGATTGTACCAACTTGTTGTACCTTACCGTCGCGCTTGTAGTGGTACTGTTCCTGAGCTTGGGTTCAATAGATCTGCCGTGGATTGGCCGAATCAAGTGACCAACGAAAAGTCTCGCGACAGCAACACCAATTGATCAACCTCCTAAGCCCATAGCCCGTCCTCTCGGCCTCCCACTCTCATCGTAGCCGTCCTTCATCCGCCAGTCACCGACCTTCGCAACCCAAGGGCTCGCGCCGAACAACCAAGCCGCAAAACACCTCAGACGTTCCTTCCCCTTCCTCTTGAATCATCAATCATGTCCGGTGCCGGTGTTAATGTAGGTGACTTCCGTGCTGTTCATGTACTTGTCTAGCACACCTTGGCAACAACGCTGGTTGAGCAAGACATCCGAGAGTCGATCGGGACAACATGGGTCATGCCTGGAAGAATATTAGCTAAAAATCAACCTCTACCTACAGGTCCTGCGCTTCAGCGCCCTCGCCTTCGGCGTCTTCTACGGAATCACACATCAAGCCTCAATTAGCGCCACACACGCTAGCAATGACCTCAACAAGGAGTATGAGCACAAGCAAGACCTTATCAACAAGGCCAAGGCCGCATTTGTGAAGAAGAACATGCCCGCATCAAGCAAACAACCTGGCGGCGGAAGTACGTATCGATTGGTCCTGGGGCGAGAGTGTATGGGGTACTGGCTAACGAGATTGCTTCACACAGTAATCACTGACCCGGAAGACCCAAAGTTCGACCTAGAAGCATACCTTACACTTGTCACAGCCGGCCAAGATCCGAAGGCAGCGTGAACGATAGATTATGTCACAACACATCGATGGCGTGTCGCCGCGTCCCAGGCGCAGAAAGAGCATGGACAAATATAGACAAGGTTGCAACTTGGCTGAGACGGGTGGCTTGTGGAAGCTGCGAATAGAGACAATCATGCAATGGCCAGATGGGCAGAGGATGTCGCTGTACAGTATCCCGGCACGAGCATTGTTCATCTTCGACGAGGGACAAGACCGAAAAGCAATACCATCACCAAAATTCCTGATCTTGTTCTACATTATAGAGACGCAGTGACTTTCGGGTGGACATCCTAGATCAGCGAGCCGAGCTCATACAGCTTTCAACCTTGACAATGCTGCAACAGTTCTCTTCCAATACCAGGCTGCAACGCTTTTCAGCATCGCGAATGTCGCAAGCGTCATCGCTAGCGGTGGGCACCTCCACCGCCCGCTGTCGAAGGACGTGCCATGTAATTTCCTTCGGCCATCACTTCTCCCCATCCTGCACTCATCCATTCGCTGCTTGGCGCGACTTCCAAGGTCACTTCCAGCACAAGCAGCGGCCGGAGCTATTTTTTCGCCCTGCTCCTCTCATTTCAGTTCATCTAACATGCTTGACCGTGGAGTGCCGGAATGCTGGACACTGCGTGACCTAGCATGCGATTCTATCGCGCCAGTAGTGCCAACGTGATCTCTCGTCTCCTCACCCGCATTGCATCACTTCCTTTTGACCCCGCAGAAGTGCGAAACAAACCCTCTTACACTTGATAGAACACGAGCCGAAAGATTCATTTCCCGCTTTTTTCCTTCTGACCACACTCAGCGTCTCTCAACTGTAGGATAGAAGCCAGCGTATTGGAAAGAAGCTACGAAGGCAAAGTCTTGAAGACAACGGCAGAGAAGAAGAGGACCATTCGGATATCCAAAAAAGCCAACATATGAGACCAAGTATTCTATACCACAATGTGCTGTCCAACCGATAAGCTACATCAGCAAGTTTGTTGACTATACTGTACTATACTCACATATGCCAATGTGCCATGAGTGCGTGCATGCATACAACCTGTCCGCCCATGTTCAACGCCAAGCCTAGCCTGTTCACTACCGTCCCATCTACAATCATGCCGTCCAACACCCAGTCCGTCTCAAATCAGATCACTCCAAAATATACGCCGACCCCACGCCCCCAGGTCATCTCCCTTTTACTGTTCATTTTCCTCATCTTCTTCATACCATCCTCCCCAATTCACTTTCCCCACTCACGCTCAAACCGGATACTGATGGCTCAACCCACCACTTCCCGCACTAGGCCCCCTACTATGCGGCCCACCCGGCCTCGGCCTATCCATGACCCCACCACTCGGCGCTCTCCTCCTACTCGGTTTTCCCGCACTCCCCGGCAGTGCGAAGTCCGGGTTCGCATTCAGCACCGTCTCTTGATCTCTGTATCTACTGCTCGATTTCCCAGGACCGCTGTAGATACTGCTGGATTGGTAGCCCATACCACCGCCACCGCCAGGTCCCGCGAGAGGACTTCCGACCGGGCCGTTCCAGCCGCGGCCGGGGCCAGGAGGATATTGGTAGCTAGATCCAGGACCCGGTCCCATCATCTGTGAGCCGGGCGCAGGCTGCCATGAGGGGTTTACGGGACGTTGGGAGATGGATGTGAAGTTCGACGTTTCGCTCACAGCGGGCGAGCGATTAGCTAGGTTGCGGTCACGCTCCGGGCCATTGGGGTCGTCGTACGCGGAAGATGCATAGCGTCCGCCACTGCCACCGCTGCTGTGACTGCTATTTGCGAGGAGGTGGGCGGGTATTGCGCCGAGAGAGGATGTGTTGAGGGGATTGAGTGGTTGTGGGGGTGGAGGCATGATGGGTTCGTCTGCGGCGAAGGCAGCGGGGACGTCTTCGTGATAGTTACTGCTTGCGCTGCGGGTGTGGGAGGTGATAGGTTGGAGAGGGGTGGGGACTGTTTCGGTGGGGAGCTCGATGGGTGCTTGAGGTTGGTGTATTTGGTGTGGTGCTGTGAACGCGGGGAGGTCTTGTTGTGAAGTGTTGCCGGCAAGCTCGACGGGCTCGTTTCGCCACGAGGATGGTGTGAAGGATGCGCTGTGGGTATGTGAGCAATATATCAAGTCCATACCTGAGATTCCTTCTTACCCTTGCAGCTCATGTACGGTTCCACGTCCTTCCAGCTCCGAGGCTCCACCTTGGGGTGCTGCCATTAGCGGCACAGAGTCCAGCTCCACAGCTTCTGGTGAGGCATCGTACTGTGTTGGTACCGGTGGTACTGGCGAGCTCGAGCGAGGTATGGTGGAACCGCGAGCTGGTGATCGACGGCCGCTGAAACCAAACGAAGCCGCATCTCTTTCTATCCCACCAGACGGCCTTCGTGCATAGTTTGGTGCTGTGGGCATTTCAGGAGATCCTGTGTTGTATGCATCGATCACTGCGCCCGTAGCGTTATTGGCGTCATCTTGTTGCGTTTCTCCATTCCACGGCCCTGGTTCTATAGGAGCGTTCTGTATCCCATAGGGTTGAGGGGTCGTTCCTGCCGAAGACATTTGTGGCACATAGTTCGGTTCATATTGTCTTTGACCCGGTAGTGCGCCATAAGGACCAGGACCATAGCCTGGTGGTCCCTGACCAGGCATACCTCTACCCTGACCATTCCACCCAGGTCCGGGCATCGGCTGATAACCTCCTCTCTGGCCATAATTTGGACCTGGACTGCCCCGACCAGAAGGACCATACCCTCCCATGTAGCCGGCTCTTGGTGCCATGCCTCGCGATGGAGGCTGATATGCTCCACGTCCAAATTGAGGAGTCTGCCGTGTCGCTCCTCGAGGGGTCCCATCTCGATATGGACCCTGCTGCGCACGTCGATTGTCTCTATCCAGTCGCGGGTCTCGCGAACTTTCAGCCATGGCATCAGGAGTACTGCTTCCGCCGCCGTCTCTATACGCTGCTGTGACTGCGGCTGCTCCAGCAGCAGCGATGACAGGGGTTGCAGCCGTGCTGCCAGATAGATCCGTATTCGCGGCATTCGTCAAATCGCGAGCAGGACCTTCGCTTGTGCTTATCGTGCCAACATTTGACTCTTTCGGGTTAAGTGGCCTGCGATCATCTGTACTACTCATGCGCGTGTGGTCGAGCATGGTCGGTCTCGCGAAATCTGTCACAGTCCCTTCTGATTGTATCGGTGGAGGCGATTCTGCTCTCGCAAATCCTGGTGCCTGTTTCATGGCGTAGAAATTCTCCCCGTTCATGTCGTTATTCTCGTCTATTCTCTTCTTCCTGGCTTTCCGGCTCACCAAGGTGCGTCTCATTGCGCAAGTGAGCACACTACAGACAGTAATAATGATCGTCGCCGCGAGCACGATCCATCCTCCCCATGCCATATGTGGTATAAACAATAGAATATCGACAAGGAATGCCAGCAGTGTTATGAGAAGTGTCGGGAATGTCAAGATTAAGAGCGCGAGAAGGAATCGTGGAGAATGCGATGGACCTCGGAAGTGTAATGCTGCACCGAGGAGTGTACAGACTAGCGTCATGAAGGCGGCGACAGGGTGTACGACGAGAATCGAGGAGAGTGCATGGCGACTATCCGAGGGCAGCGTGAAATCGTTTGTGGTCGAGAAGATGCCGGCTATACAGACGCGCTTAGTGAGGTGTTCGTGTTCCTATGTTCTGACAAGCACTCACCAACGGGATAGCCAACCTGCGCCGGTGTGCACGTATCCGACCCTGTCACAACCTCACAGTACCCGAAGACGCCAAAGTTGTAACCGTTCCATGTCGCCAGAGGCACGCTGTGTATCACCGGGGTCGACAAGCAGGAGAGAAGCAGGAGAACGAATGCGACCAGGAAGAAGAGGGTGAGCGGTGTCGCAGGTCGAAGCATCATCTTGATGGAATGCTAGGTGTCGAAGTGGTTCGTCGCAGCATCAGAAGCGCAATGAGAGAGTCGTCCTTGACGTTGGCGATGGCGTAGATCTCGAGGATTTGCGCGGAGTTGAAAAGAATGAGTGCGTGCCAGCGCGTGTGGATGTCTCCGAAGCGCGAGCTAGTCTTGTCCAGTATCTGCTCGTAAGTCGTCGTTGAGACTTATTGATCAGGACTGTCTGCGGCGACCCGACAATGGTGCGAGAGGAAGAGGCACAGCGGTGGAAGGAGGAAGCGACAAGAGGCGTGAGGCTGTGACGATCGATACAGCCAATCTGGAGATTGCGGAGGGAATGCCGCCGTTGGGGGGTCCAGTAAGCACAGACCCGGGAGAGCACGACTCCTGAACAGAAGCGTAAGTGTTGCAGGAGCAAGATGAGCAAGGCTCAAGAGTGAGACACGAGGCGGTGGGAAAGAAGAAACGAGTCTGAAACGAATGAGGGACTGGAGGTGAGGATGATGATGTTCGGGAGAGAGCAGGCCAAGCTCATCTGGCAATGGGAGAAACGGACATTATGCGGGGTGGCAGTGTGCCAACTTTGACTTTCAGCCCTGACAATCTTGCTAACCTTCAGTAGCGTGCATGCTGAAACCTGCTATTTGTCACGGCGTAACAGGCATGCTCGAACGTATGGTGCTAAGTGTTTGATGTGTTTTGCCACTGCTCGATCTCACCTTCATCGTAGGAAATGCACCCAGCGTACGAGCAGAGAGGTGCGAGTCCATCTATACGCTTCAAGTATAGACGGACCAAGATCTACGAGTACATGCACGCCATGAGCCTTGGATCGAGACAGGATCAGGTTTTCCAAACACCTACTGTATACTACCTTACCCATCGGTGTTGTGATCTTGCTCTGTTCCTGCATCCTGTACCTGTACCTGTACCTGTACCTGTACTACACTGCATACACTGCACGCGGTAGACTGCTCCACTTGTGCAAGGGTCAGTTGCAGACTCAGCTGCATCTCGACAGTCCGACCTCAAACTCTTGCTCTGAAACCGTGCCGCGCATACTGTACAAGCGTCTCAGGTCTGATACTTTCTCCGTCCAAGGACAAAGATCATCGAGAACGGCAGCAGTACGATGTGAAAGAAGACAGGAAGACAGGAAGACATGTCGCGAAGCCAAAATCGAACATGCGCCCTGAGTTTAAGCTCGTTTTAGGTTGTTGTTGTTGTTGCACCCCCTGAACGATCTTAGACGCGACATCAATCCACTTCAACCTCCACATCAACAACTTCTCGACATTTCTATTACTTCAGACTGTCCCCGGCGTACACTAGCTACCATACTGGGCCTTCCAACATACACTAGCTACACATACTGGGCCTTCCAACATACACTAGCTACCATACTGGCCTTCCGACACCGCGACGGCCCTGCCGCGTTCGCGCGTGCAGGTAGTGTGGCGAAGAGGGGCAAAAGAGGGTCATCGACGACCTTCGCGTGCTTCGACACTCCATGGCTTCGACACTCCATCAACACGCTAGGAGACTTTCGTGATGCTCTGCCGTGCAGACTGTGTGTATATGACAACAGACTGGTCGCATGCTTTCTTTCTTTTCCTCTGCTGTGAAACACTTTTGAATCGTGCCTTCTTCTTCAAGCATCACTCACACTCTTTTGCCTACGTGCCTTCCTCTCCTTAACCTGCATACAATCCCAGCCCGACAACGACATCCCTGCCTCATCCAACAACATCCTTACCTAACATGCGCGCCTCCACAACCCTCGGCCTCCTCCTCTCCCCTCTCCTCAGCCTGGCCGCCCTAGAAAACCCCTTCAACGTCCCTCCAACAGGCTACGCCTCCCTCTCCGCCGGCGCCTCCACCCTCTCCCTCGCCTGGACACCCACAACCTCCTCCACCATCACCCTCGTCCTCCGCTCCGGCTCCTCCACCAACCTCGCCGCCGGCACCATCATCGCCGCGTCTCTGCCCAACAGCGGCTCCTACACCTGGACAGTGCCCGGAGATGTCGTGCAAGGTGCTGACTATACTGTCGAAATCATCGATGACTCCAACGACGACAACCAGAATTACACGCCGTATTTCTTGATTGATAGCGCGATCAAGAGCGCGGCGACGACGAGTGTGGTTACGAGTGGTGCGCCGACGGCGGCATTGGTTGTGCCGGCGGCGACAGTGGCTGCAGCGCAGACGACCGAGCTATCTACAACGGTGGCGGTGGTCACGACGCAGAGTACATCGACGGAGGTTGTGCCGGCCACCGCTTCTTCGACATCATCTGTTTCGAGTAGCGCGACTAAAAAGGCAAACTCGATATCCAGTGTCGCAGCAGTGCCTACTACGACTGTCTCTACGTTTTCGAGCTCGACGTCAAGCTCGAGTGGGACTTCAAGCTCTAGCGCTGCATCGAGCAACAGCTCATCGTCATCATCAGCCACCGCTGGAAGCACGGGCACGTCGAGTACAGCAGCTTCTGCAACGTCAAAAGCTAGTTCAGCAATTAGTGCAGCGGCAGCGAGCGCGACGAGTAGTCTGGCTGCTCACAGCGCTGCGGGGCGTGTTAATGTCGAGATTGGCAGCTTGTGTTGGATGGGCTTAGGTGCGGTGGCTGTCTGGGCCTGGGCTTTGTGAGAGAGGGTATTGTAAGGCTTGGTTCGGCATGTTGAGGGCTTGATTATAGCAATGGACGGGGAGGAGGCGGGATATTTGGATGACGGCCTGTATTTGTACGATTGCATCTTCTATATACCTCGCTATCGCATTGGATGATGGCGGGGGCGGGAAGCTCATTCATTATTCTTCCAACCACACATGAGTCTTGCCTCTCTTATCACAAACAAGGAGTCTAGAGAGTTCTCGGACCGGCACTAAAGTGACTCGACAATACCCTCCTCCTCCCTCTTTTTGCCTCGCGTCCTGATGCAGCAAGCCCTGTCTCCAAGCAGAGTACATCACGAATCGAGTTGCACAGGCGCAGTATCTCTCGAACAGCAGTGTTGCTTGAGCGGGAGTTTATTTTCATGATCGGATCGTGTCGGGCTTACTGACGTGTTGAGTAACGAGTTTTTACGCGTTGGATTGCTGTTGCAGACACACCAATGTTGATCTTTGGTGCTGTTTCGGATTGACGTCGTGATGCATGAGTTGATTGGAGCAGCAGTGTTTACTTTTCTAGGCATTATATCAGGATCGGATCTGGTGTGTCAATGATCTGCAGATATTTCATATCAATCACGAGTTTCACAGTGTCGTTTCAGATCCGACCTCGTGACTGGCTCGTGCGCATCACCGTCACCTTTCAGAATACACACACACATCCAGTCTAAGCAGAAAACGCCATGGCACTCTCTGTAAAGGTATCAAGGTCTAGCATACAGATCTGCTCACCGTTGCATCTTGCAAGGACAGAGGGTTTCACGTTGTGGGTAGATCGAGGGTCTACCCTGTGTGTTAGGGGACGACACTGTGCGAGATGTGAATATCCAATGTGAAACAGATGGACGGTGGCTATAAATGCCGTCTCTTCCATCATCTTCCCTTCGTGTCTTTCATCTTTCATCTTTCACGCACCGCTTCCTTCTCGTGGTTCCTCTTCATCTCCACGCACAGATTCCATCAACACATCCAGGTCTAGCTCGTCCCTCCACACTTCACTCACCAGATTATACCTGCCTGCTCACTACAGCGGCCATGTCAACTCCCTCACACCTCGATCACTTAACATCTTTCCAAGACGTATCGGCTAGGACTTCCCCGTCTCGGTCTCCTGGACCATCGCTGCCTTCTAATCCAACCATGGCAGACATGCTGGCCGACAAGGACATTCTCTCAAAGTATCTCTTGGAAGATATGTAGCTGGAGAGCTGAAGTACAGCACGCGTCTGTCAGCACTCCAAAGCGCGGAAGCTCACCGCAAGCGTCGATACCAGCATCGTTTTGAGATTAGGCTTGAGCACGCCAAAACCGACGTTAAGAACAGCAATTGGCACTCCACGAAAGAGAAGCTCGTGAGGACCAACGACTTATTCGAGGCGGAGTTCGACAGGGCCACGAAGCTTACGATAGAGCTCGAGGAGATGCGCGCGCAATTGAGACACGAGAAGGAGGTTCGCAAAGTGAGGAAGGAAGCGCTGAGGAAAGCCATTATCAAGACTCGTCTAACCGCGACGCTGCTCACGGAGAGGAAATACGGGCGGACGAAGCGGAGGATCAAGTCGAGGTTCTAGTCGCAAATCTGCAGGAATCAGAAGATCTGCGCAAAGATGAGGAGATTCGCAGAGTTGAAGGGCGTCAGAAGATTGACGGAAGCAGCAGGACTCAGACTTCATCCGACGGCCAGCAATACAAATACGAATGCAACATCTCTTACAGTGCAGAGGGCGACGCTGTGTTCGGATGTGGCCACGCCTATTGCTGCATGGTGTGCGCCTTTGCCATTCCTAAAGCAGAAGGCAAGTACTTTGCTCCATGCTCGGTGTGTCGCTCAGAGGGTCCTTTCAGGAGGCTCCGTTTCAGCTGAAGCTCTCGCAAAGATGGCGGGAGGAAGGTCCTGGTCTAAAACTTCGTTTCCAAGCAGGGCCTCTGGTTGCTGACGATGGGGAAGGACGATGGTAGTGGTGCATCTTGCTCGCCCAGGTCGAGAGTTGGGCTTGCGGATTGCGCGCATGTCTTCAGCTTGATCTTTTCCAGTTAAGCATTCCGCGTTGATCCGACATGGCTTGGCGTGAATGGGGTGCCGTCACGCAGGTTCCTCGGCCCAAGTTCGTACAGTTTTTCAGTAGAGATTGACAGTATAACCCCTTCCTATCAAATCCACCTTGAAAAGGCTTCTCCAGACGTGCTAGCCAAGTCTGAAGTCGTTGCAACCCGCAGGACTCAACAGCTATTTCGTCGCCTTCCCGCCTTGCAGGTTTGAACAGTTTCCAGGTCGTTAATTCATGTCAACAATATATCGTACCCATCCTTCTTGATCCTGACCTCATAATCTGTCGCGTACTTGCGCCGTAAGACCTCAAAGACCACTAAACCTGCTGATGTGCTTGGAACCTGCCGCAAAGTGCTCATCGTAAAGTCTTTGTAAAGCCACTTCCGAAAGCTGCCGAGTTTGACAGCTTCCAGTTTACACTCTTGGTATGTCTGTTGGTATGCGCGATAGTAGTTCCTCAATATCTGTGCCTTCGTTGGCTCCTGCTTGGCCGCGAAGTCCAAGGACTCGAGCCGCTCGTAGTGGATAGTCTGTACGCGTGTCAAAGGGTGCTGGACGGTCTGCTGAGCTATCGATGCGGCAACTCCAGCTACCAGGATTGCAGAAGGCTCGAGCATGTAGTGTGGTCTGATGACTGGACGCTCTCTCTTCCCGCCTCGGCCGAACCAATGCTGGGGTTCTGTAATGATTGGCTTGAAGACTCCATAATAGGTTGTAACGAAACTGTAGAAGACCTGCGCCTTCAACGTCTCGAAGGTTAGAAAGAAAAGTCCATTCCCAAGTGAGTCCTTGAAGAACGACAGACTCCACCCAGCGAAGACTCCACGCGGTCCAATCTCACGGAGTTTGTCACGGGAATATTGCCAGATACTGCGGTATTGCTTTTCCAGTAGTTCACGGGTGTTAAAGCGTGTCTGTATGGCATCGAGTGGTGCAGCAACTAGAGATTGAATAGCACCAGCAGCAGTCCCGGCGGCAAAGGTGTCTAGCATGGGAGCTGGAGGGTATACGCGCTTCGCAGCGTGTGAAGCAGGTTCGTAGAACGAGCCAAGGAAGGTCAAGTAAGAAGTGTACAGCACGGCACCGACCGTAGCGTTGGCGAGCAGAGGCGGAAGCACTTGATCCGGTACGAACCGCCAACCGTACTGGCGAATTGCATTCGCAAGTAACCCTGGCGTGGAATACTGCCAGGACCAAGCAGAAGTTGGCGATTGACGAGGTGCGACAGCTCGGGCAATGGTCTACGATGTGGTATGAGTATTGCAGAAAGCGGAAGAGAAAGTGTCACGAGTTTTGTACCATATAGCTGAAGATGTAAGTGTCATAGCATTGAGATATACTGATATCGACTTACTCAACTCTTGTCCTGAAGAAGGCCTTGATTGGTGCTCGGAAGTAGAACGCCATCACCTGCATAGACACCGCCCTAATGCCAGCAGCACTTGCCCCGGCCTTTGCAGCATTCTGATTGCCATCTGTAGCTCCATCTTCTTCGTTTATCGGCGTGATCGTGTACTTATCATGGGTATTGTCATGATGAGCAAGAACCCTGACCATGACCTTGGTCCTGCGACTCGACCCTTCCTTGCGAAGGGTATCGCCGTCGTGCTTTCGATCAAGGGGTCGACTGCATATCTTACTGGGCGACCAGACCACGCATTGCCAATAAAGCCATGAGGTGGTTGTGCGAATTGCTGTGATCGTTGCCACATGCTCGTCGGAACCAACTCCACACGTGCTTCTTGCGCGGTGATTCTTTTGACAAATATCGAAAATTCGCAACACCATATCTCTCCTCTACGATACAATTCTACACATCAAGATGAGCGCAGATAACCAGTCGCCAGAGAAGACCGCCATCGGTATCGCTTTCGGCAACTCCAACAGCTCGATCGCAGCAACCCTAGTTGGTGATTCTGGCAGCACCGTCATTGCCAATGAGGAGGGAGACAGACAGATCCCTACAGTGCTGTCATACATAGATGGCGAGGAGTTCCACGGCGCTCAGGCCAAGTCCCAACTTGTTCGCAACCCTCAGAACACTGTAGCCTACTTCAGAGATTTTCTTGGAAAAGAGTATGTCCCATCATCTGCATGTATGAAGCAAAATGACTGACTACAGTATAGCTTCGAATCCATAGACCCTACACAGTGCAAGGCATCCGCTCACCCGCAAAAGCACGAATCTACAACTGCATTTTCCATCAAAGACACCGCGGAGGATAATCAAAACACAGTCTCCGTTTCAGAGATCACTACAAGACATCTCCGGAGACTAAAAGACTCTGCGACTGATTATCTGGGCAGGAGTGTCAATGCAGCAGTCATCACAATCCCTACAGACTTCTCAGACTCGCAAAAGACTGCCCTTACAGCGGCTGCCAAAGATGCTGGTCTCGAAGTCTTGCAATATATCTCGGAACCCGTTGCGGCATTGGTCGCAAACGACCGCCGGAATGTGGAAAAGCCGGAGGACAAGATTGTTGTAGTCGCTGATCTCGGTGGTACGAGAAGTGATATTGCAGTTGTCTCGATCAAGGGCGGCATGTACAGTATTCTCGCAACATTACACGACTATGACCTTGGTGGCACAAAGCTTGACGAAGTGCTGATGGAGCACTTCTCGAAGGAATTCATGAAGAAGAACAAAACTGATCCCCGTAGCAATGAGCGCAGTCTTGCCAAGCTGAAGGGCGAGAGTGAGAATGTGAAGAAGGCACTCAGTATTGGTACCTCTGCTGTTTTCAACATGGAAAGCTTGGTCGACGGGGTTGACTTCTCCTCGACCATCAATCGATCACGGTATGATCTGCTTGCCGCCAAGGTCTTCTCCAGCTTTGTGCGCCTGATTGAGAGCGCAGTGGAAAAGGCGAAGCTCGACCTTTTGGACATTGATGACATTCTCCTTGCTGGCGGTACTTCTAACACGCCCCGCATTGCCGCAAACCTTGCATCACACTTCCCCGAATCTACAACGATAATCGCTCCCTCAAAGTCTTCATCTGCCGTTAACCCGTCAGAGCTCATTGTGCGTGGTGCTGCGCTTCAAGCACACCTCATCCAGAGCTTCAGCACTGAAGATGTCGAGCAAAGTACACACCCGGCTGTCACCGTCACGCCTCACTTGAGCCAAGCTATCGGCTTTGTTGTAGGAAACGATGAGTTCAAGCCCGTTATTCCTGCCGAGACACCTCTTCCAGTCCGAAGAACATTACAGTTCACAAACAATGGTGAAGGCCAGGGTGTACTAATCAGACTGTGCGAGGGTATCCGGGATATCAAGGTCACAAAACCAGAGCCACGAGCAAACGGTGCGAAGACAAACGGCGCTGGCGACGACGCAGATGATGAGGACTTTGACGATGAGGACGAAGAGGAAGAGGAGACCAGGGAGAAGGCATGGAAGATTGGCACTATGCTCGGAGAGCTGGCACTCAAGGATGCTAAGAAAGGATCAAAGATTCAGGTGCAAGTGCAGGTCAGCGCGGAACAGGAGATTCAGGTGTCTGCGATGGAGGTCGGTGCTGGTAAGCCAGGTGTACGGGGTACTGTGCCTGGCCAGTAGGATGTTTCTCGAAGAGCTTGGGAGCGAGGAGTTTGGCAAAAATGAACCTGGCGTTCAGGATATGCTAGTATAGATCAGACCAAAAGCAATCAGTGAATGCCTCCTTTTCAGCCGCCTTTTCCATCGGATCCTGCTCCGGCATGACGATCTGCTACGAAGTACTCCGATGCTAATAGCTCAGCTGAATATCAGACCAGACGACAATCGCGCCCTGTTCCCCATAAGGCCCTGACAAACCCTTACAAAGACAGGAGTGCATACGCAGACATCCCGTCGTCCTTTTAATCCCAACAATGACTCCCAAAGCAATCATCGCACCTTCTGTGCTATCAGCAGACTTCGCCAACTTCGGCGCAGCTTGCTCAGACACCATTGGCCATGGCGCCGACTGGCTACATGGTATGTCCTCCTCCCAGCTCCCCGAGTCCCATCTCCAAACATGTTTCCCCCCCTCCTTCCCTGTAATTCCTCAGCAAAGATCTCCTTATGCTCAGCCTCACCCGTCCAAACACCGCTCACACCACCACTTTCCCACTAACCACCCCCACCCCTTTAGTTGACATAATGGACGGCCATTTCGTCCCAAATCTAACCTTCGGCGCCCCCGTCGTCACCGCAATCCGCTCCCACGTCTCCCGTCCCACCACCCGCCTCGGCCGGGGCACTTTCGACTGCCACATGATGATTGCCGAGCCCTCGCGCTGGATCTCTGACTTCAAGAAAGCTGGCTGCGACATGTATTGTTTTCATTGGGAGGCTGCGGTAAATAGTACGAGTGCGAGGACGCCGAGTGAGAAGGTGGAGGTGGAAGGAAAGGGAGCGGGGAAGAGTGGAAAGACGAGTCCGAGGGAGTTGGTGAAGAGGGTGCATGAGGAGGGTATGTTGGCGGGTGTGGCGATCAAGCCGGGGACGGATGTCGAGGTGTTGTGGGATATGCTGGATTGCGGGGTCAAGGAGGAGGTGCCAGATGTACGTTCCCTTCCTACCACCCAATTACTCCAACCTCTCCTTAGATGGACTAATACCTTTCCTCCTAGATGATCCTCATAATGACCGTCGAGCCCGGTTTCGGCGGCCAATCCTTCATGGCCGACATGATGCCCAAGGTACAAGCGCTACGATCGCGGTATCCGGACCTACAAATAGAAGTCGATGGCGGCTTGAGCGAAAAGACGATAGATCAGGCGGCGGAGGCGGGCGCGAATGTCATTGTGGCAGGGAGTGCGGTGTTTGGCGCCAAGGACCCGAGCGAGGTCATTGCGAAGTTGCGGGAGGCGGTCGACAAGAGACGGTAGGGGTACGGGTCCCTGGGGGACGAAGGGGCTGGAGTGGGTGATAGGGAGGCTAAGGATCGGACAGCTAAGCTTTGAGCAATGCATGATGTGTGCATTGGATATAGACCAGAACTCGGCTTGAGCCATTACTGCTGATTGATAGCTCCCAGTCATCTTCGGCCAGATTCAAAGTATTCGAAAAATGCCTCTATTTACAGCTCTTCCCTTGAAAATCATATCTACTTCAAAAGTCCTTCCACGGGTATCTACCTTATGAAACGCCAATATACACGCCTTCCCCCTTCTGTGCAAATATCCTATCCAGCTTTCCCACCTATCTACAAACATTCGCCCCTCCATCGGTCCACCGATCTCCTCATCTCCTTCTCCCATTCACTCATCCCCTCCACAATCCCAACCCCCTAGCCCAAAGCCTCAGCCATCCACATACCATCACGTCCAGCACAATCTTCTTCCGCCTCACTCACCCCCCTCAGCTTCCCCATCCATACCAGGCATCCACTCCCACCCCGGCCCTGCCAACGTTGGACTCAACACGACATTCTCATCTTCTAACCCATTCATATCATGCCGCCCACGACCGCGAGGTCCACCACTAATCTCATTCCTCCTTGCCTCACTCTGCCCCAGCGGTCCAGACATCCGATACGCATCCTGCCCATCTTCCGCAGGCGCCGTGTCAGGGAACGGCCACGATTCCCTTGCTTTCCGAGTCGGACTGGCGTAGGCGCGGCTCTGGCGGCCACTGGCAGCCACTGGCGCGACAGCAGAGGCCGGCCGCGAGCTTGAGTCCGAGGCGCCGGCGACAGAGTCGCGCCAGCGCATGATGTCCGGGGACTGTGCGGGTGCCGGCCACGTGGGGAGTTGCGCCGTATGTGCCTGAGGGTACGTGGACTTTGCATGGACTGTTGGCAGGGCTGGCATATCTGAGACTTCATCACGGTCGTGGTCTTTGGACTGATGTGCGATTGACTCTGCACGTTTGCGCTGCATTGGCGGCGTTGGTGACTGTGTGGATTCGGTGGAAGGTATTTGGTGTCGCGTTGAATGTTGAGGTCCTTCGTTGTTGACATGGACGATTTGGGCGTGCGTTGGGCTTTGGATCTTGTCATAGTTGACTTGGACGATATGCCGGTGCATTGGGTCCTGGGGTCCTGCATTGTTGATCTGGACTATCCGGCGGTGCGCTGGGTTCTGAGGGCCTTGGTTGTTGACTTGGACCGTTTGGCGGTGCGTTGGTTCTTGAGGTCCTTCATTGTTGACTTGGACGAGCTCGCGGTGCGTCGCGTGTTGAGGTCCTGCATTATTGACCTGAACATCAGGACGTGGTAGTGCACACGGCTCTGGAGTGGATAGAGATGCAGGAGCTCTACTAGCATTAGACAGCACTGGCGCTGGCGAGGACGAAAGAGTCAGTTGTAGATGCTGCAGGTGAGCTGGGAGTCCGGGGAGTGATGCTCGAGTCGGTGATGCCAGATTTTGCTGTTTGCTCTCTTGCCCAAGGCCTGGCAAATTGACCTCACGTGGCACTGTGCTGGACGCCACCTCTCGCTCCTGTCTTTGCTCTTGCTGCTCGTCGTCGGATGGTGCGCGCGCTGGCAGGTCAACTTGAGGCAATACCTGGCTCGATGCTGAGGAAACCAGACCTGGTTGTATTTGTCTGAGCTCATCATCAACATCTCTATTACCAGCAGGCGGCTGCACTCTACGTGATATCAGGCTCGGGGATGTTGGCAGCACATCCGGGTGTGTTTGTCTCGAGATCTCATCAGCTTGTCCATCACGAACGGGCAGGTTCACACTATGCGCCACATTCCGTGACGGTGACGATCCAACGGGCAGTCTGCGCTCCTCATGTTCCTTTGTGCCCCGTACGGTCAGCGGATTATCAGCACGCATCTGTGGCGGAGCAGACCCAGCAGCATGATCTGCACTCGGTGATGGATGCTGACTTGCCATGAGCTGCTGACGCCTTTGCTCCTTATGCTCGAGGAACGAAGGGTTCTGGCGCTGATGATTGGGTGTTGCCCATGGTCTGCTGATTGGTGGCGACTGGGTTCTGGATGGAGACTGCTGATATTGCTTCGGGGTCGGCGGAAGCGGGGGCGGGTGGTCTGGAGGTGGCTCGGGACCGAATTTGCCTCGTGCAGACTCAAGCGAGCTTACTGAGGCAGATCGGCTAGGAGGCTCCGGTCCAAATACTATGGACGAACGCTTCATCTCCTTGGCGATGTCAGGATTCCCGCTGTCTGCTGGTAGTCTCATCGCAAACATTGCTTTGTCTTTAAGACTGCGTACTCGCGCTTCTCGTTCCGCCTCGGTCATGGAAGCCAACCTCTTCCTAGATACGCTCCGTGGACGAGTTCCCTGCTGATCCCGTGCAAGAGATTCTTCTTGCTCAGCATACTCAGCATCACTCAATCTAGGCACCGGCTCCTGTGGCATGTCCAGCCCGTTCGTGCTGGAAACATTATACGAACTGTGCCGCATCACATCAGTTCCAGATCTAGATCGAGCGTTCTGGGGTTGTGGAGTATGAGCGCCAGGTAGCAAGGGTGCATCTACTGGAATGCCATGCTCGTCATAGCATAGGAACTGGTTGTACCAAGAGCGGCGTTTGGAGCGAGACCGGTCGCCGTTGGTAGTGATAGCATCGATAGGGTCAGAGGTATTCGTGGTCGACTTGGTGCGGAACCGGGCAAAGGAACGAGATCGACCCCTACGATCAGACTCGGTCGTCGCAATCTGCTCCAGAGACTGATCAACGTCGGCACCGGATGCTGTTCTGGTGGCCGGACCGGGCCGAGTAGGAGTGGCACCGTTCTGAGCTTCCAAGGTACCGGCAGCCATAGGAGCTACTGAAGCACGTCCGAAACTCCGCCCACGGCTACGCTCCCTGAAGCGCGCGAAGGGCGATGACTTTGTCTTGGTGCTTGAGGGACTGACAACGGCAGATGAAGGAGAATCCGCTGAGGTTACCAAATTAGGCATTGACATATCACGTTGATTCAATCCAGCAGAAGTCGCTACTGAAATGCGACTGGGAGGATAACTAGGCATAGCTGGCCTCTGCTCATCATATTGCTGTGACAGCAGCTCGTCTTTGTGTGCATGCTGCCGTGCATCACGACTTCGTGATCTTTCACGCCATCTAGCAAATGGGGATTTGCTGCGCTTTCGTGGCCGCTGGGGCGTGTTATCTATTCCGACCGAATTTGCAGCATCAGTGCTGATGTTCGTAGGCGCGGCACTCCCTGACGAAAAAGCTGTCTGTGAGGCATGCTGGTCGGTCAATCTTCTTGCTGGAGTAGTGCACGGATCAAGATTGGTCGAATTATACGACGCATACCGCTTTTGTACACTCGGCGGCAGTCTTGCTATATTTGCCGGTGGCTTGGGTCCCACACTACTACCTCTATGCCTTTGCTCGGGCCGCCCAGCATTGCTGACACTACCGCCATAAGAACTAGTACGATGCATCAAAGCAGGGTGGATCTCTGTCTCCGTGACCGTGGCCGAGTTCTGCTTTTCAAGAGCAAGGCTAAGTCTTCCAGGTGGTTGCAATGGTGATAGTAGTTGTGGACTCGCAGACTGAATCTGGTTATCAGAGCTTGCAGAGCGCACCAGTCGATCTGCAACAGAGTCCGACACTGCGATGGTGTGGGGTCGTGGTTTGTAGTTCTCCGAGTTTCGAAGGATGCTGCGAGGGGTCGTGGGAGGAGTGACGACGCTGTAAACACTTTCCAATTTAAGACCGGACAGCCTTGTATTGTGGTTTGAGACATCCCGCACGATTGGCGAGATTGGCATGTCCTCTGAGTTTAGCATTAATCTCGAGCTTGTAGAAAGTCCGAGTGCTGGCCTCCCTGCTTGATTTTGGATAGGCGAAATTGGTCGATCCTCCATATCGTCGTTGAACGCGTTAGCTTGCTGCGGTCTGCCCTGATGCACTGTACCAGAGTAAGTAGTGGTGGGCTCTGCTTGCTGCATGACGTTCGCATCGCTCTGGCTTGTGTTCTCCGTCCTTGAGTCGGACGTGGTGTTCCTGCCAACGATGTTATCCAGAGGTGCATGTCGAGTGTCGTCTGACTTCGTGGCCATGCGGATATCGTTGTTGCTCGCTAGTGCTGTTTGTGTCAATATTTGTCCCATATTGCTCGAGTCTAATGGCGCTGCCGTTGTTTCTCCTTCTGGTCTTCCAGTGAAGTAGTCTCCTTTGTTCGAGGGAGTGGGTAGAGCTTGATCATCCTTGACAGATGCGAAGGCCGCCCAGATTGGAGTTGGGCTTTTCGTTTGAGGCACGTCCCCCGTTTCGTTCAAATTTTGTGAATTGGCTGTGACTGACACATCACGCTTGGGCGACGCATGACGACGGATGGGGAGTGGCTCGACCTAGCAAAAAAGAGAATCAACATTCATTCTTGACATATAGTACGTACTGATCGTCAGGAAAACAACATATCCCTTGCTTCCTTTACACTATCGATATCTTCTTCGCTCATTCCCCATAACTCATAATCATACATAAGCGTTTTCCAACCGGATCAATATCAACGTCCTGCGTCCTATGAATAGTAGAAATGGAAATGGGTCATTCTACCTTTTCACCTGATACTCCGCGGAACTTGCTTCTTCCCTTTGCAAAGATGCCCTTCGCGTTCAATCCGGCTGTTTGTAGAAAGGCCTTCCCCTTGGAAGCCTCTGACATACTTGGTGTCCTTCGCTGTGAGTAGCTTGGCATTCTCGTCGCATTGGGCACTGCTGCTGCGTCGCCAAAAGGTGCAGATGAGCTTGGTGCACGCGATGATGGTGAAATGGGTGATGCAGTTGCGCCAGGTGCTTTTGTCAGCTTGGCAATGGATGGTGAGATTTTGTGGCGCATAGAGCCCACAAAGCCGCCAGTATTTGTTCGTGGACCGAGCGTTTGCAAATCACTAGCAAGCTCTTGATTTTGACGAAGCATGTATTTGAGCCAATCATCGAGTCCAGTGTCCATAGCTGCGAAGTCCTCCCTAGTCTTGTCAAATGTTGCGATGCGATCAGAGGTATCGCGCATGGCCATGATGGTCTTGAAGCCAGGTTGCGAGGATTCCGTACCCGCGAGGGCAGCACCCTGTGCAGAGAAGTGGCCAGATGAGATGGTACGTGTCTGATCAGCAAGTCCAAATGGTCGCGCGGCTGAAGAAGTCTTTCGAAGTCCCGTCTTGGCGACACCTTCACTCTCGGAAGGACCTCGGGCACGCTGGAATGGTCGCTCGTACTTGTATTGTGCTGGTGAATCCCCAATCTCGGTATCGCCTGGCAGTTGGGCAGGAACACCGTCGCTCTCGTCCAGATGCGCTTGCGGACCTGAGGACTGGGAGACATCACGGGAGATCTGGGACAAACCTTCCTGTGAAGGTTCCACAATTGCACTTGCATCGTGTGAATGTCTTGGAGTCGTTATGGGACTTACGATTGAATTTGTGGCAAGCAGGCTTGATGATGGTGGCAGTGGAACGTTTTGACTGGCCTGTGATACACTTGCTCCGTTATCAGAAATAGAAGCTTCCGATGCGTCGACATTCTCCCAGCTGAATCTCTTCGCCAGATAATTTGGTCTGACTGGCGAAGCACTTCTTGGCTTGTACTCCGACTCTTTGATAGGCTCGGGAACGTTTGCAATCGACGGCTTGAGATGATTCTGCGCCGAAATTGGTGGAACTGTCGATTGGGTGACACCAATAGCTGGTACCTGTGGACTGTCCGTGACTCCGTCGTCTTGTGACTCTTTCTCTGCCCAATAGCTATCATACTCTCGGGGCAACACTGTAGATTCCCTGGACATGTTGACAGAACTCAACGGGTGAACAGATAGAAGATTTGGCTGGGCAGATTGAGTAGTGCTATTGTTTATAGGCTCGACGTTCGTTCCAAGGATGTTCGCGGGCGGAGGTGATAAATGCAATGGAGTTGAGGCCATCTTTCTATCCGTTGTCATGTCGGGGACAGCACCGAAGCGAGGATACTCTGCCGAAGATCTAGGCTCAGGCTCCATATCTACACTCTTACGAGTGATGTCTGGACCTGGACTCAAGCTTCGTAGGACATCCTTGCGTAGACGATCACTCTCCGTGTCCTCAGGGGAATAGTTGATACTCATCGCGGACGTAGTTGACGGCCAGATGGGTCTTTGCGGAGTAGTGTCAACAGTCGGTCGACTGATGTTACTGCGAGGTCGAAGTGGAGCAGGCGGCGGGAGCTCGTCCTCATCAGATACACTCGCATCCTCTGCATCTTCGAGACTCGCAAGCTCCGACGGGGACTGGTGCTGAACAACATTGGGAGTTGCCGTGTGCTGAACCTGATCATGCTGACTGGGCATTGACTCGTTCCGCGTGGTCGGTAGCTCTTCACTCGACATACGTATGTTTCTGCTTAATGCCGATGGCTGACTTTGGAAGCCAGTGAATGCACGATCTGTCACATCCGGTGTGACATTTTCTGATGTCAGCGCCGATTCAGCCGCTTCCGAATCGCTGCCATTTTCATCGTCGTTGCCCTGCATACCTACGGAGGACATGAGCGAGGTCGCTAGTGCTTGGCCCGCAGCAGCTAATGCTGACAGAGGATGTGAAGCGTCGTTCCTCTTGCTCACTGTGGGCGAGAAGTCGACAGGCTCCTCAGCCGGCTCAACGTGCGCCCTTGTGGGCGTAGTCACAGACTCTTCTTCATGTCGTGGCGTCGGCGTTGGTGAGCGGTCCAGCTCAGTTTCATCTTCACCTCTCAAGTCTTCATTATAATATCCTGGTTCTTGACGATCAGAATCAGTTGCAGTGTTGATCGTGTCGGCATAGGATATCCACTCTCCGGGCAGGTGCGGTCGATCGTAATCCTTGATACTCCGACCAGACGACTCTTTGCCTGATCTCGATCCGGATGCACTGCCAGTTGGAGATTGCATTGTGCTTTGCCGAGATAAAGTATGTATCACATCATACTTCTCCGCCATTTGCTTCACTCTGCCACCTGGAGAAGTGCCTCTCGCGATCGGATCAATCTGGAGAGGGTTCTGCAGGAAACGACTAGAAACCGGAGCTGGGGGTTGTCGTGAATTGTCGGAACTCGGTTGACTGTTGTCGATAATTTCTGGGACTCGCCGTGCGCTAGGATCATCATACGCGTGGTCAGACCCAGGAAAATAAGTGTCCGTAGAGGTCTCGTCTTGTCTGTCCTCTGCAAAAAAGATTGTGTTGTAGTGCTCGACATTATGAGAGCCCGTCGTTCTTGGTGTTTCGAGAAATGATCTGTCTGAAGTGTCGTTTCTTCCAGCTAGGTTCGATGGTGACTGGCGAGTGGCATAAGCTTGCTCGATCTCATCACGGGTCAGCGTCTGAGATGAGTCGGGCAGAGCGCGCGTTGTGCCTGTAGGTGTGGTAGCCTCCATATATTCTTTGGTGTCTATAGGCTCAATACTCTCTACAGGCTTATCGACCTCTGGAGAAGCCTCTAGCCCATCCAGATCGTACGACCACTCCGCTGAAAGGGTAGGTGCTTCCAGATATGGCTCGTCTGCCTCGTCCTTGTCTGCATGAGCTCGTTGCACATCATCGGAATCTTCGTAAACATCTGAAGCAGTCCTCGCATGATTGGCTTCCAGCTCTTCTCGCGAGACCGCGGCAGCAGCCTGTGGCAGTGGACCCGGCACATTTAGCACCTCTGGAGCTCCACTATCGTGCATGCTCAGTGCGCCCGAGTCAAACTGTGCCGGCGTAGCATGGGACAAAGGTCTCGGAAAAGCACCAGACGTGTTGTCACGACGAGGATATTCCGAATACTTATCTTGCTGCTCGAAACCTTCATAGGCTGACTCGTCATGGATACGATCGTCCAATGAGCCTGCTTGATCACTAAAATAGTATGCTGTAGGAGAGCTCACTGAGTCGCTGTCCGCTGCAAGGCTGCGATTGTGCTGATGTGCGAATATAGCTTGCGGAACGGGTCGCGAAGAAGTCGAAGGGGCAGTATGCGCTGAGCGCTGCTGATTTGCGCCTGGTCCTATTGATGGATTGGGCACCTCTTCCCGCTCACTCACATGTCTAGACTCTTCTCCTTGCGACTGTTCACTCGCCTCTAATTTCCGGCTTGGTAGAGAAGACTGTGCTGCATCATCGTGCATGCCATCATCAGCAGTGCCGGAAGATTGATTTTGCCAGATACCATCTGTCAAGGAACCAAAACCAGAGAACCGGCTTATGGAGGGCAACGTCGGCGAAGTCGCGGTTGTTTCCTCGCTTTCGGCTGGCGTCGCTGCATCATCATTGCTTATCCCTAAAGCACGAGCGAGCATTGGATTCGAGATTGACAGGCCAGGTAGGTGTAATGCATTTGTCACGGTCGATGCTATAGACGCGACCGTCGAAGTCTGCGCCGGGTGGTCAGGAGCAGACTCTTCACGATGATCATCTGATAGTTCTCTGATTGGAGCTTCGCGAGTTGTCTCGGGATGAGCTGGCGCATCTGGAAGCACCGAACCAAGGAAGGGACGAGATAGACGTGAGTCCGAGCTCTGCCGTCCTATCGTAGAGCTGGGTGGACTAGCATAGTCATTCGGCGTGTCAGCCTGAACAGCTGCACTCGGAGGACTCATCGCCACCACTGGACGTTCTGGGCTATTCCTGGCAGATTCCATAGACTGTCGCTCTTTCTCTTTCGCCTCCGCCAGACGTTTATAGATATCTGCAGGTCGAATGAAAGCAGGAGCGGCCTGCTGTACCTCCTCTTCGTCTTGTTGCTCCTCTCGTGTCTGTTGCTGGCCATATGGGGGTAACATGGCTGAAGATTCAGAAGGCTGTGGCATCGGCGGCTGTTGCGCTTGGTACAGTCTGTTGAGATCAGGTCGACTTCTCGAGCTCAGACTACTCTTACGTGGTGGAAATGGAGGCAATCGTGCTTGCTGGTTCATGCCGGAATGGTGCTGCTGATTAGCTGCCATTTCCGATGGTAGAGGAGGTAGCCAGGAGTGTCGTGGGTCATGCTCATCTTGTCCTGTAGAGAGTCCCAGTCCCTGGTTCTGGTCCTCTCCGGGATATGCGCGGTCGTCATATTCAGGCTCATGAGAAGGGCCAGCATGCTGTATGTCGAAGCGTGGCGATTGATGTTGGATAAAAGACTGGACTGGCGAATGGAACCTTTGAATCTGAGGAGAGGAATGTTGCGTAGATCCAGACTCAGACGGACGTCGAGCTTCCTGTGTAGGTACCTGCTGCTGCTGCTGCGAGAATCTCTGAGGTGGGAAGGTGTTGAGCATCTCTTCTTGTGTAACGACTGGGCTTGTCACTGTGGAGAATGCTCGCTGCTCGTCATTTGCTTCATAAGATGGTATTCTTTGTGGCGGTTGTGGAGTTTGTGAAGCGTAGCTATCTCTGCCTCTTGCGCTGGATACCGACGCTGTTTGTCCATGATAGCTATTGCCAGGTTGTGATTGTGGCTGTGGTTCATCATCATATGAGCCGTATTCTCCATACTCGTCGGCGACACCCCAATCATCCCCGCCGTAATCGTATGAGGGAGCTTCGGCCCATTTCTTGGTCTTGTTGCGGTGAAGGTCTGTTTTGAATGAAGGGCCTTGATTTGCGCCAGACATGGTGGCGGCTGCTGCTGCTACGATAGCGATGTCATGGACAAGTAATTAACTACGCAAAAGGCTATGGCATCCTCCAGGCTGTGTATTGAAGGGACGGTCGTGTCAGGTACCTCAAGCTCGCAGCAAGACACGCGAGGTGACGACGCTGCCAGCTGCTACTGCCAAGGTTCAACTTCAGGGTCTGGTCTACCAAGGTAAATAAAACAAGGTTGCCGTCAGGAAGACTGCACAGCTATCAATGACTACTAGAGAGATGAGGATTGCGTGTAAAATCTCTCGAGGCCACGAGTATGTCGCAGTCAGCTCGCGAGTCCCAAGTTCAGTCCTGTGCTACAGCTGTAGCATGTTTGTCCACGTACGACAATGCAGCTCCGTCCGGAAAGCCGAGTCAAGCTCGCGGAGTAGTTTCCGTCGACCAATTTATGTTACATGACGACAACACCGTCTGTGAAACGCAACAACAACAGCGTAGCCTCATCACAACGACTCGTCTCATCTCATCTCATCTCATCTGATACAGATATCTCACAATTCTGCGGCTCTTTCGACCGCCACGTGACCAGAAACCACATTGTCGATTACGCCCTGGTCTTGATACACTGGCTGGATACTACCACGACACCCACTCATAATCCCCCTTCGCCGCACCACCAACATCATCCATCAATACCATCGCCATGTCCGCCTACGGCCCCACCATATCCACGCACTCGATTCAAGACCGCACCCCCGAATTCCGCTCCATCCTCGCCCAAGCACAACGTCGCATACAAACAACAAAACAGCAAAAATCCGCTTCCTCCAACAATGACACCTCACAGCCCCCAACCCGCAAGCAGCGCTCCGAATTCGCCCGTCGAGCCGCCACAATCGGCCGCGGTATCTCTTCCACAATGTCGAAACTTGAACGTCTCGCCCTCCTCGCGAAGCGCAAAACCCTCTTTGACGACCGGCCCGTCGAAATCGCAGAGCTCACCTACGTGATCAAGCAGGACCTGTCAGCACTAAACGCGCAGATTGGACAACTCCAGCAACTCTCGCGCAACAACATGGGCATGGGCGGCAAGGGCGGCGCGGGCCAGGAAAACGAACATAATAAGAACGTCGTTGTGCTGTTACAGGGCAAGCTGGCGGATGTGGGCGCCAATTTCAAGGAGGTATTGGAGGTGCGCACGAAGAATATACAGGCGAGCAGGAGCAGGACGGAAAATTTCGTCAGCAGTGTAAGCGCGCATGCAGCACAGCCGACGAGTCTGCTGGATCCGGGACGGACGGATAGTCCGCTATATAATAGTGCTGTACCGTCGAGAGGGCGATCGCCGAAGCCGGGCCTGGGTGGTAATCCGGATAATATACTGAGTCTGGATCCGGTATCTAATTCGAGTGCGCTGATGAGGGGCCCGCAGTCGGATCAGCAGATGTTGATGATGGAGGAGGCACAGCCGAACAATGCGTATATTCAGCAGCGAGGAGAAGCGATTGAGGCGATTGAGAGGACAATAACTGAGTTGGGGGGCATATTCGGGCAGTTGGCGCAGATGGTCAGTGAGCAGAGTGAGATGATACAGAGAATAGATGCGAATACGGAGGATGTGGTGGATAATGTGCAGGGTGCGCAGAGGGAGCTGCTGAAGTATTGGAGTCGAGTGCAAGGGAATCGATGGCTAGTGGCTAAGATGTTTGGAGTGTTGATGATATGTAAGTTGGTGTCGTTGAGCGTCCGACGAGGCATCAAGCTAACCTCGCATAGTTTTCCTGCTATGGGTGCTAGTAGCAGGCTAGCTTGTACGACTGCCTTGACATGTACAGATATGGAACTTACCACATTGGATACATGTTCCTTCAGCAAGCTGTGTTCCTGCCCCAGTAGCAGATCTTCCTAGATCCCAGTGCACTCAACAAAATCCTTCGCGAACGTATCCAACTCATCTAGAAAAGCCTCCCTCTTCCTCGCCGGCAGCCAGCAAGCCTCGAAAGCGTCTCTCTCGAGCTGAACAAGCTCCTTCCTCGACACACCAGCATCGTTCGACATCTCCCTACATTTTCGGCCTTGTAGCTACGGAAGTATGAGGCAGCAACACAGGCTGAAGACGAATTTGTCTATCAGGTTCTCCTTGACGCTGGTCTCGCTCCTACCCGTCCTCACTCGCATGCCCTCAGCATGCCCATCAATTGACACACCCAACGCCCCTAAGACCATGACATATCCTCGTCCCAAATATCAGCGCCATCCCGATGCTGCGGTCATAATTCATAACGTCGTGTCGTCAATCCCTCATCACTTCTTCGCTTCAGTCGCTCCGGGGCGATTCAGCAAATCCTGAAAAACCGCACCACTTGCTCTCATCGCTTTATGCGACTTCTGCTTCTTCACCTCTCGAGACTGCTTCTGCATCTCTCTGGAATGCTTCTTCGCCGATTTCCTCACATCACCCGCTTCACCGTCATCCAGGCCCAATTCCTGTCCCTGCGCTCGGGTACCGACCATCCCTTCTCTCGCCTGCTTCTTCGCCACTTTCTTGGTGTCCCCTGCCTCCGACCCGTCAAGCTCCTGCTCCTTTCCTTGCCGCTGCTCCCCGACCATCTCTTCCTCCGCCTCGTCCTCGCCCTCAACCTTCCGCTTTTTACCCACGTTCCTAAACCTCGCCATCGAGCCCAAGCTTTCACTATTAGCTTCATACTCCTTCCTTCTCGCTAGCGCTGCATTATCCCTCGCTCTCAGGTCTGCATGCTCGCGATCATATTTGTCGTTCCCTGCCAGGCCGTGTGCAATAAAGCGGTTCGCTGCTGCCTTGTCGAGCGACACTGCTGATTTCGCAGGTGCTGTTTTTGCAGTTTCGGCAAGCTTGATCTTCTCGTTGTATTGCTTAACGCGGGTGATCTCGGTGAAGACGGGATGTGTGCGGGCATTGGTGCCGTTGAGTTGGAGAGCGGCTGGGAGGGTGTTAGTCTAGATGATGGGTGAGAACGGGTGAGAATACGATGGGCAAACGAACAGAAGAGAAGTGATTCTATGGCGGACGCGGTGAAGACGTGGAGTTTTGCTTTATCGAGAAGTGGTAGGCGGGAGGAGATGTCGGGGAGGGTCGAGGATAGGAGTGGTTTCAGAGCTTCTTCGAGGTCGTCGATGTGCTCGCTGAGATCCTCGAGCATGGGGATGAGATTGGCACCCTCCATTGTGATGGTAGAGAAGATAGGGTTGCGACAAGCAGAAGGCAGCAACTGAAGTTTCATGTATAATATCTCGGCCCGAGTGCACTTTTTGGACGATGGAACGATCGACGACATTGTTACAACTTTCGCCTCAACTCGACCTCGTATACACTTGTACATACACTACCATCTCACGATCCTCCCGACTTTCTCTGCTACTTATTCTAGTAGATTCGGAAACAGACGTAGTACATGCCTTGATGCGCTCGGTTTGACCAACCTGTCTATCCTGGCCCTCGCCGCTCCGCGCTTGCGGTTCGCGCATACCACATCACACATATTTCAGTTATGTTTCAGAGATAGCATTACGTGCAGCCGAGTGACGGCTGCTCGATCTTTTCATACGTCCTTTCAGCCACAGCCGAACGCATCACCAATAGCTCGACATTATGAAATTGCATTATCGTGCCGACGGCATCCCACTCACATCATAAAGACTATTTGTAGAAAGTCGTCCACTCAACTTCGAAACGCCTCAAGCAAGTCTAGAGAGCACTATAAAACTCTCAATGTTCCTCGAAGAATACACATACTGGGCTCTGGCAGCGTTGGGCAGTTCATAGCACATTCTCTTCGTGGCATCCCGAATCCACCACCAGTAACACTGCTTCTTCATCGCCCTACATACTACGAGGGTTTCCGTCGAGCGAAGAATTCCATCACTGTGATTAGAGACCGAGTGAAAGATAGAAGAGATGGTTTCAATGCTGAATTAGTTCTGCCAGATCGGGAGAGAGGGCCTCAGAGGAGAGGTCATGTTACACCAACGGATAGAGAAAGGTTTCAGTCTCTTGCAGGCGATGAAATAATTCACAACCTGATCCTCACAACAAAAACGCCACAAAGTGTGAGCGCAATTGATGCGATCAAGCACCGGCTATTGCCATCGTCCACCATCCTGTTCCTCCAGAATGGCATGGGCATGATTGATGAGGTCAACCGCAAGCTCTTTCCAGACCCCGAGACACGACCTAATTATATGCTCGGCATCAACTCACACGGCGTCAACTCGCCAGCGCCATACACCGTCAACCATGCAGGACACGGCGTTATCAGTCTCGGCCTCGTCCCGCGATACCCATTCTCCCACCCGGACTCTCCAAACCCAGATCCCCCTCCATTCACAATCGACCCCCTATCCTCCCGCCACCTCCTCCGCACTCTCATACGCACTCCGATTCTTGCCGCTGCAGCTCTCTCGCCAACCGACCTCCTCCAAGCCCAGCTCGAAAAGCTCGCAGTCAACTGCGTGATCAATCCCATCACCGCCCTTCTGGACACCACTAATGGGAGCCTCCGCTTCAATTTCTCCCTCACCCGCGTCCGGTACCTCCTCCTGGCCGAGATCTGCGCCGTCATCCATGCGCTGCCTGAATTACGGTCCATCCCCAACATCCGCACACGATTCAGCATCGAGCGACTGGAAACAATGGCGCTCAAGGTGGCGGACAAGACATCGGAGAATCTGAGCAGTATGCTCGTGGATGTGCGCAGGGGGACAGATACCGAGATAAGCTATTTGAACGGGTATATTGTGAAAAGGGGTGAAGAAGTAGGGATCAGGCCGGTCATGAATTATATGCTCATGCACCTAGTCATTGGCAAGCAGCAGATGATCAGCAGAGAGGTTGATGCGTATGTGCCGTGGGACGCGTGGGCTGAGGCTGCGAGACAAGGCGGACAAGGTGCTGATGTTGGCGAGGCCGAGGAGGAGGCGAAGCTGGATGCTGGTGAAAGTTGATGAAATCCCCTTTGAGGAGCGTGCGCCGCGTGAGCCGCGGGAGGAGGATGCTGACGCTGCTTGGCTCGATGAATTAGCGGAGTATGATGAATTAGGGCCGCGAAGTCGATCGCGAATAGAGGCATTTTCTGTATATTATATTCTATACGACGAGCTTTCAAGTTACGGTCACGTCCCGAGACCTGAACGGCTCGTCGCATGTCGTCCGATCGATGTAGTCATTGTCTACCCAGCTCGCCCAGCGCCCAGTCCACTACCTCCCCAATCCTTCGCCATCGATCCAATAGCGTCTTGCATGCCTCTTTCCTTTGCACTTCCACGGCCACTTCATCTTCATCTTCACCCTCCTTTTCAGCACCTGGCCCGCTGTTTGCCTGCGTCGCCTCTAAGACTTCCATAGTCCTCTCAACTTCTGCTTTCAATTCTCGCAATATTTCACCCAATAGCGCATCCACCTCACCCTGCTCATCCGCGCCATCGCTCGGATCGAGACCCAAGATATAGCGGCGCCAGCGGGCTGGTGGGAGGATCAAGAGACGGAGGACGCAGGACGTGCGGTGGCAGATTATATCGGGAGTGCTGATGTCGTTGGTAGTATTGACGTCGGTGTCTGAAAGTGGTTGGGTCGGTGGGATGAGAAGGTAGTCTCTGTTGTGAATACAATTAGTGTTAGCATAGCTGGCCTTGAGTTTGGCCTGTGCGTGTTCATATATACCCGAGTAGATTTGCACCTTCGAGCTCCTGGCGCTGTGAAGCACTTAGCCGGTGGAGGATGAGATGGTCGACGGAAATGTGGTCGGCGGCATTCGGGGCCATGGTGAAGCCGTCTGTGATGTGGGAGTAAGTGGTAGAACGGGGACCAGGGGCGATGATGCAGGACTCACATTCGACCATGAGAAAGTCGTTGCTGTGCTTGCCGTAGCTGATATGTAGTTCTTGACCTTGGGCTGCAGAGTGGACGGTGGATGTTAGTGGTTGGGCAGGTGTTGAGCACTGTAAGGAGAGTGTCATTACCATATTCCTGATCTGCAGTGACTGTGAAGCCGTGCTTGTTGTAGCCGACATGAAGCTATGCCAGAAGTAGTCAGCACTTGAATACAATCAAGAGCCTCGTGCAAGAAAATCACACTCACACCATCTCCATCCGTGTGATTGAAATAATCAAGCACCGGACACATCGCCAGACAATCATTCCGATCCCTCTTCCTTTCCACAACCTTGCCGTCCAGCCCTCTCTTCACCGTCCCCTTCTCCTTCAGCGCCCCGCCGAGCACGGGATAGTCCCAGTAAAAACATCTTGTGTTCACGAGCAGCCACGCATGCGTATACCTCTCCCTCACACTTCCATCTTCGGCCGAAACACCTGGCTTTGTCTCCTCAGCCTCAGCCGCGCCAAATGACCACGTGATCGCGCAGGCCACGTCCTCATCCATCTTCCCCTTCTGCTTAGCACATAAAGCTGCAGCTGCAGCAGGCAAGGACGCACGGATATCGGCCGGCCAGAGAACAGGCATACACTGGCGCAGTGATGCGAAGGATGGCATAACGGCCTTCCATGCCGTGAGATCGCGATCACCCACGCTCTTCTTCGAAAGTTCGGGAAAGGCTAGGGCGAGTGCAAGGCGGCCATGTAGCGAGAACTCGGTCTGTCTCTTAGGTTCAATGTCGGGGTGGACAGTGAGGAGAGCTGAGGCGGGAGCGAAGATCAGGATGTCGCCTTTCTGGAAGTCTTAGTGTTGTTCTGAGGAAGGGGGTGGCAGCACGGGCAGCAGCGAGATGAGCGCAGAGCATACTTTGATGTCACGAGTGGCAGCCATGCCCAGGCCCTTGTTGGGTATGGCTGCTGGATACACGCCGGAACGAGTGACGTTCTGGGTTTCGATTGCCCATTGTATTAGTCTTGAATGAAGCGATGCCTCTGATGTCTCTGTGTCTGGTTCTAATCTCATGGCATTGGTTTCACGTAGAAATATGTATGTTGCAGAAGCGAAGCCTAATCCCATCCGTCACACTGAAAGAATAGGGGTCGCCCGAATTCGATTTGCCACACTTCTCCCGACGACCTCATGCCCTGCTGTACCTTGTTGTTGTGGTTGAGACTCACACATTACACTAGCTTTGATCTCTACAAGTTAAGCACATTTCAATTCGTACATCTCATACTCATAGTCTCTGTCGCGACATGGAACGTGCCAGATTGCTCTCGCTTCGCCACACCATTGCAGCACTTCCATGCCCCACTATTGCCTTTAGCCGGCGCGGGATGTATTAGCTTCCTCTTTCGACTCTTGCCGTCACTGCATCTCTTCACTCTCCTCCTGTCTATTCTCGTGGCTTCGCCCTCCTGTGCCAAGTGATTCTTGTGACCTTGTGACCTGATTAGCGCATACCATGACTGTCAACAAACCTACCGTCCGCTGGGGTGTTCTGGGTATGTGGTATCTCACATGAGCCTCTATCATCTCCATATCCTGCCTTGGTTAAACAGAACGCCTTCACGCCGGCACCAATCCAAGGACACTGTGTCTAGAGAAGGACTACTGACAAACCATTCCAAGGCACCGGCTGGGTCAGCACCAGCTTCACAACAGACTTCCTCACACCACGTTCCGATGCAAAAGCCCACCATGTCTTCCAAGCTCTGGGCACCTCCAGCCAAGAGCGAGGCCAGGAGTTTGTGGAGAAGGTCTTTGAGGGTGCTGCCAAGGATTCTACGAAGCCGAAGATCTATACGAGCTATCAGGATGTGTATGATGACCCCGATGTTGACGTTGTCTATGTTGGTAAGTCTCAGAGGACGTTCGTGAGGACTTTTCGAGATAGGCTCCTCCCTGGTGATCAAAGTATATGTTCTGATACTGTTCTTTTAGGCACACCGCACTCCCTGCACAAAGAGAACTGTCTCTCCGCTATTGCTGCGAACAAGCACGTCCTATGTGAAAAGCCTATGACTATTAATGCTGCGGAGTCGGACGTCGTGATCAAAGCAGCGAAGGATAAAGGTGTCTTCCTGATGGAAGGTGAGTCCAGATCTACACTTGGAGAATTCCATCCTGAAAGCCACGGCTACTAACGAAGCACCCTCCACTCAGCCGTATGGATTCGCTTCTTTCCCATAGTGCTAGAACTGCAGCGTTTGGTGCACGAAGAGAACATCATCGGCGAGACCTACCGTATGTTCTGCGACTTTGGGCTCGAGATGCATCTCGAGGACAAGCCGCCGGTACGCTCAAGGCATCATAATCTCACGATATAGAGCCGTATCTAATATTTCTACCCAGTCAAACCGCTATAAGGACCCAGCTCTTGGAGGCGGCGCCCTCCTCGACATTGGTATATACCCCTTGACGTGGGCCTCCCTCCTCATGGGCACCGGCCTCGGCTCTTCAGCCACACATCCTTCCATCTCGGCATCCATGGTCCTCGTTGACGGCGTCGACTACGCCGACAGCGTGACTCTCTCCTACCCCAACAGCTCCCGCACTGCAATCTGCACATCAACCGTCTACAACCGCACGGCGGAAACATTCTGCCGCATCGAGGGCTCGAAGGGCGTCATTGAAATCTCAGGACCGGCCGCTTCGGTTCCAAGGAAGATTACCATCAAACGAGCAGACGCCGAGGGTAAACAGACGGAGAAGGACGATGTTAGAGAATTTGAGCCGGCGGCGGGGGTCGGGTTTATGTGGGAGGCGGATGCGGTGGCGTTGGACGTGGCAAGTGGGAGGAAGGAGAATGCGATCATGCCGATGGGAGAGAGTTTGAGGATGATGAGGTTGATGGATGATATTAGGAAGATCGGGGGCTTGAAGTATCCGCAGGATGATGCGTGAGGGGAAATAGGTGGGAGTGATTTAAATCTTGCAGTGATCTCAGCTGGTGTATGCGCTGGACTCTCTGCACTTGGTGCGTCAAGACACGATGCCAACACTAACCCGTCTACAGCTTCACGTCAAACGTCCCCACTCGGCCTTCAACTCAACCGCCCCGTCCCCATCCACAACCTTCCCTCTATCCCACTCCCTTCCCTCCCCCTTCTTCGCCCACCTCACATCCTCCTCATCCTTCTTATCACCCTTCTCCCACTTCTTGACCTCCGTGTCCGTGAACCCCGCCGCCCTCAACCTATCCGCACCCTGCTGCTTCCACTTGACACGATCTCGCATCGCCTCTAGCGCCTGTTCCCAGTCGTCTTCTGTCTCGGGATCGGGCTGCACATCTATGCTGGGATCGTAATTGGAGTCGAAGCGGGTGTCCATTGCGGATCTGGCGGCGAAGGCGCCGCGGCCGCGTTTGAGAGGGGATGGAGGACGAGGAGGTGGGAGAGGGCCGACGATGGCTTCGAGGGGGTCGGAGTCGGATGCTGAATCGGAAAGCAATTGTTGTGGTTGATGTCTCCTGGTGTTACTATCCTCAGAAGGTCGGTTTGAGCGTGTGCCTGAATCTCGTGGCTCCCGCTGGCTACCCTTGTGACTGGATTGAGCACTTCGCTCGACCTGAGGTCGGTCTGAACCACGCCTCCTGCTGATGTCGCGACTGCTCTCCCTCGACTCACTTGAGCGGTGACGGGGTCTGTGATTATCACGTTTGACATTCCTTCTCGCGCCACGATCCTCTGTGCTTCCTTGCCGTTGGTATTTATTGTCATCTCTGTCACAATATCGCCGAGAACGACCCTCACGCTCCGCAGATTTGTGCCGATGTCTTCGGGATCGTTCTCCGTGGTCTGGAGATCTTTGGCTTCGTCGGTGAGATCGTTCTTCCTCCTCCACAGAGTCATGTCGGTGCCGCCGAGAACGATGCTTATCATGTCTATCTTCAGTAGACTTGCTTGACCGTTGTGGTGATCTTGATGCAGACCTTCGTCGTTTCAGCCTCTTCTCGTCATTCTCAGGCTCTCGAGTGTCTTCTCTCCGTCTCTTCCTCTGATAATCTTCATAGTCCCTAAACCGATCCAGCACCTTTGGTCCAGCACTCTGTGGCGCACCAGCAGCTCTAGCTAGCTTTCTCTGCTTCTCCCGTGCCTCGCGTTGTTCTTTATCCAGCAGAGCTGCATTGTGACTATCTGTGTCTTTTAGCAGGCTTGCAAGAAAGCGAGTGTTTGGCTTTGGGTTCGCGCCAATTGGTCTGCAATTAGGTTAGTAAACCTGAAATTCATCAAGGTTGATGCCAATCACCTTTTCGGCCGGAATGCTTCTAGACCTACAGCTGAGTATTTGATGGAACTTGCAAGAGCTTCACGCTTTAATGCGCCTGCTACGAAGTCATCAGAATAGTCCTCTCCACTCGGCGTCATCTTCAGTCATGGTCATGTTGCAACACCTGTGGAACAGGCGAAGACAGCACTTCTTATCGATAAGCCGGACCTCTCTCCGTTTGTTTACCTCCGGCTCTATTACTAAAGGCACTGTGTATCATGCGACAGTATGACCATTCACAACCCGCAGAGTCTCGACACGATGCAGGCTGAAAATACACTGTCCAGTCTGTCTATAATCAAGCTTGGCGAATCTCTGATCGGACCTGATTCAGATGAAGTCACGCGCGACGCAACGCGTATGTCGGACGCCTCGTCCAATGCGCCTCAGGGTGATGCGCCCACCGCAGCTAGCCTGGAAGCCGACCTGACGCACTACAAAGTATTTCGCTCTTGGATCTCTGATGAGCACAGTCTAAACATACTCCTAGGAACTCTTCACCAAGTTACGATTCAGCTACGTCGAGCAAGTCACCAAGGAAAAGTTTCTCCGCGCAGTCGTCGGGGATCCGCCATTGTACATCTCAGCATCAGAAAACGCCGCTCTCGAATCACGCCTACTCTCTACGAAAGCTACTTTGAAAGCGCAAAAGATAGAAGTGGCGGAGCTGGTAGCTGATCTCGAGAATCGAGGACGAGAACTGAGTCGAAGATACCAACAAGTCCAGCTACAAACAGCACAATTGGACAGTCTTCCGGGGCAGATTGATGGATTGAAGAACACGATTGCGAGATTGCAAGCCGCACAAGAGCCCAAGACGGACAATCCATTGCTTGGATTGCCGCTGATGAAGACGTTGGAAGTGCTGGGGGGGACAGATGCTGAATCAGCAAAGCTGGATCGTGAGATTGCAGAGCTACAAGCAGCAGCGGAGAGGAGGACGCGAGAGCTCGATAGGATGCAGACCGAGCTGGAGCCGCTCCGAGCACAGAAGATAAGGGCGGTGAATGACGCGCAGGATGCACAGACTCGGAAGGCGCTGGGGATCTCGGGTCTTGGCGATGACTTGGAGCAGCGCGGGCGATGGTTGCGTGGCGTCGAGACGACGATGAGGAGCATACTAGAGGCGGGTGCCTGATCACCGGCCTTGTGATATTGTAGTATTGAGAGGCCTGTTTTGGTCAGGTCAATGGCGTTAGGTATACCCATTTGTGATCAGGTGTTCTAGCTTGCGGGATCGTAAAATGGATACTATGATTCGTTTGCAATCGGGTTCCTCTGGCGCGTGGGTATATATATCTGACATAGTAGCCTCCAATCTATGAGATGTTCTAAAAGCCCCGCGTCTCGGAGATTGTGTATCTCCGAGCCCCAGAATATCGTCATCGTCAATTGCCTCTTCTTATCCATATGCACTTCAATCATTGCTACCGGACCTTTACTGAAGCAAAGCCAAGGATTGTACACTGGAGCAGGATTCCCCTCAGTTGACTACTAGGAGCTCCAAAACCATGTCAGCCTACGCAGCCTCACTGGCACACGACACAGACGACGATGATATGCCTTACGGCGATCCAGAAGGCACCAACATGCTCGACGAAGATGACATTGACGAGATGTTGGAGGAAGTCGACGAAGAAGATGACGATGAGGACTACGAGGAGGACGACGAAGACCAGGAAATCGACTTTGAAGATGCACAGGAGGAGCTACAAGAGCACGTCATGGACCTGTTACTTGAAAGTGGCCAGGCTTTACTTGACGAGAATGGAGAAATTGTCGTCGATGTCGTGGAAGCAAGTGATAGTGATGTAGACGGAGAAGATGAAGATGATGAAGACGAGATGGAGGAGACGGATGCTGCTGCTACCACACAAACTGCAGCTCCACCGAGTGCTGATGCTGCCCCACCCGCGCCTCCGGGTATCCCTGCAGTGCCTCCCACTCCTGCAGTCCACCGCATTCCTGTGCAGCAATTTCTTCAGCAACTCCTGAGGACCGGGCAGCTCCGCCAGTTCGGACTCGAAGGACTATTCGGCAATGCCGATGATGAAGATGATGAGGAGGACAACCCGGCCTATCAGCGTTTGCGTAGTCGGAGACAAAGAGAACACAAGCCACACCCACCCTTAGTACGAGAATCTGTACCGGAAGGGGTCGAGCTGATGGAATCTGGTAAATTTGGGGTCAATGATCGAGCAATAACGGGCAAGAAGAAGGTTGCGTCTAGGATCCTGCAGCGGGAGCTGGGTCTAGGATCTCCAGGCAAAGAGCGTGGTCATAACAAGCTTGTCTCGCATGAACTTCTACCTTCATCGAATGCGGACATGATCATAAATTACGAGGATCGTTGCTATTCTGGACAGTTCTCGGAGGACGGCAATTTCTACTTCACTTGCAGTCAAGACTTTCGAGTGCGGATGTACGATACTTCAAACCCGTACAAATGGCGGCATTACAAAACCGTGTTGTATCCTTATGGAAATTGGACACTTACAGATGCGACACTAAGCCCGGACAACAAGTATCTCGCATATAGTTCGATGAAGCATATCGTATGCTTGGCGAATACAGAACAAGATACGGAGGATGAGCCACACACATTGAACCTTGCCGACAGAACAGGAAGGCAACAGGGCCGTGGTGCTCGAACCAATGGCCGTGGCGACTTCGGCGTAAGCATTTTTTCTCCTATATCGACATAGCATCACTGACTTGCTACTAGATCTTCTCTCTTCGTTTCTCAGGAGATGGGTCTGAAATTGTCGTAGGCACCAACCGTCACGAAGTGCTAGTGTACGACCTCGAAACACGAAGAACCATTGTGCAGATTGAGGGTCACGATGATGAGGTCAACGCTGTCTGTTATGGTGACAAATCCTCGCCTCATATCCTGTATTCTGGGTCGGATGACAGTACAATTAAGGTCTGGGATCGTCGGTCGTTGGGTGATGGTCGACCAGCTGGTTGCTTCATAGGACATACTGAAGGTAGAGTAGCAGTATTTCAGTCGAGTGTTCATAGGCTAACAGTACATGCAGGTGTGACATATGTTGACAGTAAAGGCGATGGGCGATACGTGCTCTCCAATGGAAAGGACCAAAGAATGAAACTCTGGGACCTGCGCAAGATGGCACCAACAGAGAAGGCAGACGGTGGGCACAGAAATCCGTACAGAGAGCCCTCTTTCGACTACCGTTCAGACCGCTTCGAGGACTACGGCTACCGCGGTCCTCACCCAGACGACTGCAGTGTAGTCACATTCAGAGGCCATGCTGTCCTCAACACCCTCATTCGTTGTCACTTCAGTCCGCCCGGCAGTACAGATAGCCGTTACGTCTACTCAGGCAGTGCCGATGGCTCCGTGTATATTTACAATCTCGACTCAACACTCGCCAAGAAGATCGATGTTCTTGCTGCGACCAGAAACACCAGACCGAAGCCTTCGCCAGAAGAGCTGCAGGCGAGCTACTGGGGCATGCGCCGCGGCAATGCGTGGGACACATGTGTCCGCGACGTCAGCTGGCATCCGAATGCACCTGTCATCGCAGCCACAGCGTGGAATGGCTACGGCCAGATGTGGGGTACATGTACTGCGCACACCTGGAACGACGGGCTCGATGAAGACGACGCTGACCCTCCAATGGGGTTGAGAGTGGATGCCAAGCTGAACCGCATGGCGAGAGCGTATGGAGAGGAGGTTCCGAATCCGCGACGAGTAAGGGAGGAAGGTAGGTTTAGGAGGGCAGCCTTTGACGATGACGATGCATGACTCAATCGAATCAAGATAACGAGCATGGTAATAACGACGGCGGCGTACTTGATGATACTCCTGGCTATCTCCTTGTGGGGAAGGTGAGGGGGCATGCTGGATAGGCATATGGATTTATATGATGGCGCATAGACAGAAAGGTTGGGCAAGGATCATGATAATAGAGTATATGGAGGCTCTTATGTACATACGATACAGGACACTCCTCCGAACCAATACAACTTCATTCAATCTTGACAGTGTTCCCCAAAATGACCCCCTAACGCCTAGCCATGTGGATATGAAGAATCTCCCATAGTCTGCCTGTTCACTACCCAGAAATGCTTTCAACCTTCAAGCACCGCCCACGAGAATGTTGTTGACAGGTATATGTACTGCAAGCGCGTCAGAGTAGACTCCAGCAGATGCTCTTGAGGTGACCACGCACTGAGCTTGACAACGTAGCCAATAACACCCATGATCAGGAAACCCATGCCTACTGCTTGGCTGATCTTTGTGAATTCTCTCCGGTCGGCTGGAGATCGTTGATTAGCACAGATAACCGCGATGTATAGGCTTGTATGATTTTGGCAATGCCTCTTGAAAGGGCATGCGCCGCGGAATCTGTGAAAGTGTGGTTCAGGGGGCGCGGATACTGGATCTTCTGCCGACTGGGAGATGAAGGGGGACTACGTACGCTTTGTACAACCTAGTATAAATCAGTAAAGCGCATTACGAAAGACTTCTGGCCAGTATACACACGGTTGATAAACTGGGTTCCCTCCTTCAAGAAGTCCTTTGGCACATCGAGGAGTTCCGTGATCTGGTCTTGTGCTGCATTGGATGACATTATGGGCGAGTGTGGAGTATTACAGTAGTGGATACGATCTGAACAAGAGGCGGCGATGTAGAAGGAGCGTAGATTTGTGTATGTCGTTGTTTATGTAAAGTGTCCAGCGACATGTCGACTGCGCTCGTGACAGGTGTTTCGCGGAGTTGAAACCTGAACCCTGAATCTGAAAGCCCCATTGACTTTCTCGACTCACTCTCGACTTCAGCATCGACTCGCATCAAAGTCTTCGGTAATCAAAGACGTCGAGCTTACGAATTACCACAGTCACATTTGGGGGAGATTGTAGCAAGTATATCTCTGCTGACCACATTGCAGAGGTCACCTAGACGTCGTGTCTTTGAGCTTGCTAGCTGTCACTGATATTTGAAACAAGGGCAGCAGTGGCAGGTGTTGATCTGACGGATTGTGTCAGTCAAGACAACTATACACAAGGAGCAAAAGCCTGTCATTTAATTGTCACTTTGGCTGTTTCAGTCTGTCACTTTTTGTTAGAGGTGGATTAGCAAAGACCGCTACCACTCTCCTTGGGTTGTACCTTACCTTCTCACATCACATCATGTACGTTTGTTCAGAGCAGATTCGTGCTGGTCGAGGAGGGAGGGAAGAGAAAGCTAGAACCCGGCGGGAGGGAGCCTACTCACAGGGTTTCCTCGGGAGCTAGCAAGACTGAAGGACTATCCTCATGGCGAGCGTTCTAATGTATCATGTGCTGATGTACTTTGCCAACAAATCAGAACCCACCTTTCTACCTAGACTACCACGAAGTCTTGTCCTATCGAGTCTGTCACCTGACAAGCAAAGACACCGTAGACCGAGAGCAACATGGCTGACGACGACGTCAACTTCGACATTGATATTTATGGTGATGACGATCAAGATAACATAGATTATCAAAACGAGCATTCACACAACGATATTGGTCCTCCGGGCGAGGCACTAGCAGGCGGGAACGACGAGCAAGATCAAGAACCATACTCCGAAGACATCGATATCAAGCTAGAACACCCTAACCCGACACAATTGGAAACTCACGATAACGGCAACTACGAGGCACAAGTCAGTACAGGACCAACCTCAACGCAAGACACATCTCCTACTCAAGGAACAAAAAGGAAAGAAGATTTCGACGACTGGGAGCTGGAGCACGGCGCACAAGCTGCGATCGTGGTATCAGAGCTGAATTGGTGGACAAATGACGACGATATCCGTGGCTGGGCAAACCAGTGCGGCATTGAAAATGAGTTGACGACTATCACTTTCCACGAGCACAAGGTCAACGGGAAAAGTAAAGGGTATTAGCACATGAAGGAAACTCATTCTTGCGCGGAAGCTAACCAGATTGTAGGGAAGTTTATATAGAATTCGCCTCGCCGAAAGCCTCAAGCATGGTGAAGAGCTATGTGAACAACCTCTCGTTCGGGCCAGGCACCAAGAAGCACACTGTGGACTACCATTCGCCATCATCGAACCCCTTTAAGGTACTCACCAAGGACGCCTCGGTACGAGGAGGCGGTTCCGTAGCTGGGCGTGGTGGCGCAACAGCATCAGCATATGACCGACCAGGTGGCAGTCAATTCGCAGATCGTGGTGGCTTCCGTGGACGCGGGAGAGGCGGAATGAACAACTACAACAGAGGTAACTTTGCAGGCGGGCAGGGGAATAACATGGGTGGTGCCATGGGTGGAGGCTTCAATGGAGGCATGAGTATGGGCGGATATAACAACTTCAGAGGAGGCGGCAACATGATGGGCGGTGGTATGCGAGGAGGAAGAGGCGGTTTCAATAATTTCAACCGTGGCGGCGGGATGATGCAGGGAATGGGTGGGATGCCCATGCAAATGGGCAATATGAGTCAGATGGGAAATATGGGTCAAATGGGTGGCATGGGCGGCATGGGCCAGATGGGGAACCAAATGGGCAACATGGCTAACCAAATGGCAAATATGGGCAATCCGATGGCCATGAATATGGGTGGAATGGGAGGTGAGTTTCACCGAAACCTTGATATCATGATCGTATACTGATGAGAACAGGTGGTTTTCAAGGCGGCCAGGGTCACTTCAACCCGGCATTCTTTCAGAATCAGCAAATGGGTGGTGGTGGTGGCGGCGGAGACAACAACTATATGAACCAGCATGGAGCTAAGAGGGCTAGGCAGGAGTAGCGCTATTCGCATATGTCGCCGTATCATTGCGTATCCTGGCGGACTCGACATGTCACAAACAATATGACGTAATACTGTATAATACATTCTGTACAAGTGCCAATGCAATCGCTTTCTGATCAAGCTACCTCAAGCACGCTCGTCATCAGCTTCGCCAACGTATCATCCCCGTCCCGTGTCATAAATATTGTCTTCGGAATCTCAAACTCCACCACCGGCGCTCGTTTGAGGTCTTTGCCGAGCTCCGCCTCCAAAAGCTACAAGGAACGTCAAATTAGCATGCATTCAACTCTGGCCCCAGCATTCGTCCAGACTTACACTAGCATACGAATGATCCAGAAAATCATCCAAATTATAAGCCCTCTTCGTAAACTGCTCCGCCACGATCCCCGCCAAACTCGCCACATTCGGATGATAATGCCTCTGCAGCGTCACCAGCTCCCACAGACAACTGTCAATGGCCCGCGTTTCTCCGGGATCGGACTCGTCCATGTCGAAGACGTCGGCGGTCCCCTGGGCTTCGAGGGCACGGCGCTCGGATTCGCTGCGTGTGGCGCGGTGGATCATGAAGGTGCAAGTGGGATGCGTTTGCAGCATGTTGTAGATCCAGGGGATGACTGCAACGATGGCGGCGGGCGGGGCGGAGAGAGCGAGGCGGGCGAGACGCTTAATGAAGCTGGCGACGAGGGTGGCGGGGAGATGCGTCGATGCCATGAAGGTGGTCAGGAGGCGGAAGAAGCGGGAGCGGTGCTGTGAATGCAGCAGTGTGGGCGTGAGCAGACTGTAAAGGGTTGGGTAGAAGGCAGGATAGTCTAGGTTTTTGGCGGTCATGAGGTGGAAGAGCCCGGAGAGGGCGAGGAGGGAGGTCGCGCCGCCGTGGTTGTAGGAGTCGGTGAGGAAGTCCATGAGCAGCTCGACTTGCGTGGGAAACCAGGGGATTATGGTAGGGACGATCGTGGTGAGGAGGGTTTTGCGTTGAGATTTGGTGAGGTTAGTGGAGGTAAGGGAGAGCCACGCTTGTTGGCCGGCTTTTCGGTGTGCGGTGGGTAGGAGAGGTTTGGAGGTTGAGGAGGTCGTGCTGAAGAGGGTGGTGAGCTTGGTTGTGGTGGTGCTGTCAAGGGGGTCGATTGTCGACATTATGAGGAGACTGTTAGCTCGGTAGTTCGCGTGGTGAGTGTCCTCCCGGGCATCAGTCTTGAGTAGTTGTCTATAGGGAGTCAGTAATAGCTGATAGATAGCCCTGAATCTGAACATACGTGATTGCGATAAAGGTATAGTGTCGGACATCATCGTACGGCTGCACGTATGTCTTTGCAAACTCCTGGCACAGCTCGCTGCCCTCTGCATCGGCTAAGACTGCAGCCACGATCTTTGGGAATAGACCAGTCTTCCAGCTTGACTCCTTTGCATTCGACACGTCCTCCCTGACCAGCTGCATGCATAGACTTAACGCAGGCAGTGACGCCGTCGAGTCTCCACTCTGCAGTCTGTCCAGAAGCAAGTGTTTGTACTCAGTATACCGTGCTCGCAGCCACTCGATCACAGTTAGCTCCTTCTCAGAGGACGCACTTGATCGTGTGAGGCGGCCATCGACCTGTAGCCGGCAAAAGACACGACATAGTGCTATACTGGCTGTTGATTGACTATGACCGAGCTTGACATCCTTCTTTGCGAGAGATAGCAGAGTTGCAATGTTGTTCAGGTTCTTCTGTGATTCACCGATGCCTGCCTCGAGCTCTGCTACTTGAGCCGCATTTTGCTTTGCCACTGACCTCTGCGACTTCTGCCGTGGCAGATCTTGTACTTCTGTGCCTGGCACTATGATCCTCTTTCGCTTCTTCGATATTACTGTCGCTTCATTGACGATGCTAGGCATTCTGCTGATTTGCTATGCGGTCGGCCAGAGGGAGTGGTCGGTGATAGATAAATTTCTAGAAAATGAGCACCCGGGCATCACGAATTACCGAAAGAGTTCTAGCGCATCTTCAAAGCTCGAACCGACGACATTCAACATCTCGAAAGGCTGTCGCGAAGTGAACGAACAGCTTACTCTCCTTCTCTCCACTCCACCACTTACAATGGCCTCACGCTTGGCTACTCGTGCGCTCGGTGCGTGACATGCGGACACCGATAATTGGATCTCCAACTGACCTCAAGCAGGCGCCGCCCGTGTCCGACCTACTCTGTCCACCCGCGCCATTCCCACCGCATACACTCCCCTTGTCGCCGCACGCTTCCAGTCCAACGTTCCTCAAAACGACCCGAAGTCGCAAGCTCAATCCATCGTCGACTCCCTTCCTGGTAGCAGCATCGCCTCCAAGACAGCCATCCTCTCCGCTGGTGCAGGTCTCTCCATTGCAGCCATCAGCAACGAGATCTACGTTGTCAACGAGGAGTCTGTTGTTGCGTTTTCGCTGCTCTCCATCTTCTGGGCTGTCGCTCACTATGGTGGTCCGATGTACAAAGAGTGGGCCGAGAGCCACAACAACAAGATCAAGAATATTTTGAACGCCGCGAGGGACGACCACACCAATGCTGTCAAGCAGAGGATTGATAGCGTCAAGAGCTTGGGTGGTGTTGTTGATGTTACCCGGGATCTTTTCGCCGTTTCCAAGGTATTTCACCCCTTTGAAGATATTACTCCGGGAGGATAAGGAGCAAGGACGCACGCTGACTCAATGATAGGAAACTGCCGAGATCGAGGCACAGGTCTTCGAGCTCCAGCAGAAGGTTCAGTTGGCCAGCGAGGCTAAGACTGTCCTTGAGTCCTGGGTCAGATACGAGGGCCAGGTCAAGGTCCGTCAACAGAAGGAGCTTGCCGAGAGCGTCACGGCCAAGATCAACAAGGAGCTCGAGGACCCAAAGGTGCTAAAGAGGATCCTAGACCAGAGCGTCGCTGATGTTGAGAGTATGTATATTGGTGCATCGTCACGAGTGAACAAATTGCTAATCACAATAACCAGGAATCCTGTCTCAGGCAAAATAGATCACTTCCTATGAGGAGGATGGGAAGCTTTTGTATCATAGTTGCAGACTAACAACGCATTGACGTGACTCTGCTCTCGGTATATTGGTGCGTCGTTGCTTGATACCTGAATTTCATTGCATGTCTATGGTGAGTCTGCTGCTGAAGAGGTGGTATTGCGGTCATACTTTGCTGCTCCCCATTGTGAGACAAGCCAAATATATGTCGCCCCTTGCAAGGAGCGTCCCGCTCCGCATCACGAATATGGTGGTTTTCGCCATCGTTGCCATTGGCAATCTCTTTGACATGAGCAACAGCGTCACAGTTCAACCCAAACCCTGCCCCGGCATTTGTTTCAAGATTCCGCTCCACTGATAACTTCGTTCAGTCATCTCGATCAGACATCGCCACGATCTCCACCTCCCTCGCGATCCTTCCTGTCTTTCCTCGCTGTCCACCACCTCCCCCTCCACTTCCCCTTATCAACCAATCCCGTGTCCCCATCCGCCACCGTGATCATATACTGCCCACCCCTTCTCCCCGCCTCTCTCATCTCTTCAACCGTCAACTCCGGCGTCTCATCCCTCTCACGTCCTCCTCTCGCCCACCGTGCTCTCTGCTGCGCGACCGCGCGCTCTCGATCACGAATGATCTGTTCTCCTCTTTCGATCGCAGCTTCTGCTGCCGCTTGACGCGCGGTCCTGCGTACTCGGCGAAAGCAACGGTCGGTGAAGGAGGCGCTTGCGGGCCCAGGTAGGGTGGCGAGGTGGGAATGAGGCGGTAGGGTGGTGTGCTTGGTCGTCTGGCGTGTGCTGGTGCGTGTGCTGGCGGTGCTGACGGTATCTGTGGTGGTCGTGGTGGTGGTGGTGCGGGTCGACGCGCTTGCGATCGGGTTCTTGCTGGTGACACGGCTGGATCTGAGTGCGGCGAAGAGGAAATGGAGGACGACCGCGAGGCTCTCTTGCGCTTGTGACTGAGACGAGGCGCGGGCTTGGGTGCGCTGGCCCGGGAGAGTGCTAGTGGTGAAGGTGGTGGTGTTGGGGCGGGTGTGTGGGGCCGCGGCGGTGGTGAGTGGTGATGTGGTGATGGAGGTCGACGCTTTTGACGCGCCATAGTCGGAGGTAGTGGTCCTTGGCGTGGGTGTTCCGATGAAGCTGACAGTGCGCTACAGAGGGAGTAGTTAGTGAGTATACTTGAGGGTCAGTGTGGCAGACACGTCAAAGCAGCAAGCGGCAGCAGCAAGGCAGAGGATTGTCAGAGCAGCATGGCAGGTTATTGACGAGTGTCGTGCGTGAGATTGGTAGCCTGAATCAAGAGCTGGGTATGAGGTTGTTTGCGGATGGTCTGGCGAGGTTGACGGAAGGACTCAGAATCGAGAGAGCCCCGAGTCAAGCGGGGGAGAGTGCCGTCGATTCAATGACACCACCGACATACATTTCGCTATCTGGACCCGAGATGTTTCGGTTAGAGACCAGAGTATTGCATAAAGAGAGGATAAAGGACCAGGAAAGAGAGTGAAGAGTGCCGTCAATCGGGAGATGTGAGCAACATACATTTGTCCACCTGGGCATGAGGAGTTTCAGGTCAGAGACCACAGCATTGCCTGAAGGTCGGCACAGGCAAGATAGGAGCGTGAAGAGTGCCGTCTGCTTCTGTTGCACGAAAGAGCGTGGCATTTTGCACTATTATAGTCAGAAATGACAAGGTGATGGAAAGTTTGTGTGCGCCTTACAAAATGGTGTTTCAGAGTGACAATCTCAAACGCGGATCAAACCGCAAACCGAGTTATCATACAAACTATATATTACAATTATAATACACTTCTTGTTGTTACAGATACAAGTACAAACAACAAACATGCGCACCCAGTTGCTCTCGATACACGAGACACAATTCAGTCCAATCTGCATTGGTCTGACGATACACGATGGTGCAGCGCGCGCTGACCCGCCTCAAAGCACGTTCCGTCTTCGCTCTCTGCGCGATCCAGCAGGCCCAGTAGCTGGGCTACTTCGTCGGCGATGATACCAAACCGCAATCATGCCGACTTCTTCGTAGACTTGGAGATAGTTGTGCTACCAGTTGACTTGCTACTTGGCTTCTTTGCAGTCTTCTTGGCAGGAGATGATCCTTGAGCCTTGCCATCATTGGTCTTCTGTTTCTTTGCTGGCGCAGCATCGGACACTTCAGGCTTGGCTTTGGAAGAGGCCGAACGCAGGGTGCGTTTCCTGCTTGTTCCGGCAGTATCGTCACTCTTCTTCTTATCCTCTTTGGCAGATTTGGCGGCTGCGGCTTTCGATTTCTTGGGACTATCACGTTTCCGGGCATCCTTGGCACCCTTCACTGACTTCTTGGTCTGGGCATCATGTTCCTCGCTCGCCTCTTCCTCCTCAGCATCCTTCTTAATCTCCTCCTCTTGCTCATCCTGCTCTTCCATCTCGCTTCCCGCGTCTTCCTCTTTCACCTCTTTTCTCTCTTCCTCTCTCTCCACATCCTCCTGAGCCCTCCCCCTCTCCTCCTTCGCCCTCCTCGTGTTCTCCACAAACTGCTTCCCCTCCTCATCCCCCTCCTTCTTCTTCTCCTCCGTCTCATCCTTCTCCTTCTCACTCATACCCTCCCACGCCTTCTTCGGCAGGTACCGCGCCTCGCTCCCATCCTCCTGCTTCGCTGTACCCGAACCATCGCGCGTCTGCCACTCCTCGGCGCTCCATTGTGAAAGATGTTTCTGAGTTTCGTCTTTCGGTTCGGTGTAGCCGCCACCGCGCTTTTTATACTCGGATGCCATGAATTGCGCCTGGATGGTGTTAGTCTGTGGTTCCAAAAAGTGGAGGATCAAGCAAGTGCTGGAATGGTGGGGATGAAAGTACCTTGCGCGCAGACCATTGGCCAGGCTTGCCGCCTTTGTCGCCGGCCTTGACCTCTTCCTTGATCTCGTCGCGGAGGTCCGGGTCTGTATATTTTTCCTTTGGTGGCATGTTGGCGATGGAGCTAGTTGAGAAGCATGCAGATAGTCGTCGTTGCGCTTTCGAATGCGCAATGAGCGCTCTCGGCGAGATGAATGTTCTAGGTAATGCGTTGAGCTTGTGACGAAGCGTGCCATGCATATAGGAAGCGAAGTGCATATGACATGGCGGCTGGGAACGACAACAATGTAGCCAATGTCACATTCATAGAATGACATCAGCATATCCTAGTCGATCTACGCAATCGCAATCGTGGAGAACGGCAAGCCCCATCTTGTAAGGCAAATCCTAAATCCTTCCCACGAACCCTAAAAACAGCCCCTGACCCACCGAACGAACGACACGTCCACAGCTTCAGATAGACAACAGTTACTCTCCTTCTCCTTCATGTCTTCATCCTCCTCAAATCATGTCGATAAAATACCTTGCTTTTGTCACGCAGTAGCACATCACTTTTGCCGTCTGCTCAACATTGTGTGATGACATGCCGAGCGCCAGCTTCGAGTAAGATTGGCCGCATTGCTTCCTGCAGGGCAAGGGAAAAGCTCCTCGTGATACGAGCTGTGACCAAACGTTTCGACGCGCTGGAAAGAGGTGTTTGTTTACACTCTCTGTTGTCGGCATGACTTGCAAGTGGCAAGATATGTGTGCTGTTCATGCTGAACGTCATCGTACTCAAGGCAGAGGCGAAGAAAAGCGAATGTTCTCGCAGAGACAAGACAAGACAGGGAAAAGAGGCCAAAGAGTATACGGTGCATAAAAGATTGATTCTCCTACAGATGCTCTCTCCTAATTACTACTCTCTTCCCAAAACCATGTCCTCTCCTACAAGATACTCTCTACATATATTTTTCCTGGTTTTCTGATCTTTTTCATCTGAATCTCTGTGCTGCATCGATCAATCCGCGCCAACCTCCTCATCAACGAGCCCATTGTCGTGTCCAGCAACAGCCGGAAGGTTGGGTAGGATAGAGTAGATATTCGCGGAATATCCAAAAGGAGTGTCATCCGGGGGTAGGGCTCGTCATGTTGCGCATTCCATCTCTTTCATCGCTTGATCCAATAATGAAAAAACGCCAGTTGTTACCCAATCATTGCAATCAATCCAAAATCAAGGCCTTTGCCGAGCTCATAAGGTCGTCTCCCGTGTAAGATTGTTAACCTAAGCGCCGTAGGCGTAAGGTGTAGGCGAAGCCTCGACAGGCTCGACGGTGACGACGGAGGTGGAGGCTGGGGCCTGAGTTGAGGTGGACGTGGAGGTGACGGTGACGGTAACAACGACAACGTCAGGGTCAACGGTGACGGTGACAGTAGCGGCGTAAGAAGCAGTGGGAGATGCGCGCGAAGAGGCGAAGACGGGTGCGGCAGAGACGGACATGGTGGCGGAAGGAGCGTAGACGGAAGGCATTCCAGAGGCGGGGCCGACAGCGCTGGGCTGGTAGGCAGAAGGAGCACCGTAAGGCATGCCAGAAGCGGGAGCAGCAGTGCCGACTGGCTCGGCGCTGAGAACTGGGCCGGAAGGCTGGTAGGCGGAAGGAGCACCGGGCTGGTATGCGGAGGGAGAACCAGGCTGGTAGGCAGATGGGTAGGCGGGAGCGTCGGTGGGGAGGACGGCGGAAGGAGAACCGGGCTGGTATTGCGATGGGTATCCGGGAGCGGCGCCGGTGGGAGCAACAACCTCGGTGGAGTCGGTGCAGGTGGTGGTGCTGGTCTGGATGGGAGCGACAGCGCTGGCACTGTACTGCGATGGGTAGCCAGGGACGTTTGTAGGAGCGACAACGGCGGTGGAGTCGGTGCAAGTGGTGCTGGTGTCGATGGGGCCGACGGCGGACGCGGATGAGGTCTTCTTGGAGTGGCTGGTGTTGGTCGAAATAGGGCCAATAGCGGAGGCAGAGGAGGTCGAGGTCTTGGAGTGGCTGGTGTTGGTCGAGATGGGCCCAATAGCGGAGGCCGAAGAGGTCGAGGTGCGAGTGTGTCTGGTGTGGGAGACTGAGCCACTCTGGGTCATGGACTGACGCTTGCGAAGGTCGTTCACACGAACGGGAGCGACGTATGGGATGGAGTCATCTGCGGCGGCAGCTTGGCAGAGACCGAGAGATTGGTGGAGGGCGTCGCCGAACTGAGCAGTCTGGCATTGGGAGTAGAGGCACTGGTAGAGTGCGTTCTGGAACTCGGCGTCATCGCAGAGACACTTGCTGTTGCCAGCGCAGCTGGAGACATATTGGGAGTTGGTCCAGCACTTGGAGACACAGCCTGGAAGATGGATGTTAGCTGGATATCGAAGAGGATACAAGGAGAAAGAAAGACATACTGAGCTCTTCACCTGCAACAGCAGGCTTGGAGACCGCAGCGGCGGATGCGCCAATGACGGCGAGGGAGAAGGCTGAGAACTTTGAGAAGAGCATGTTGATTGATTGGTTTGGTTGATTGGGTTGGATTGAAAAGGTAAGTTGTTTTTTGATGTTTCTTGGAGATTAGAAGAGCGGATTATAATTAAAAGCTAAGGCCGACGTCTGAACGAGTGAAGACGGTCTGATGGCTAATGGAGAAAGCGAGGGAAAACGACTGTGTTGCTGAAGAGCGAGTGTGAGTTGATTGTGAGGATGAGAAGAAAAGGCGTGATCGAAATGCGAAGTGCAGTCGACTTAAGAAGGCCGTGGCCTGCTGGCCTTTGTTTGGCCGTGTCCACAATGGTGATGGCGGTCGTGAGGCTTGTGTGGGGTTGGGTAATTGGACGAGGAGGTTTATGCGGCGGCCAGCGCTCGTATCGCTGGTGGTGGGAGCAGTGTGAGAGGGCGGCGGAGTGTGGCGCGGTGGGCTGGTGTTCCTGCGGGTGTTGTTGCTTCATCTTGAATATCGCCGAGGCGGAGAGATAACGAGCATGATGATGCATGATGATTTCCCTGTCTCCCATGCTATGCAAGTCGTCACTGCACATGATCACCATGGTGTTAAACGAGGCAGGCGCGGGAGAGGTCTCCCAAACGGGTGCGGCAAGCAACAGGGGAATGACCCACAGTCACAGTGAAACGGGAATCTTCATCTTGTCCCAAACGGCGTTGCATCATAACAGACTCGACGCATCTAGAAATCTTCTTATCTCATCCTTTCGCGCCCTTCAATGTGATCGTTGTCATGTTAATGTACATCTCTTCGTGTGTGCAGAACTGGGGACTGCAGTAATATCTTTTGCCACTCCACCGTCGCATTTGTTTGCGTCTAGCCCTCACACCGCGAAGTCATCTGTTGTCTGAAGCCACTATTGATCGCTCCTTGCACATCAGTCGACGATCACGTCCGTACAAAGCCTCCCGCCATCACTTACCCCTGAAGGTCTCTCGTGTGCCTAGTACTCAGCTGCAGATCGTCGATAGCTCGAGTCGACCTTCTCGTCCGAGATGGGTTTCAAGCTTGCCCGGTTCTACCTCAATCTTACTTCGGAAACTTGCTGGTCTTGGCAGAGCAATGTTGAGGCTACACGATACGATCTTTCCCTGCCACGCGACAACCTCCCAAGTCTTTTGTCTCAGTAGACAATAATTTTCAAGCTCTCATCTGCATACCGTGCTCGAACTTTCTCCATAGCCAGTAGTTTCGTCAGCGGCACTTGAATCTCTGGCATGTTCAGTATACCCTGCTTCTTGCCATTGACATGAGACGCATCGACCAGAATGCGCTCGGTAGTAGACACAGAGAGCACGCCTGCGGAGGAGAAAAGTCAGTGTTTACTCAAAGTCAAATTCGCCGATGCTCGTGTTCTGAGACAATGCATGCAGCGCAACAACCGAGAATTTCCAGCCACTTACCAGCATCGATCAAGTCGATCAGTCTACGTGGCGTGCCGACGCCGATGCCCATTCTACAGAGAGAAGCTTGTTAGCCATAGTTCGTGCATGCTCGTCCTGCTCTGACCAGGTCGAGACGGCACTGCAGCTGCATGTACTGAAGAATCGTGCTGCTTGCTTTCCACGGTATCCTCGCGCTCTTGCAGACGCTTTAGGCACGCTCGGAAAGTCAAGCACGATCCCACGCTTCACCCTCGCTGGCTGCACTTCGCCAACGCGAGTAGAACCAATTGCATCTGTGCAGTCCAAACTCTTCTCAAGTCGTATTGAAATTTATGCTTAGCATGACTTACCTCGTGTTTTTCGCTATTTCCACTGCCTCATCAAGCTTAATATGCTTTGCGAACAACTTGCCGATCTGCGATTCCTTTGTCTGAAACACATTGAGAGCTCTGCCAAAATGCGTTAGCCACGTTTTTGTTCATTTCAAACGGTCTTACCTTTTTAGGTCCACTGCTCGTACACCTGAAGCAGTGACTACAATCGTATGTGGCTCGCCATTGTTTTCGGATGCTTCCTGTAGTTGTGCCTTCTTGCGAGGCGAGTACTTTTCCAAGAATTTTGGTAGATCGTCCAATGTTCGAACTTTTTTCCATTCAGATGTGTCCAGAATGGCATTCTCTGGCACTCTTCTGTCCTCCAGTTCGACGACGCTAAGTTCAGGCTCATGCTTCTTCGTCTGCCTAGCGATGAAATCTGCCAATAGACTAGGGTCCATTTTGCCAATTGCAGGATTTATCCCATTCTCCTCATCCAGATCAGCGTACAAAGGGTCACCATTAGCTTTTGGCTTTCTCATGCCCTTCAGCTTCGCACGTTGCTTCTGCTTGGCTCGCTTCGTAAGCGGCTTCTTGACATCACTTTCACCATCGGCCTTGACATCCGCCTTGTCATCAGGCTTCAGTCTTTTCAACGGAGCGTCTTTGTCTGCTGTAGTAGGTGCAGACGTCTTGTCGTTGGTTTTGCGCTTCTTCGACAGCGCAGATTTGCCCGCTGCTGGAGGTGCAGGCACTTTGTCATCGGCCTTGCGCTTTTTTGATAGTGCAAACTTGCTCGCCTTGGGGAGTGCAGGCGCAGGCGAGCCCCGGTCTGACAGCATAGGCGATTCCGATCTGGCCCTCATATCTGTGTGATATTATGTTAATGTAATTTTTTCAAATCACTTGAGAACCTTGATGTCCGAGTATCTCAAAATTTCTGGCCGAGCTTTAGTGGCTACCCTGCTATCCAACTCGCCATTGCCAATTCTGTTTCTCATGGCCAAACATCCGCCTCTCAGGCTGTGGGCTGTCACGATGGTGGACACGGCACTCTTCATCCTTGTCATGCTTGATATTGCAGGTGGGAGATTCAATTTCATCACCAACCGATTCACCATAATGAATTCCTATCCTACACAAGCATCGAAGCAGAGTCCAGCCATGCCATCCCCTGCCGCAGCCTCATTATCCTTCCTTGCACCATCATACTCGGAGTCCAGTGTACTCTTCTTGCTGACAAGCAATCCCCTCGAGCTCGAACTGTCTTTTGACTAAACCTCCGCTGCAAATCAGTCCCGTTGTGCCATGCACTCGATGCTGCAGGACGCGGCGTGTTCGAGCAAACTCTCCGAACCAAATTCCAGCACAGTCTTTGTTTGTTTACACATCTTCAAGTGATAGATGGGTAGTCGAGAGATTTGATAGCATGGTTACAGTGTATAGTCACTCGCTTCTGGCCCAAACCATCTCCACAGTCGGTCACCGAACTCGAAACTCATGCGAGTCCTTGGCATTCTTTCAGGGGTAACATTGCTTCATAGAAGGATTCTTTGTATCAGACATGCAGACCTTCGGGATGCAAGCAAGCTCTGGGCCTGCTACAGGACAGAAAACGATTGCCACACGTCTTCTGGCCCTTGACACCGACGCAGATGCTCGGCACTCCTTATCGAGCAATATCGATATGGCATAGGAGGACTACTCAGACATGCAGACTTTCGAGGTAGCAACAAGCTTGCGTCCCGCCAGGCAATGTTTGCCACATGTCTCATGGCGCATCAGACTTACGCGAGTACTCGACTTGAAAGGGCAGAATTGCGAAGGCAGAGGAGGAGTTCTCATTCCTGACGTGCTGGCGTTCGAGGTGCCAGCAAGCTCCGACAACCCAGACAATCATTGTCATACGTTTCCTGGCCCATTAACTCAAGCGAGACCATCGCGTTCTTTGGCTGGAGAATACTATCAACTGTGATCTGTACTCACTCGACTGAGAGTACTGTTTGTCAAGTTGGCAGCAAGCTGCAAACCTTGAGAACGCATTTCTGCCACATGCTCTGTCGTGGTGTGATTCTTTCCGGCTTGGCCCAGACATGAAGGTACTGACACACAAAAATTGCATCTTCCTCAAAGTATGAAGCAATCACTCGGTGAGCTTGACGAGTATACACTGGCCATGGAGCTCATCATCAGATTGTCAGCTTTATATAGAACGTCAAGTCACAACAGAGTGTATAGACACGCTTGCACATCACATGCTGCCCTCAAACACAATCTGCCAAACGTGAAACAGGATCTCTGCTCAGCAGTTTGGTCTAAGCCGGATAGGGAGATTGGGGATGGTACGCATGGCATCACTGCAGCATTGCATTCGTCGTGACCTTCACGCTCTCCTTCATGTCCGCTCACACTTCGACGACTGTGAAGAGCTACCTCTCCTCCAAGACCTCCCGTTTCTATGTTCGACTGGCCCAGGCAACTCACAACGTACTCTCGAGAATGCGTGATTCTTTGAGGCCTAAGCCCGGAGGACGGTGCACGCTCTGCAGGAAACAAGCTAAGATGTGCTGCGACGACTGTGCAAGCACATACAAATACTTGCAACCTCGATCGATCAATTACTGCACAGAAGAGTGCAGAGCAAACGATTCCGCCACTCATGAAAAGCTCTGCAAGTCTCGCCAGGATATCGACAAACTCGCTCGGGTCGCCACCATCCTACAAAGCTTCTTCTTCATATTGCGCAAGAACACGTTCGATAGAAACGTCACCTATGTCAAGAACCAGCACAACAAGTGTGCAATCTTTGTCGGGCCAGAGGACCCAAGCGTCACGTTCTACTCCATCCCGCTCCCCGTCCTTCGAAATGAGCAGCTCAAGGCAGTGGCATTGTCGTACTTCACTTGCGGTTGGAGCGTTGGCTTCATGTGGGACATGCTATTGCTGCTTGTCAAAGGTTTGTGCTTGGTGTAGTCGTAGCTAAACTCAGCTGAGCAAATACTGACACAGCCTTCTTACAGGCCTGGACGCGACAGTCATGGAAGCAAGTGGCCGACCCGCCTGGTGCCTCCGCGAAGCCTACCTGAAAGGTGACGGTCAAGATTGGCCCACTTCTGGCACCCTCAGCTCAGAACACGTCTGCTTCTTCGTCTCGCTCAAGGACCGCAAGAAGTTCGCCCTCGACCTTACAGGTGCCCAATACGGAATTCACGACACCTTGATGCCATGGAAGGAGTATACCGCCTTGCTTGGTTTCCAGCATCGTACCTTTCGTCCTGGCGGATCCGAGAAGAAGCTCTATGAGGGAATGAAAGATGCGACAAGCGACAAATTCGCGCTGAAGGTCTCACGGTACCTCTCAGAGCGTATCCAAGGGTGCATGGACAGCCAGGAGGATTGGTTATCTGCCGTCGAAGGATCTATCGGGAGGCTCATGGAGGACGCGATTGCAGAGGCTTTCAGGCTTGACGGCACTCTCCTCAGGGAAGGCGGACAAGCATATCGAAGAGATGTACAGGAGGAGCAGGAGGAATAGGACGAGCAGGACGAGCAGGACGAGCAGGACGAGCAGGACGAGCAGGACGATCAGGTATAAGGCTGTACAGCACTCTCCCGACTAGCTGTGAAGAGTACCGTAGTAGGAATGATCACGCGATTATGGCCAATTCAGAAAGCAGCTACAATATGGAATCAAGCGGGGCTCCTCTTCATTTCATCTTGCACAGTCTACCATTCCCGGTACTCTCCCCGAGTCTTTTCAGAGCACTACTATTGACCTTCGTAGTGTTTTATTAACTAGTGAGCATTAGCTGGCGAAACGCTGACTTTAAGTCATCTTGCACAATCCACCAGTTGCGATACTCCCCTCGAGTACTTCTGCAGCGCTACTGTCGTTCTTAGCAATGCTATATCAGGTTTAAAAGCACAGCGAGACGTCTCCGTCCTCGCTATTATAGGCCATACGTCCAGAACCCTCAGGAAGAGTGTCGTAGGGGACCTGTAAGGTCTTTTGATATGGTGTAGTACCTCGCCACTCTGGATTGGACCTGACGAACAACAAAATTGAATCTAGCTGATAGTGCTTTGCCACAATCTGAAGAGTCCTTTAGCTCCTCAAATCACCCTTCGTTCCTTCCATCCACCATCCAATCTTGAGAAAGAGGTCGCTCCTGCCTAGCACGGTGGGAGACGAACATTGAGGGTCTGCTGGTGATTTTCATTTGTACTCTTCCACTCAACTTGCACTTCCACCATTTTGCTCGGACATCATCGTGCTATTAACATATTCATAGTTTCTCGCTATCAATTTATTACTTTGTACAGCAGCGCCACAGCTCAGCCTTCTTGACAACAACCATCTCGCCAAATCAGCTCTCTTGGCTCTGACCACTTGAACCCAGCTAGCCTCTTGACTCCGACCATCAAGATATCGAGCCTCTTCACTCCAACCATCTTGTCGTGCCGATCTTCTCGACACACCTGCCATCTGGCACTCCCAGCGTCATTGAAGCAGCACTAGCCGACAGTCCACTCGCCACCTACTGGATATCCGCCAATCACTGGAAACCTCAATACAGAAAAGCCGGAAGCTTCGGGAAACAATTCCCCACGTTGATCAGAGTGTCGCAACATGGTACTAAGCACTCTTCAACTGGCCAGAGCTGAGCTGGAATTGAACACGGCGCAATGGACTAGGCTTTATGAGGATCACATCATACCTTGTATGGACAGGGAGGACGTCCTCGCGAATGCGTACATCCGCGGTGAAGTTCACTGGGCAGCATTGCAAGCACAGCCGATCGTCCAGCGATGTATCACGGAAGCCCAGCGGGTCTGCACATTCCTTGATGGAAAAGATCGTACTCTGTTGGAAAAGTACTTCATACGTGCAATGCAACGTTGGCAGCGACACAAACGGCACACGCTGGCTCGTTCGAAACAAAAGGCGGAAGCTCGTGCTCGCGAGCAAGCCCAGGACTGTGCCGAACTCCAATCTCAACGGATTGCTATGGAGGTCGACCCAGACACGCCTGAGTTCGTCGGATGTCCAGCTGCCACTGCCACATCAGCTCAAAGTCAACTCGGCCTGAGTGAAGCGCAATGGACACAGGTGTACGAGAATCACATCGTCCCCTGCATAAAGAGAGATGGGGTTCTTCCTCATGTGTACGCGGGAGATGGGGACTTCCTGCTCATATCAGCACTGCGAGCGAACGAGAGTGTGCAGCAACACATCACGCAGGCCCAGAAGACCTGCAGTTTCTTGCTTGGCAAGGAGCGATCAATATTGGAAATACACTTTATGTGCGCAATGCAGCAGTGGCAGCGTATTCAGCGAAGATTGCAAAGGGAAAAGCAAAAGACCTTGCGAGTTCGGCGCAAGCGCAAGAATAGCGCTGTCGACCGACAGCAAGCTCAGCTTCAGTGGGGCCCATCGGGCTTCAGCGCCACCAGGGACGACTCCGAGGCCGGTCCGGTCGATGCGGAAAGGTCGCGTGTGGTATCACTGGCTGACTCGGCTGTAGCGATCCAGGAAGAGACACTTGATGCAGACATGTCTGATAGGTGCGCAAAAGATCCCTCACCGAAGTTGAAGAAACCTCGGCGATACCTCCCGCCCGGCACTGCAGAGGCCGCGATGCTTGGAGCAGAGGACGACAATAGGTCACTTGCTCAAGTTAGCCAGGTTCCTTCTGCCCGATCAGCCGCCATGAACGATAATCACGATCGGCATCCTACCCACTACCAGGCACCACGAGCTCCTCGGACACAACGCCACACAATGGGCCAATCGGAAAATCTCAACATACGCGCTCCTGTAGTACCTGGCACTGTTTCGCCCGAAGTTGCCTCGGCGCTGGCAGGGATCGTGCCCACTGAAGTCTTAGCAGATCCCATAAGACTACCAGATTATCTACAGGTCTTGCACGACCTTGCCTCGAATTGTATCCCCACAACACAATGGGCTCACATCATACAAGGCTTCCATGCGCAGCGAGATGCAGTAGCTCATCCCCAGCCTCATGTTCAGTCCAAAGTGTCGACCTCATCTTTGTCGACTACCAGGGTGGTAAGCGAGACAGAGACACTAGGATCGCCCTCATCCAAAGTGTCGACGGCTTCGGAATCCATTGTATACAGGCCAAAGTCAGCGGCCTCTCCCTTGCCCACTTTCATGCAACCTCAGCGGCGCCTTCGATCCTCTGACGAGGAGCAAGCAATGCACTGGCCAAACTCGCCTGCTGTGTCCGCGAAGGCAGTGGAAAAGGCAAAGGCGGTCGCAGCAGAAGCAGAGCAGTCCGACTTTCCGGCTTCGTTGGTGTCAAGCCGTATGCCACGACGACGAAAAGCAAACAACGTGGCGGCTTCGTCGATTCCTCCCGTTGGTCACTTTCTCACACAAGTACCGAAGAGAGCGCCATCACAAAAGCATAAACGTCAGACAATTGTGACAGAAGTGATCGTCCTATCTTCCTCCCCGTCAATAACGCCACCTTCTGTGAGACAGAAAGAGAGATTGGATTCGGCGGTGTTGGAAGTGCCGACGATTGCAGGATCCAGTGTTGCGTCCGTCACATTTGAAGCACCTCGGTCGAATCCGACTTTGCCAGTGTCCAACACCACTCAGGACAATCTACCGACCTCGCAATTATCCATGTCTGAGTTGCGACCACTGCCACCGAGAGAGACGCAAGTCCTGACCCTGTTCGTGACGTCCGACTTCGTACCAGACTCGGGCGCATACATCGAGGTCGCGAGCTTAGTCGACATCAGATATCCGGTGACCGAAGGACCATTGCAGAGCCTTAGCTGGGATGAATTTCTCAGGTCTCTGCCTCCGGATTTCTGCCCCGATACTGGCTCGGCGACTATCTTGGTCAGTCAGCCGGGTCGTCGTAGGCGTCATCCCGTCCGCGATTGTACTAGTCTATCGTATGCAGTTGGCGACGTCCGACACTTTAAGCCACTGTGTAAGCAGATCGCTGTGCATATTGCTTCGTTAAAGGGTGAGGCTGATCTTGAATGTGCGCGCACACTCGCCGAGTTTGCGAAGGGTAGTCGGTGAACTTAGTCTGCTGAATCTCTCGACGCCAGCCTGGCCAGCGACCACAAAAGGACAAGCTGATAACATGAGGAGGTCAGAACTTTGTACAGCGATCACTTCTGCTTGGTGAATCAGCTGTACAGGTAGATGTGTGGACGTTTAGTATTAGCAGAAGCAAACAAAACTTTCATTGTACAAACCATTGCATGATTTCAACCAAACACGAGTTCATTAAACCACGGCCATGTCTCCAATGATACTCAGCATTGATGTCATGCAATCCCTTTCACGATGCGACTTGATTCACACTCTGAGCAGTGCCCCCGATATTTTTCCAGCATTTACCATCGCTCCTGCCTGCTATGGCATATTCACTTGTTTACAACAACAATTGAAGCTACGGCACACAGCACTGTCGTGTCTCCACCACGAAACAACGTCAACACAATTATCATGTCAGCTAACAGTCAGCAACAATCGCCTTCCACTGCCTCTTCACCTGGTACTTGCGAGGGTTGTGGCAAACCTGCCAAGTCGACCTGTACAGGATGCAAGCTCGATCCAAATGAGCCTGATGATCAGACGCAGAAGACATACTACTGCAGCAAAGATTGCCAGCAAACGCATTGGCCACGACATAAGATCACCTGCAGAAGCCACGTGGATCGCATCGCGTTGTACCGGGCATCAAGCATTGCAAGCCAGATCTTCCTCAACTTCTGCCGCAAATCATGGGGCCGCAAAGTTGGGAGGGTGAAAGATGAGGGCCGTGTGTTGCGAGTCGAGATCGAGGAGCTGCCGACGGGTGCTGTGTACTGGCCAGTCCCAGACATGTCGGATCATCCTATCACGGATCTATACTCGGTCCTGAGCTGGTCACAGTGTGGCAACAGTATGACGTGTATGTGGGATGCTGTGCAGCTGTTATTCAGAGGTAGAGTAGGAGTCCTTGCGTAGAGAGTGCCAGTCTAATCCAAATCCAGGCGAAGATGTTCAGTTTGAGGAAGTCATGGCCAAGGTGCGAGACTGTCCACGCGAGACATGCTTTGTCTGTCCCGAAGGACCCAAGCATGCGATGGATACTGTTCATCTGTTCTGGACCTTGATCGACAAGAGGAAGAAGTCGTACACCTTAGACCTGACAAGCCATCAATTCGGCCACCATGACACTCTCACGCCTGTGAAGACCTACCGCACCAAGCTTACACTCGATGTATTGGGAACCTATCCTGGTGGCGACGAGAAAGAGAGACAACTTGTTGAAGGTTCTCTCAAAGAGCGAGTGGCAGCACACCTGCTGGTTCGGCAGGGCGAGGTCACGGCCAGAACCATCTCTACATGGGAGGCAAGCAACATGAGCATGAGGCAGCTGTTGCGTCTTCCGAAAGCCGACTTTGCTCAGAAGAGTGCAGAGCTGATCCAGGTTTGTGAGGCATGTGTCACTCGTGCACTCGACGTTGACCTTGGTGAGCTCATGAACGAGATTCAGAACATCAGATTTTACTGAAGGGTTCATTCGCAGTCGAGACGGACGGCCTGGAGATGTGGTGAAGGTGCCCTGCTAGTCCAGCATCTCAAACAAACCTTTCATGTTTCATGTTGGACAAAACACGCTCTCTGGATCCAGCCGCATCACGGTAGACCATGACTCTGGATCTGCACATGAACGCAGCCATCCCCATTCTTTCATTGCTTCCAATTTGTCTTATCAATATCCCACGTACTTTGACCTCTGTACTCTTTGCTGGATGTTCCTGCCACATGCTATGGGTTGCGGAATGTCAAATGAACTGTCTTCGATACCTGTGGATGCTGCGCTGGGTCCACCACTTCCGCCGTCAGATATGCCTATTCAGATCGAACCACGAGTATCACCAGCGCATCAAGCACCTTCGGCATCACCATCTCCGTTGGGCATGCTTCCGTCGTCGATGATACCACCAGTTGGTATGAGTCCATCCTGTGCTCTTTGCAAGAAGCAGCCTGCGAATCGAGCTTGTCGCGCATGCAAGGCCGATCTGGACACTCCCACGACGTACTGTTGCAGTTCCGACTGCCGGCGAGCTCATTGGTCCGAGCACAAGGAAAGATGTGCAACTGGTGCCAGTCGACTTGCACTCTTTCGTGCGGCGTATATAGCACGAAGCCTTTTCCTCAACTTCCTCACACATACCTTCACATCGAAGGTGCTGAGCGTACAATGCGACAACGACATCTTGAGCATCGCTCTCGAGGGACTGAAAGTTGGAGTGCTTTACACGTCTTTTCCTGACAGTCTCAGCCTTTCGGAAGAGGACAAGGCCGCTGCTCTTTCCTTTAGCGCCTGCAGCTCGAGCATGGCCTATATGTGGGACATTGTCAGTCTGCTCTTCTTAAGTAAGAGCCCAGATACTGCTAGATACTGACATGAGCTGACGCATCGTTCAGGCGAGGATGTGAAATTCAACGAAATTCTCGCAGAGGTAGGGAAGTGTCCGCAACCCACTTGCCGTACTTGGCCTTCAGGTCTATTGCCGGACAGTCCTGCATGATCTATCTGCATCAATTCTGGCTTCTGCACCACCAGGGCCATATCTACGTTCTAGACCTGTCAAGCTCCCAGTACGGATATCATGCCCCACTCTCGTCTTTTCGAGACTATACAGAGCACATCCAAATCAAGGTCGCCCGTTTCGATCCCGGAGGTCATGGAAAGAGTGTTTCAGAGAGACGTCCGCAGACTCTGAATAACAAATTTCGCTTAATCCACGATGAGATTGCATTTGCACACAGTGCTGCCATGCTGGGGACCATTCATGAATCTTCGAAATCTCGAAACATCACAATGCGACGCCTGTTACGCTTGCCACAACGTGAATTCGATAAGAGGAGTGTCGAGCTTGTTCAGCTTTGTGACCGCGCTGTCCGTATCTCTATGTATCACTTCTCGGAGATAGCCAGCAGGATTCCGACTGACGATCGCGGAAATTTTAGACTTGGTGCCCTCTTGAATGAGCTCCAAGCCACAAACTTCTCAAATCGAAGAGAACAGCATCCCAGCAGAGTAGTTAGCGTTTCAGACCAGCACAGAAACATCAGCAGTGGAGCTAGCTTTGTAGATAATTCTAACCTCATGATTTCTCCGGGAAAGATTACGAAGACTTGAACGTGGAGCAGAAGGACATGGTCGACTCTCGTCTGCGAATGATGCAATGGCTGCGAAGCTGGACCAGCCATTACGCGTACACCTTCAGGAATGGACGCCTCTATGTCGACCACCTGTGGAGGTAGTCAAAAGAACAGCCATTACATTTCCAGGAAACCTCCCGTGCAACCAGGCTGCAGATTTCCCGAGTAGCAGCTGATGCACTACTACTGCATCAGAAGCTGGCCGCGCCGTCGGTAGGAAGCCGGCTCTGTCTTTCGAACAATCAGGGTAGAAATCTTGTCTGATGCTCTCAGCCACAGGACATGGTCGGAGTTTGTGACATTCCATAGAGTATGACGAGAATTCCAAGAATGGTGAACTGTACTGTATGATACAATGGATACAGTCTGTCTATCAATACACGATACTGACAGGCAATGCATCCATTGGAACAAGCCCGGCCCCCAACCTTGAAGCTGCCTGTGTAGACCCCTGAACTTTGCCCCACCAAGCACGTGAAGTTGCTTCGTGCTTAGCCTGACCTCCAGGGCTCTATCTACAGTCCATTCAGCGAGAGCGTGAGCCGACCTCTCAGACTTTCCACATCCCTGATCCTTGCCTGTGTGACACCAGTCTTGCTGTACCTGCAGCTCTGCGCTATACACAATCGTTTGCCTCGAAATCTGCACCTTTGCTCCATCGCATCCAATCCTTCGTAAGTAATCTACTTTCAGCTCGACTGGCGGCCGAGCATCCGCACTCGGCAAGGCAGCAGCAGCAGGTACACGTCTGGACAGTATACCTCATATTCCGGCTCCACGGGATATCTACTCCTATCCTGTCTTCATTCTGGCACGAGTACTCCCTGCGACACACCTTCGAGCCCAGCATCAGTCACAACCCCGCACTTTGAGTTTCCGAGAGATCCCCTAAAAGACAAGAGACATGGCTTCTGCACCTGCGACTCAATCGCTCAAGGTATAGCTCTGTGAACCAGGAAAGTGGAGAAATTAGTGTTAACCTTTTATACAGTGTGTGGTGACTGGGGACGGTGCTGTTGGCAAGGTATTTCAAATCCTCGACTAAGCAGATCTGATAGTATAGCACTAACGCTACAATAGACCTGTCTCCTCATTTCCTACACCACCAATGCCTTTCCTGGCGAATACATTCCCACAGTGTGAGAACTCCGCAGCTTGACTCCTGGACGTCTAGATCTGATAAAGAATACAGCTTCGATAACTATTCAGCAAATGTCATGGTTGACGGCAAACCCATAAGTCTGGGTCTCTGGGATACTGCTGGACAGGAAGATTATGATCGCCTCCGACCTCTCTCATATCCTCAAAGTGACGTCTTCCTCATCTGCTTCTCCATTGTTAGCCCTCCTTCGTTTGACAACGTCAGAGCAAAGGTAAGACAAGAAGCTTGGATACATCGTCGACTGTTTGTAATCTTTGCTGAGTGATGTAGTGGTTTCCGGAGATTGAACATCACGCACCGGGCGTTCCAATCATCCTCGTCGGCACAAAGTTAGATCTCCGGGATAACGACGAAATTCGCAAACAGCTTGGCTCGAAGCGGATGGCTCCTATCCAGTACGAACAGGGCAATGCAATGGCGAAAGAGATTAAGGCTGTGAAGTATATAGAGTGCTCAGCTCTAACGCAGAGGAATCTCAAAAGCGTCTTTGACGAGGCTATCAGGTAAGTTTCGTGTGACATAAGCGCGCCGCGCAAAGACACTAATTGCCGCGTCTGTAGAGCGGTGTTGAATCCGAAACCAATCGTGAAGGCGAAGAAAAATACCAAGTGCACCATCCTGTGATGGCAATGGATCTTCGAGCATCTCTCTACTCAAGACATGGACGGATCAGAACGATGACGAAAAGACTTTGAGCATATTACGACGCGACGAAATGTATGGACGTTATGCAAGCTGCACCTATCAAAAGATGTCAGACACAAGCAATATGCACCTGTGGCGCGGGGCTTCCAGCGAAAAGCATGGGCAAGGGAATCAAAAGTTCTTTTGAATGACAGATAGAATGGGGCCTTGGGTTAACAGAGCTTTCAAGATTTACGAGGCGAAAACCCGCTGAAGTTATGGCGCTTGGAGCTCGGAAAACGAGCGGCATGGCCTGAACAGCTAAGTGAAAAGCTGAGGGGCATAGATGGTGGATACCATGGTCTTTCAGATGTAGACAGATAAGACCAGAACAGAACTTCAACATATTTTAACTGTTCTCTCGACCTTGGAGGACATTGGGAGTCCATATATCCGCGATTATCCTAGATATAACAGCCAACTCAGTGCGCAACCTGCGCCCGCCTACTAGGATGAATCCCAGCCTGATCGTCTACCTCCACCTTCGGAACGCCTTTCTCCAACTGCTTGCCCTCTTTCTTAGCCTCTCCCTGCGCCTTTTTAGCCTCTTTCGCCTCTTTCCTCACCCTCTGCTTCTCCTCCTCCTCCTTGCGCCTCGTCCTCTGCCCTTCCAGCCTCTCATTCTTCTCCCGCACCTTCTCCATCCTCTCCTTCCCGCCCCCACCTCCACCTGCCGTCAACTCCACATTGATTTTCCTCGGCTTGCTGATCCCATCATTGAATTCCGAGTGATGCATCAGCTTCAGCGCCGTCTTCATACGGTCGTAGTTGTCGAACTCAATGAACGCGAAACCGCGGCAGGACCGTTGAGGCTGCTTTGGCCAGCTTTGGGACGAGGAGGAGATCTTGTCGGAGGAGAGGCGAAGGGTGAAGGGCTTGAGGGAGGCGAAGTGCGCGGTAAGAGTGTCGACGGTGGTTGTGTAGGGGAGGTTGCCAATGAAGGTTATGAATTTGGAGTTTTTGACAGAGGAGGCGGCGGCCTCTTCGGCGGGTGTGTCGGTCGAGACGCCTTCTGTGGCGGGTGTTGCAGTGTCTTCTGCCTTGGTTTCTTTCGTCTTTTTGGACTTCTTCGGCTTTGGTGTTGTATCTGTTGACTCAATGGGTGCGGGTGCCGTGCTATCTTTGCTCTTTTGACTGTTCTTGGCTTTGGGTTGATCGGTGGAATCCTCGGTTGTTGTATTCGTTGAAGGCTTTGTGTCCCGTCCAAGAACTGCCACGGGCGGCAGAGCAGGCTCCTCTGAATCAGCCACCTGCTCAGCTTGCTGGAGTTCTGACTTGCGCTTCTTGCTCTTCTTGACTTTAGGGTCCGCCTCTAAACTGACAGGTGCTGCATCTCCATCCGTAGTAGATCCGCCATTTGTTGTCATTTCGCCATCTGTGGTTGATGATTGTGCTGCTTCTGTGGATTTATCTGACTTGCTCTTCTTGCTCTTCTTGACTTTACGCCTTTCGTCTGTATTGACCGAGGCGGTGTTTTCATCCGCCGCAGCTGCGCCATCTTTAGGCTCAGCCTGCTCAAGGTTCACAGGCGCGGCATCTTCCATCTTAATATCTGCTTCTTCTCCCTTTGATTTGCTCTTCTTGCTCTTCTTTCTTCTACGACCCTCTTCAGGGCCACCTGGTGCTACGCTAGTCGCCGCAGTCGAAGCATCCGAAGACTGCTCGGACTTCTGCTTTCTCTTCTTCTTCGTGCTGTGATCATTTTCTGCTATGTCTTCACGATCCTTGCGCTTCAGGCTTTTGGGATCTTCCGCTTTCGACATTGCAACAGGTGTGGCAAGTACCAATCGTGGATTGAGAACGTGTGTAAGAACGGTATATGTCTGCGTCGACAGTTGGAAATAATTTTCTTGCCTGTGACCGGGTAGCTTCCGAAAATGACGTTTCAGATGCCATGCGGGGACGGGAAAGTCGTTTCTTGGATCCAGGATCTTGGCGCAGCGTGTGGACCCTGACGCGACAGCAAGCAATGGTCGCCTGCTCTGTTCTTTTCTGGAGCACTGCCTCCGACATTCGTCTCCTACCTTGTCAGACCGAGCACGGAAGGACCCCTTTGTACTATCGGCTTGTGCTCGGGCCCTCTCACTCCATCAATCTCACCAAAGGATCCGGAATACACAATCGTCTGATAATCGCACCTTGGTAAACAGCTAGGATGGCCGACTCGAGCATGCCTGATGGAAGGTCCTCGCCAGTCGAGATGGAGGCACCATTCGAAGTTGCGACACCCTCTAAGACTGGAATCAATCCTCAAACTGTGGAGAACGTGATATACTCAGATGTTGGTTTGATCTCACCACTGCGGATGAATTCAGAAGTGCTGACATTGCCAGATTGGTATCAACGTCCTTCTGCAACGTCTCAAACAAAGCATTGCATCCGCAAGAGTAAGACTCATCCAGTACCTGTAAGGCGAATTGCACTAATTGACGTTAGGAATTTGCGGACTTCTTGAAGAAGCGGTCTAGCTTGGAAGATGAGCACCAGAAAGGGCTTCGAAAGCTCAGCAAGTTGACACTAGAGGCATCCAGAAATACAGATGCTCGCACGGGCTCATATGCCCTCCAGCTTGCTGATGTTTCTCGAGCACAAGACCGCATGGCAGCTAACGGCGATCAATTCGGAATCTCTCTGCAACAAATGCATGATGACCTGACTGAGCTATCGACGCGGATGGAGAAAGAGCGCAAGCATTGGAAGCAAGAAGGCACGAATAATGAAAAGAAGGTCAAAGATGCTGAGGCAGCAATGGACAAGGCCAAGAGTCGGTACTATGGCCTAGCAGAAGACTACGATCGGGCGAGGACAGGCGATAAGGGTTCTGGAAGGGTGTTCACCGTCAAAGGACCTAAATCTGCAGAAAAGCATGAGGAGGATTTGCACAGAAAGCTCGAGGCGGCAGATCGGGACTACCAGATTAGAGTGTCGGCAGCACAAACACAACGACAAGATAACCTTAGCACTTTGCGGCCGCAAGCAGTGAAACGATTACAAGAGCTCACGAGAGAATGCGATGCTGCGTTGACTTTGCAGTTGCAGAAGTTTGGTATGTTACCAGGAGACTACGGGTTGGCCTATACTGACAAGTTGAAGCCACTTTCAGCGAGAAGTTACTGGTCAGCAACGGACTTGTCATGAGCCCGATCAGAGACGAGGGTGACAGTCCATCGGGCGGTCCTCTAAGTATGCGCGACATGATTGGGCAGATTGACAATGAGCGCGACTTCCAGACGTATGTCACAAGCCAGACATCAACATTACCGCCAAGACCTGCAGAGATTCGGTATGAGAAGCATCCTGTAAGTTGGCCTTTACACACCCTGCGGGCTGAGTTCTTCTCTGATATGAGACACAGACGCAAGTGACATCAGTGCCCACATCACAACCGAGCAAACCAGCAGCTGCGGCCGAACGAGTTGTATCTGCTCAGAATGCAGCTCCTGCTCAAGGTCCAGCGAAACCTCCGACTTTAGCTCAGCCCCTGTCGCAGCCTACTATGCGAGACGCACAGCAATCAAGAGTGCAAGGACCGCAAGCACCACCACAATCACGCTCGCAAAACATTACTTCACCTATACCTGACAAGGCTCCACAATTGCCATCGCCAGTGCCACAGCAAGCTCCATATGGATACCAACAGCAGAGACAACCACAGCAAGACATGTCATTCCGCGGACCACCCAGCCAGGGCGCTCCACCACAACAGTATCAAGCAGCCGCTCCTCAGAAGTATCAAGCACCTCAGTCGCAGCAATACCAAGCGCCTCCGCCCCAGCAGTTCCAAGCATCTGCGCCGCAGTATCAGGCGGCCGCAGCTCAAGCGGCAATGCAAAATGGCAATTACGGCGGATCATATAACAAGTCTGGATACAACTCTCAACCACAACAATCACAACCGCCAGCGCAATATCCGCGCAATGGGACCCATGGCACCTATGCGTCCCAAGACAGACAGGCAGGGCTTCAGCCTCAACCTAGATCAGTTGCGCCACCAGCACGAAGGGTCTTTGGTCAAAGTCTAGACACACTTTTCCAACGTGATGAGCTGCCCGTGCCACTGGTAGTCAGCCAATGTATACAAGCGGTCGACCTGTTCGGGCTTCAAGTCGAGGGCATCTACCGGACATCTGGTAACCAGGCGCACATCAATCAATTGAAGCAAATCTTCGATACTGGTAAGTCTCAGAAGCCTTAGACAGCTGATATTTCGCTGATAAATAGTTACAGACGCGTCGCGAGTTGACTTCCGCAATCCTGAACACTTTTCCCACGACATAAATAGTGTTGCCAGCTTGCTGAAGACATTCCTCCGAGAGTTGCCAGATCCTGTACTAACGAACGAGTTCTACAACGAATTCATTGAGGCAGCAAGTAAGTAGCACAAAAAGCATCACCATTCGAACGTGTCAGCTGACTTCATCAAGAAATCGACGAGGAGACTACGCGACGCGACTCACTTCATGCGGTAATCAACAGCCTCCCTGATCCGAATTATGCAACACTGAGGGCAATCGTTCTGGTGAGCTAGCCTACAGACTGTTCTGGCGTATGGTGAACCTAATTATGAACCATAGCACCTCAACCGGGTTCGTGATCACTCCCAGGTCAATCGTATGAACACTAGCAATTTGGCGATCTGCTTCTCGTGAGTTCTGCTCTTTCGTCGGTTGCAGCTTTTGCTAACCGCAGAAAGGCCATCACTTTTGGGAGATCGTGGACCGCAAATGAGCGACACAGCCCTACAATCGAGGGTGATCGACACAATATTGCAGAACACGTATCAAATTTTCGACGAGGATTGAAACCGCAAGCAGAGCCTCTTGGTGGCTTTTACTAAGCAAGAAATTGTACATAGCAGTTATACCTATGCCTGAAACGGCTTGTTTCACTCTAAATATTGACTCGTAATCGTAATGTTTCGACCCCTTTTTAGTGTTTCATCTCATCTCCGCTTGGCACGCCTCAGTCCACGTTCCACGATGCAAACACGCGTGAGACCTTTGAGCCGCACCTTCTTCCTGACGCATCACGCATCCGTCGTACAGTCTCCACCTTCGAAGTGTACTCAACAACGTAGCTATTCATATCACTGTCGCCTTGACCCCTGCCCAAGTGAGCCTCCGCTCGGCTAGACACTTCCCCCGCTTGGGGTAGAAAGCCACTCTTCTTCTAAGCTGGCAGAGTCAGTACCAAATTCGAGTCGACTCCTCGCATCGTGCGACTGATACTATAGTGTTGCAGTTTCGTTATCGCGTCGCCTGGCCACACCGATGGTACAGTGACGACGCCGCCTTCCAGCCCTCCATTGCCCTCCTCTACCACTCCCCAGCGCTTCTTCAACAACACCAGATCGCTGTTCAGAGCGACGTCTAATCAAAACCTCAAGAATGGAACGCCACAGCTACCGGCGGCACGCTCGCGGCTCAATACGCCTATATCAGATCTAAACACATTGCCGGATCCGCGATTCTCGAGTCCGCTACAAGAATTAAGCAACAGAAGCGTCTCAGCGCCCGAGCAAGGACCATATCCAGACCTCAGCAATGAAGTAGCCACGTTAAGTACGAAGCTCATCAACGCGATCAACCATCAGACCGATCTCGACGACAATCTCCAATCGACTCGGCATGAGCTCGTGGTCGCCCGAAACAGGATTCAAGAGCTGGAGGGTCGACTTAAGCAACACGAGGACAAGGTCGCGAAAGGAGTGCTAGTACAAAGAGTCGAGACAGATGCCGCAATCGGTCGGTTGCGAAGCTCACTGGCGGAGGAAAAGGAGTTGAGGACTACAGCGGAGAAGCAAAAGAAGGGAGTTGAACAGGAGATCGAGAATCTGACAGCATCACTCTTCGAAGAGGCAAATACAATGGTGTCAAATGCTCGAAAGGAGAACGAACAGCTACGAGGACAACTGAAGGACTCTGAGACAATACGGGCGGTGCTACAAGAGCAGCTACAAGATCTTAAAGCAGTCATGGAGAGACTGCAGGAAGAGAACGACCTTCACGATACATCGACAAATACGCCATTGACGCCTACTTTTTATCACTCTTTCGATGGTTCTTCGGGTCCTCTCGATGAGCAGAATCGTTCACCCCGCACTGCTACGCAGCAGACTGTAGCAGCAGATCAACCACTGAAATTTCCAAATCTTCTTCGACCGATATTGAGAGATGATCTTCCTGCCTTTGATGAATTCGTTACCATGGTGAGAGCAGCAGCGCGTCCGCAGCCTACGCCAACGTCAAGATTGGGCAACAGCACATTCGGAAGCATGAACGTCATGGGCGCATTGTCGAATAGCAGCCAGTCCAGTATCACCACGAGCGGTCAACCTGTACCGCAAACACCCACATCGATCGTCCCTGGATCCTTTTCCTCTGCCTCGAGCATTGCTCAGAATCCGATAGCGTCACCAACACCAATGTCTCTGCCCGGCTCTTTCAATCCCAGCTCACCAACAGCACTGAACCTCGAATTCCTGCCTACTCTGGAGAAGTCTAAGTTGTACAAACGCCTCCTTGTTGATGATATCGAGCCAACACTCCGCCTCGATGCTGCTCCCTCACTATCATGGCTGGCACGCCGTACTGTCGTGAGCAGCATGGTTAGCGGGTCACTTATTGTCGAGCCTTGGCAACCTGGATCACGCTGGCATCGACCTGCGGAACCTTGTGGATTATGTGGTGAGTTCAGGCGAGACGACTTACATGTGCGACGACACCGATTCAAGACAAGCGAAAGTGAGGACGCAGCGAGATATCCACTCTGTGGCTACTGTCTTGAACGTGTTCGTGCAACATGTGAGCTTGTCGGCTTCCTGCGGCTTGCACGCAACGGACATCTCAAAGCAGAGACTACAGAAGAAGCCAAAGTGGCATGGGAGGATTGTACAAAGCTAAGAGAGAGAATGTTCTGGGCAAGACTAGGCGGTGGTGTCATTCCTGTCGGCGCGATTGCAGCACAGTCGCAGCTCCTGTCGGATGGAAGAAAATCGCAGGACGTGACGAGAAGATCGCAGGATGTGCCCCGAATCTCACGTGAAGAGTCGCCAGAGGCTGAGGCTGGTGCAATGGAGCCGATTGATGTCACTGCTGGGCCGAGACCAGCGTCATCGAACAGTATGGTTGTACATGACAAGGAAAATATGCCTGTAGTGGAGAGAGTGCCTACTGACAGAGAAGATGGCACAACCGAGAGCTTCAGCACACCAAGTACTGAACAGACAAAGCTGCCCGGTGGCTTCGATCCGTCTTTGTGAGGAGACTAATGCAGTAGTGTTAGGTATGTACATAATACACTTTAACGAACAATATCATGATTTTCCCCTGTCCACAGGTCGGCGTGGCTTGCGTTCCAGTGTCACCATGGAAGATCGCATGTCGGCAGCTTTCATCGGTCGCACCTGCCCTCACAAGGAGGTGGAGGCAATGAACTAAGCACATGAGGCAGGACCTTGCCAAACACTTCATGTGCAGAGAACACACTTCCAGTCTTATCAACATACATCACCATTCGCATCATTCTTCATCAAACGCAGCATTCTTTTCTTGTCCATCTTATTATTGCATCCCCTGGACCATTCTTCAATCGGATCAGCAAACTCCAACGACTAGCTACGTGCATTGGTAGCCTGTTCTCGGGATACAGCACCATCGCTTATTTCAAACACAGGCATTGGCTCGAGTACTCCTTACCATCAAACAACCGGAAATGCGAGGTTCATTACACAATACGCCTGAAGTGAAGGCAGCACGACTTGCACGAATCTGTAGCGACTGGAATATTACTCAGTCAACCCTTTCTCAATTCTTCGGCGAGGACATATTGCAACAAGACTGGTTCTCCCGCTCACTGCAGGCATGGTGCCTAGAATCAAACGCTCTTTCATTTGCAGAGGATTGCGCACGATTTAGGGCAAAGAGAGAACATACACAAGCCTTGATGAGAAATTGGAGACCAAATGACATCGACTCGTGCCTCAATGACCTGTTGACAGAGGTATGAATCACGGGTCTTGCCTATGTATGAAAACGTAGGCTGATAACAGGAACTTCAGCGAATTCGTAGCGGCTATGGCTGGCAAGATTTCCCGGCTTGCCTACCAAGATCTCTCGCGTTTCAGGATACCGGCAGACTTTGCGCACATGTGCCATTGTTGAAGGTGTATGAGCACCTCTCTGGTATATGCAGTTACGAAGCAGCACTTTCATTGCTCCTTGTCGAATTCAATAATGGAAAACCTGCACCTCCTGCGGGAACAGAGGGTACCCTTCACTTGTCACAGGCGCAGACGAGCTCATCGACAAAAACAACAAGTCGTCAGGTCTTGGGAGAAGTTGCTAATCCTCCTTCCGAAGTCGCAAGTCCTGAGGTTGTTGCACGTCCCCTGAAACCCGAAGCCGCCAGGAAACGGGCTAGCGCCAATGCCTCTAGCGAATTTCTCAAGGTGGCAACAAACCATGTCTGGAACGTGGTGGAAGCTCTTGAGAAGGACACCACGGCTTTGGTGCACAAACAAAATCTGAAAGGCATTCCGGTGACGAAGCTGGTATATCATTCGCAATCGAGGTACTTCCAGATGATCAGGTCAAGCCCAGGGTGGGAGACGACTTATCCAGAAAGTCTGCCTCGATCATGGGGCTCTCCATTAAGCCAGGCATCTGTGATCAGACTTTTTAGACTCGCGCAACTCTGCACCTATGCGGAAGCCGAGCCCTTGCTGCAACAACAGCTTGAATCACAATCTCAAACGAGCAGGTTGTCCTTGTTATCGATCGAAGCAGTTCGAAAAGTTATGTGGGCATCGCGCATACTCTGCGACATGTCGACACGAGATCCTGGCAGTATTGTTCTTACCCAAGCCAGGACTGCCTCTCCGCATCTCGACGATAGTGCCGGAAGTGGAAGCGATTCTGTTCTTTCAAGTGACCATGGTTTTCTGGATGACTACGAGCCTGTTGCGGCCGCTGGATGCGGCAATATCCATGTGCAGCCTAGTTCTTCCACGTCGGAAGGAGCTCGAGGGGTTCCAAATCCTGCTTCACAGGTCGATTACTCCCAACAGTTTGAGTATGAGGCAGTTGGCGAGCTCGTGAATTATTTTGACTTCCTTACGGCAGATCCGTCCAGTACCGGACAGCTGTTCCACCAACAAGGACATCTTCATGAGGCAGCACAGTCTGGAGTGCATGACGAGTCTGGACTGACTTCCAAGGAGGAATCGATAGAACGACCTGAACTGATGACACCGTCTCGAAAACGGGGACGAGCGGATTCCGCGACGCAACTCGATTCATGTAAGAGGCACAATGTCTCCGTGGAACCGACAAATCCTGGACAGCTTCACTACCAAGGAAAAGTTTACGATCCTTCACGGTCTGGAGGATATGACGAGTCTGGATCGAACTTTCAGAAGGAATTAATGGCACACCATGATCGTGGACGGGTAGATTCCGCGACCCATATCGATTCTTATTCACACCGAAATATCTTCGAGCAGTTCCCAGATCTCGAATTCGACTCAACGAAGACACCGTGGTGTCCAGCGGCCGGGCTTGATACTAGCCAATTTGACACATTACCTATCTACAGTGACTCTTCAGATACTGATGGTTGGGCGGTGGTCGAGCATGCTCAATGGAGTGGCGGTCAACGAGACCTGGATGCTTGGATGGGCGTATTCTGACTGGGACTGTGAGGCGATAGGTGTGATCGTGGTCATGCCGTGTTGAACATGGTGCGCAAGAGTGCTATAGATAAAGATTGCTCATAAAATCATAGCTCATTGCCAATTGCGCACCCTCCATTGCTTCGTCCCACCGCGCTTACCTCAAGCATCGTCATCGGTAACACCCAATGCCCTCTTCTTAATCTGCAGATCCGCCTCCAATCCCTTGATCTTGTCCTTCATACGATTCTTCAGCAGCGGATTGGTCTGTTTCGTGAACGCTTCTCGCTGCATCGCCAGCTCCTTCTCAAGGTACTCGACCTCTTCCTGTTGCTGAGCTTTCTCCTGTGCGCGCGAACGCGCATCTTCGTCTTCTTCTGATTCATCTGCATCATCATCATCGTCAGAACCGCTGTCTTCATCATCGTTTGCATCGTCACCATCACCACCTTCAACTTCACCTTCGCCATCAGTGACGCCTTGCTCGTTCTGTGACGGCGATGCGGTGTCTTCGACGACTTGGAGCAGCTCGGCTGAGACGACTGGTGTGGGTGCGTTCGACGCAATAGTGGTATCGCCGACGATGGTGTTCGAAGGCAGTTCGGCGACCACGTCGTCCTCTTCAAGCTGCTGCATCATACTCGCAAGGAGATCGTCGTTATCGCCCATGTCCTCCTCATCTGGCTCGCCCTCGGCATCCTCCTCATCATCATACTCAATCTCGTCATCTTCCACCCCTTCCCTCTCCTGATCGTGAACGTTCCACGTGCTCTCGCCGCCCATTCCCGTGCACTTCTGGTCTAGACTCAACAAGCGCTCCACCTCTGCCTCTGCTGCTTCAATCGTCCGATGACTGACCCGCTTCCTGAATCGTCGCTTGCGTACGTTGTGCATCGGCGGCGTTAGCCCATGCGGCCACTGCCACGTCTTTTCATTGATTTCAATCGGCAGCGGACAGTGTCGCGCATCGTCCTCGTGACTGACTCGTCGATAAACCAGCAGCATCTGGCAAATGTCGGCACTTTTCCACCAGCCTCGCTTGTCCCAGCTCTTCATCGTCTCCACTATACACGGCAGGTCCACCAGTACGGCTGCATAGAATGTCCCGCGGATGTTGATGGCAGCGCGTCGCCCGTCACTGCGGAAGAAGCGCAGACCCACGTCTGCACCGCCGTCGCGCACGGGCACGCCGATTTTGCGGTCCTCGATCGCGGTGCGCAGGTATTCGCAGTCGGCGCCGGGGAGCATGCGCAGGACAAAGTGCTCTTCGATTGCTGGATCGGCTTCTGCGTCTTGTGCGTCCGAGTCGTAGCCGACACCTTGTGGGCGTGGTGGGATCTTGCCTTTAGCTTTGATCTTGAGGCGGGTTTGGCTGGGGCTAGCCGTGGTTGGAGTGGACGTTGCACTGGGCTTGATGTTGATGACAGCGCTTTTGCCGATGAGGCCGGAGTTGTTCTGACTGAGGCGGATGGTGGCTGTCGTGGCCTGTTTCTTGGTGGGAGTGCCAGCTTCGTCATCGTTGTCTGTGTCGCGTGG
>Ga0058698_10000041_pt1 | contig 72577 bp, 55 predicted proteins | sample AgamicAsSfe_FD_67288 | JGI IMG/M metagenome (GOLD analysis project Ga0058698, IMG submission 67288) | Agave microbial communities from Guanajuato, Mexico - As.Sf.e | ecosystem: Host-associated > Plants > Phyllosphere > Phylloplane/Leaf | place: Guanajuato, Mexico | collected 2012-05-30
CCGTCCAACACCTTCCTCTTCACACCTATGCTGCCGTCTGCCACCGTAGGAACACTGGAGCTGCGATCCCTTGTCGAACCAGTCCGAAAAATTGTGCGAAGGGTGCGCGGGCATTTCCTCAAGGCCAAGGCCGAAGACGTCGAGTTCTCCGAGAAGCTCATCGAATGCTCAGCTGTCGATGCCCATGGTCAGGAGCAAAGATTCTACGTCCCTTACGATAAGCTGGTTGTTGGCGTCGGATCTGTCTCAAACTCCCACGGCGTCAAGGGTCTTGAGCACTGCCACTTCCTCAAGGATATCAGCGATGCTAGACTCATTCGCAACCAGGTCGTAAAGAATCTTGAACACGCATGCTTACCTACAACATCTGACGAGGAGAGGCGAAGGCTCCTGTCGTTTGTGGTTTGTGGTGGTGGACCCACTGGAGTAGAATTCGCAGCTGAGCTCTTCGACATGCTCAACGAGGACCTCTGCAAGCTCTACCCAAGACTTCTTCGCAACGAAATCTCCGTCCACGTCATCCAATCCCGCAGTCATATCCTGAACACCTACGAAGAGGCGCTGTCCCAGTACGCTGAGCAACGATTCGCACACGACTCTGTTGATATTCTCACAAATTCGCGCGTGAAGGAGGTCCAGTCAGACAAGATCCTCTTCTCACAAAAGGATGAAAATGGCAAGGTGGTAGTTAAGGAGATTCCAATGGGCTTCTGTCTTTGGTCAACCGGTGTTGCACAGACAGACCTTTGCAAGCGTCTCGCTGCTAAACTTGACGGCCAGAACAACAAGCATGCCCTCGAAACCGATACACACCTTCGTCTAAACGGTTCACCCCTCGGCGATGTATACGCTATTGGTGACTGCGCGACTGTCCAAAACAACGTCTCTGACCACATCGTAAACTTCCTCCGCACCACCGCCTGGGAGAAGGGTAAGGACCCCGAGAAGCTGCAGATTTCGTACTCAGACTGGCGCGGCATTGCCAAGCGCGTCAAGCAGCGCTTCCCACAGGCAGCAAATCACCTTCGCCGCCTGGACAAGCTATTCGAACAGTATGACAAGGACAAGTCTGGTACTCTAGACTTTGGCGAGCTTAGAGAGCTTCTCTTCCAGATTGACTCGAAGCTCACATCCCTACCCGCCACCGCTCAACGTGCCAACCAGCAGGGTGAATACCTCGGCCGCAAGTTCAACAAGATCGCTCAGGCAGCCCCTGGCATGGCACTCAACAACGTTGACTACGGCGACCTAGACGATGCAGTATACAAGGCGTTCGAGTACAAGCATCTTGGTAGCTTGGCCTACATTGGCAATGCAGCTATCTTCGACTACAACGGCTATGGCCTGAGCGGTGGTCTGTTGGCCGTCTACCTGTGGAGAGGTGTGTACTTTGCACAGAGTGTGAGCTTCAGGACGAGGTGTTTGCTTGCTATGGACTGGACTAAGAGAGCACTTTTTGGACGAGGTATGTTATTTCGTTGCTCACTTTCCTTGAATGTGACTAAGCTAACGTCAAAACAGACTTGATGAACTTCTAATCGATGCATGGCTTATTGTAGCGAAGTTTAGAGTGTATAGACCGACATCCTTTTTCGGCACCTCTTTGTCTTCTCTTGTGTAGACTATTATTATTCTTTCTGTTCAAGAGGGCGGCGTGATGCTGCTCTTAATTCTATTCTATACTTTCAGATGACAAATGCAAAGCCTTGGTGATCTGTGCTTCACTTTGATTCCTTCTACCTTGTTCTAACGCCATAACCAACTGAAGTGTCTCGAGGCGGAAGCAGCCACAGTGACTGCTGATCCGGCTACTGAAAAAGCCACCGTTGTTTTCATAGTATTCACTATCACCGTCGAATGCTGGGCGAACCATGACGGCAACAGATACAAGAAGCCCGAGGACGACTGTCGCATCCTGCTTTCCTCATCCATGAACGTCTGTTCTGTGGCTGATTTGTACCGAAGTAGGTATGCGGATGTCCTCTTGGTGCAAAAAGAAGGGGTTGGAGACGATGGAGGCTGACTCCTTATACTTTCTGCAATATAGATTTCGTCTATATATCTGGGAACTGCAATGGCAGCAAAAAGCTGATCTTCGGTTTGGGGGAAACTAGGTGAATATTCCTCGTTCAACACCATCAAGGTATTCCACGACTGAGCTAGGAAACTCTTGGGGAAGAGCATCGACAGCCATCTTCCGTGGAGTAGCAACATAAACTGAGGAAGAGAACAGAATGAAGCAGAGTATGCAACTGGGAACGCAGCTCGTTTCCGTTGGCTTGTGTTCTTGCAACCACATTCAATATATGCCCATCGTTTTTGGGTTGAGATGAAGCCAGCTTGCGCAGCACTACCAGAGGCTGGCCTGCGCTGATGTGTACCTCCATGGTATTCTATGTTCATATGAAGCTCAAGACCTCAAAAACATCCAGAATCATGTTTTCATGGCTCTTGTTCGTCTGCCATGGCTTCGAGTCGTGTTCGGACCATATTAGGGTTTGATCGTCCTTGCTCGTCGGTCCAGCATTTCAATACCTCTTCCCGCATGATTCTGCGCGGAGCTCTCTTTCCTGTGAAAAGTTCGAATTGCGCGAATCCTTGTTCAGGTAATAGGTCAAGGCCGTCCAGACAGATCCAAGAGGCCGATGCTTCTTCACGAACTTGTTTCGTCAAGGGCGTATTGAGGGTACGATAAGCGAGCTCAATGACTACACCACCTGATGGTGACTGCATCCAGTGAAGGGGAAGCGTGAAATTGGGTGATGGCTCTTCGCCAACCGCGTGCGTGGGTATGCAGGAAACAATGACAGTGGGTGCGCGGAGATCGCTTGGCCAGGCTTCAGTCCTAGATTCGAGTATGCGGAATGTGGGTTGTGATCCTTGGACGAATGATGGGAAGAGCTTGGCTGCCGAAGGGCTCGCAGCTAGCTGAGAGAAGTAGTTGACTAGTTTCCGTGCATTCGGGACTGTTCGGTTGAAGATGACAATGTTCTTGATTCCAAGCTGTAGCATGGCATAGATCGCTGCTCTGGCCATTCCTCCTGACCCAATAACGAGGCTAGAGGTGGTAGTGGGCCGAACAGCGTTAGCTGGAGAGAGCCCCCTTCGTATACAGGATCTTATGCCTATCCAGTCAGTATTATCGCCGAACAGTGCTTTGACAGGCCCAGATTGGTTTCGTTCTTGGTAGAGCTCAACACCATCCGCATCGGGTATGCTTCCATCGCTGTTAAGATGACGGATTGGAAGGAGCGTGTTGATGGCTCCAATCGCTCGGGCATGTCGACTCAGGGAGTGAGTAAGTGCAATAGCATCCACTTTGAAAGGCTGGCTGACTGCAGTACCACCAAAGTTCGGTTTCCGCAACAACTCCCTTATGTTCTCGTCCAGTGTCGCAGTTTGAAGGCGATCGAAATGATGAGGCATGCCGCAGGCTCGGTATGCCGCGTTGTGCATAGCTGGGCTCAAGCTATACCCTGCTGCCGCGCCGATGATGTAAAACTCCATAGGATCGTACGTGAAAGACGCGTAGAGAATATGCGTCGCCTCTGTTACAGTAAGCCACGAAGTTTCTGGGTTCTCTTGCGCTCTGATCTCGAAGTTTGCACTTTTTCGAAGCTTTTCTGGTATTACAGGAGTAAGAACCTGGTTGAAGCAAGCGGAACGACGACCTGCGCGTCCAGTGTTGTAGCATATCATGGGTATCCTCTGTGACTTGGCGTATATGGTATTGCGGAATGATTGGATCGCGGCATTGTCATCCATAAAGTTTGCCGGCCTGGTAAAGCGTACAAGGCTACAACCTAAGCGCATTGCAGTGTCGTACTTCTCGAGCCAGAAAACATCGTACCAATCCATAGCTGCGTGCAGATGGCCAATTATCTTTGTTGATCCTCTCGACGCAACAATCGCTCGAATGAGTTCCTCGTCCATTGTCAGATCAACAGTGGCGAACTCAGGCGCCATCCGTAGGCCATACCATAAGTTCGCCAAATAAGAAGATGTGGAATGGCTGGCGCGTGTTGAAGGCGGCATGACGTGGAAGATAATCGGAGTCACGGTACTCCTCCGGACTCTAAATATGCTCTTGCTGATGTTTTCAGCGTGATCCGCCGTAAGCTGTGTTGGTTCGGTGACAATCTCAAATGCATCGCAGCCAAACTCCAGCTCTTCAATATCGACTTCCTCCGGCGTAAGATCGGATAGTTGTACTTGGACAGCACAAGTATAATTTCTCAGCTCCAAATCGACGTAGGACAGTGGAAAGTGGCCAGGGTCTAGCGTGGGCGCATCGCTTTTGATCTTCCGGTGTGTGTTTTGGGGAGATAGTATCAAAGCCAGAAATTTGAAAAACGTTCTCTCGGCTCGTTTCAGAGTCAAGAAAGCAGGAACAGAGGGCTGATGTGCAGGTGCAACTGAGAGATGGGCTGCATTCGTTTCGGAGATGTTGTAGAACTCATAGTTCGAGCACCGTCGGAAAACCGGAGTGCTAAGAGCAAGCAGCTCTCGAACTTTCGATTCGTCCGTGTCAAGATACTCTCGTACACTACGCACGTCGCGTGTAATGTGAATGACTGGGTGAGATGCCGAAAATTCGTGCAGCAGAGCTTGGCTGCTGCTATCCAACGGAAAACCTCCGTTGCAGACGATGATGGCGCCTCTGCTATAAGTTTTCAGTGTGTCGCGTAAGATCTCTTCTTGCCTGAGACTGCGGTTTGAAGATCCAAATTGTTTGCGATATGCAGTGGTCGAGAAGCCTGTTGCAGAGTGGAAGACACTCTCCATGTCGATGACCCTTCGCTGACAGGCTACCGAAGCCATCATAGCCAACGTTGCTTTGCCTGTTCCATGCATCCCAATGAGCACGATAGACGCTCTGGAGTCAAATACTCTCCGGCATTCATACTGTGAGGGTGCCGGTGTTGACCTTGCCGAATTCGGTAAACTTCGCTGTTTGGACGCAGGCGGAGATGGTGTTGGCAGAGAAGAGCGTCCATCCTTCGCTCCGGTTTCAGTGTTCATTGCGGCAAATGAACGCTTGGTACCAACCGTCACGGAAGCCATCGCTTACAGAATTTGCGATCCGAAATTGTCTCGAGGTGTCAACAGCATGAAGCACAGCATGGCGTTGCAATTGGCAGCGACAGGTGTCTTAGCGAAGCACGTGATGTCGGTCCGCCCCGCTTTTCCTCGGGGGTAAAACTTTATCCTCCTGCACAGACGCTTCCCCAGCTTCTCCACTGCCTCACTCGGTAAGCTCGATGGCTTCTTTCGTAAGCTACTTGGACGAAAGATGTCTGGATACCCAGTGCCCGTACGATCTTCAATCCATTCCTTTGGCAAGGCTCCATGAGGCGCTGCTTCGCTCTTTTTGCGACGCGAAAGAAGAGCTGTCCGACCTATGTCTTTGCAACCCCAGGAAAAACGCCGCCAGGCCACACAAGATGTACCGGTAAAACGATTTCGGGTATCAAGAGCGTGCGATCAATGCCGCAACGCTCGCGAGAAGTGTGATGCAAATCAGCCCAACTGCTCTCCCTGCTTGCAGGCTAGGCGCATTTGTACCTATACATCAAATCCTAAGAAACGAGGACTACAACCTGGGTACATACGCACCCTTGAAATGACATTGGCCTTCATCTTCCAACAAAACACTGAAATCGAGTCTTTGGTACACGACCAGTTAGCCCAAAGGAATACAGTCTTGCTAGCAAGGGGTACTAAAGAATCAAACCGTTTACACAAGAGCTGGACCAAGAGCAGATTTTGTCGGGACGTCACCAAAGCATTATCTGGAGAGCAGATAGGGGCAAGCGAAGACAGACTGCCAAGCTCCGACGATGACAGTGAGGTCGATACCGAGGATGCAACACTTCTTCAGATGACACCAAAACCTCAGTCTCAGCATTCGGTATTAGTTCCAGATTGGAATAATGATAAACGCTGACATTAGCAGGCTTCGTGGCAAAGCGGTGCAAGTTACATGTCCCAAGAGATGGGTCCACCTTCGATACCGGATCTCCATTCCCCTAGTCTGCAACAGTCTACGGGCTCTTCGTCTCTTACACCGTTACCTGGCGACTGCTGGCGGCTGATCGAGATATACTGTACTTATACGCAATGCTGGCTTCCTATCGCAGACAAGCTTGAGATCCTGAAGCTATCGTATTCTTATCCGGAACGAGGACTGGCCCTTTCCTGCGATATGTCGAGCTCGGGAAGTCATGCCGAGATGTGGAGCATGTTCGCAGTGGGTTCCTCGCAGGACGACAACAATGTCACTGGAGAAAGCTACCGTGCATGGTCGCCAATCAAGCTTTACAATATTGCTAGACAGCTCATCCCTGACGAGTTAGGCAACTTCGAGTTGGATCACGTGAAGGCTCTTCTTAATCTGGCCTTATTCAACATCAACAGAAGACTTTTTGATGCTTCTTGGCATCTAGTTGGCGCTGCTTTGCGAATATCACTCATGCTTGCTGAAACATCGGATGTAGCTGCGTCTCGACGAAAGCATGTCATGTCTGGTTGTTTCGTACTTGACAGTCTCCTTTCTCTACATTTGAAACGACGTCCTTATCTCGACAGGGCTGAACTGTCGTGGATGGGCAAGATAGAAGAGGATGGAATGGAAGAATGGCAGCCGTGGAGTGGGCATCTTAATCTTGATCCAACGCGTCGGTCGAATTCTCCAACACTTGCCTTGAGTACCTTCAACGCTCTCTTGGAGTTGGTTGATATTCTCGGGTGTACCTCTAGGGAGCAGACAGCACCAAATTTCCTACATGAGATGATCGGTCGGCTTGAGATGTGGAAATCGGCACTACCACAGAAACTTGAATACATCCGGAAAGACTCTGCCTTTACTCCAGCAACGCCGCCCGCGTTACTCTTGCGATTCACATATCTTGTTACTGCGTTCACGCTTGTCCCCTCACAGGCATGGCTTCAGCAGATCTTAGATATGTTGAGCGTACTGCAACGGCAACTTGGAGCCACGAGAATGCCAGCGATCATTGCTTGCCTATTACAAAGTATCAGGAGAAGTACCGCTAGTTTAAACCTAGATCAACCGACTCACACCCGGATTCGAGAATTGTTTGCCGCGCTCGGCCAATCATCCTATGAGCCTTCAGAAGGAGCATCAACAGGTTTAAGATCGGTATCTATTAGCCGAAGAGATACATCTTCAGAAAATCCTGGGACTTTACAGACCTCTCCCCAACCTCTTGTACCACAACTTCGTGGCCCGTTCGTTGAACGATACCAGCAACCACCTGACCCTTCTAGTATGGTTCATGGCACACTACCAGACATGGATAGCAATCACCAAGGACATAGTGTACCGCCATTTGAACCAAACTTATTCGACTTCGGGATGGCAGGACCAATCTTCGATCCCCATGATCCCTATAATGCTTTGGTGTCTGGTGACTTGGGAAGCTTTCTCGATGACTTCGCTTCGAAACACGGTGCCAAAAAACTGCAGAACCAGCCACAGTTCATGGAGAACCTAGGTTTCTCGTCAGAAGTCAGCATGGCCGACCTTTTAGCAGCGGACCCTGGGCGGTTCATGCCTACCGCGTCGAACATGGGCGCAGACAACAGCGAGGAATCTCCCCAATTTCCGTTGAACACATTTTATGATGCTGGATGAGACCAAAAGTAGCCCCTAGATGAGATTTGATCCGAGCGTACAGCCGAGATGTGCGTGCTTCATATCATGCTCGAGACGCTTAAGAACGATGCTTGATTGTTGGGTATCTTCTACGTTCGAACCACCAAAACGCCAAAACAATATAGGTTGTCAAATCAAACAAAATATCAGCTCCGACCTTACAACCGCGCATACTCGGCTTGTTCAGTCCTATTGACTTCGTTACGCGTTTTACCCACTGATTTCGACCCATCACATCTCACTCCTGGATCAAGTTGCAAATCATAGCACATGGATAACCACGCATTCGCAGCACGCTCCGCGAGCTCTTCGACAACTCCATGATCCTCACTGTTCATGACTCGATTGAACAATTCCATGCTGACCCAGCCGTCAAAGCCGATGTCCTTGATGATAGCGTGTGCGACATCTTTGACAGGCAAGTACGCTCCACGGCTACTCTCGCCATAAAACAGCCTGCAATTTCTGCTCCAAGACATGCGTGCCGGTTGTTCAGCATTATAGAAAGGGTGACCAGGTCGCAGAGGTTGTTCGAGACGCTCAGCATCGACAATCTGGATGAAGAAGATCTTCTCTTTATGAGGCTTGATCTGCGTGACCAGCCGCTGTATTGACTCGCGAACTTCCTGATCGGCACCTGCGACCTTTCCAGTTTCCGAGGTGGGGTCTGCATATATCCTGCCCAAGATGTTGAAGCTGTCCAAACAGATGCCAAAATTCGGTCGGTCAACGCTTTGTACGATGTCCCAACACATCTCCCATTTGTCAACGTGTGTTCCCCAACTTAGACTTTCGTATGCGAATCGGATGATTGGTGTCTGCTGTAACCCTAGATCTGCGATCTCTTGAAGGTCGCCTACGATGAGGTTGATATCGGAAGAACACTCGTCCTGGGAAAGGAAGGTTGAGGGCACTTGCACGATATCGGTCTGGAGGACATGTGCCAATTGCATCCAAAGCTTCATCTCTTCGATCCGCTCAGCATGTCGCTTCCTGTCCAAGAGACCCTCGTAGTGCATAAATGGCTGCAGACAAATGATCTCAAGATCCAATGAAGAGCATAGGTCACGGACCGAGGCAGCGCCTGCCAGGAGATCGGACGGAGAGTCGGACCCGGAGTGATCAACCAAGTCTTCGTAGAAGAGTTCGATGCCCTCTAATCCATGTTTTGCAGCCATAGAGAGCTTGTATTCGAGGCTGTGGCCAGCGTAGCACCGGCCTAGAGACATAGACGAGATACCCGGACGGCACGCCATGATGTGATGCTGATGGAAGAAGGATGCGGAATTTTGTGTAGTGTATAGTATGATATTGTAAGGACGAAACTATAGAGTTGAGGATTGCAAAGCTAGCAATTGCAGTGACTCGACTGATAAGACGTCTATGAGGTGACTGACGTATATCTAAGACCGTTCACAACCGTCCGAGATCTTGATCTACACACCCTCCACCACCGCTTCCTACCGTGTAAATACGCGGTAAATACTACTGATTCAGACAAGCTCGGCGAATACTGGATGCTGAATACCCCGGAATAATGCTGGAAAATGTGAGACGGTGCCTTTCGCAACCGTGCTGTTCCGGCGCAAGCAGTGGGAAAGCACGCCCTGGTGTCGGTGCAGATGGAGGTTTGGCGCTAGCCGAGCGGAAAAGAACTTACACCCCGAGCACGGCGCCACTTCGGTCACCGATTGTTGTTTCCGCGGTACCACTGCGAGCTCGGCACAGAAGGAATGTGGAGATGGCGACGAAGGCGTTATTTCTGCTGGTAACGATGAGCGGTTCGTAGCCGACATAGCCGTTGATCCTGAAGGTGTCAATGGTCATCTCGTGAAAGGTGACAATACTTTGTATGCTGCAGGGTCTATGATGTCACTGTGGTCACTCATTCGACTTGTATGTTGCAATCAAATTATCGTCTCGAAATACTCCGAGATTTCTTAGGCAATGATTTTGGTGGGGGGTTTTGTCGCGAACGTGTAGAATGGACTGTCTCTGAGCATAGCGTCGGTACACAAGCTACTGTGAAGGCTTTTTCTATCATTATTGTTGGGCTGCTGAAACATCCGTAAGCGATACATCACGACGAATGATCTTCGCAGCTCAGATTTGTATGGTTGGAGAGTGGCTTTGGTGAAATTGATTGTTCCATTGCTATGTACGACATTGCACGTGTGCAAGACAATCGAGCGCTTAAGCCATCTCTTTGTGTTCATCCGCCCTTGCCTTCTCATCCCTGATTACGAGGTTCACTTCCTCGTTCTCCTTCATCCTGTCAACCAGGACGCCGTGTGCCTTGAATGCAGGCTTGATGGTGAAGAGCTCGTCCATGCGCTCGAGTGGGATACCCTTGGTTTCAGGAATCAAGAAGAATACGAACGGTATGCTGAGCAGCATAAGGGATGCGAAGAACATGTATACTCCGTAGCCCATGGCACTAAACATTTGAGGAGTGAATCTTGAGATGATGAAGTTCCAGAACCTGCAAAGGTATCAGTAAATGTCTTACAGGCATTTCGTACAGTGAAAACTTACCAGTTGTTAGCCGCAGCAAAAGCTTGACCCAGAGAACGGGTCTGCTGGCTGTACATCTCGGAGTTGATGACCCATGGGGTACCGTTCCATGAGGGGGTGTAAAAGGCGGTCCAGAGGTAGAAGAAGAAGACTGCGCTGATACCGCCGGAGGAGAGGTTGCCTGAGGGGTTAGGGTTGTTCGCGGGGTCTGCGATCTTGATGTAGGCAGCAATGTACCACATGCAGAGAGAGCCACCTAGAGCACCATACATAAGGAGCTTGGTGCGACCGAGACGATCGATCAACCAGATGAGCCAGACAAAAGTCAAAACGCATTTGACGACACCGAAGATACCAGTGGTAAGGAACCCTTCAGTAACGCCAAGACTCTTGAAGACGGTTGGAGAGTAGTAGTTGATCGCGTTAATTCCTGATTAAGGTACACAAAGTCAGCAAACGTTTCACATGCAGTTTTTAAAGAGACAATTGCTTACCAGATCCGTTCTGCCAAAGGAACAGCATGCCGCCGAGGAAGAGGCGGTATTGTACCTTGCGATGCTTAAGCGCAAGGAATGGCTTCCAGAAACCGGGTCCAACGGTAAGTCTGTCGTGTTCGACTTGAGCATCTATAGCCTCAAGCTCTTCCATGATGTATGGGTGGTCTTCGGGGAGGTTGCGGATCCAGCAGAGATCCTTCAGCGCTTGCTCGCGCTTCCCCTTGCTCAAACACCATCGGGGTGATTCTCTCATCCAGAAAGCACCGAGCAACAAGCAGCCAGCGGGAATGAGTTGCACGGCAAAAGGAATGATCCATTGCTTGTGAGAAGGCGCCATGGTCTCTTGGAGACCATAGTTGATCCAGCTATCTACGAGTTAGCGTGTGCTGTTCGCGAATGATGATCGTGCTTGACTTACAATCCAACGAGACCTCCCATCTGCCATCCGAGCTCGTAGATACCAACAAGTCGTCCACGAACAGCTGGCGGTGACAGTTCGGAGATATAGATTGGGACCATGTTACTGCATCCACCTACCCCCAAGCCTGCTAGAACACGGCCACCAATGATCAAACCGAGACCTCGGTCGCCATTGGCACCCAACATCATACCAGCGCCCACGATGAACTGAATGTATCAGTGACCGCTCTTACTATCAGGAAAGCATTGAGTGACTCACTATGAGGACCCAGAGAATAAGAGACTTCCTCCTGCCGATGTAGTGACTGGATGCATATGCTCCAAAAGCACCGAAGAAAGCACCAGCTTGGTATACCGAGACGATGTTGGCCTTGGTGAGGTTTAGGTCTGCGGGATCCATCTCCGCGAAGCCAAATTCTTCAACGAAAGATGGTAGAGCCAGTGTCGTGCCAATGAAGGCACTGTCGTAACCAATCATGCACGCTGCCCATGATGCGACACATGCTGCTGTGTAGACTCTCCAGTTGTAGACAGCCTTGGGCGTCGGTCGGTCCTCGACGAGGGTAAGGAGACCCATGTTGAAGTCGAAGAATCGGTGTGCTTGTAGACTTCAAGGTTGCTGGTCTCTGTTGGTGCCGAAGTAGAGATTGAGGTCGTCAGCCAGGCAAGTAGGCTTGGCTTGGGCGAGATGAAAGAGCAATCCAACAGATGAAGATCAGTCTGCACCTATATATCCTAGCCGAGATGAGTCCGATAACGTGCTGTTTTGCGGAGAATGTGGAGAAAACGCCACAAACCCCATGGAGATGAGCTACGAAGGAGTCAAACAATCGCGCACACACTCATTGGCCGTCTGGTTCGTAGAGAGGTTGATGCTGACCTTGGCCCGGAAGAATCGCTAAGCACCCCAGGAAGAATCGGACACTGTGCGATCGCATGGAGAAGCCATGCTCTCGCCGACCCCAGACTGGACCCGGGAACCTGAGTTTTCACGCCAGTCATTCCTAGTCGGGAAGTGATGGAATTACCCAGAGGGTTGGTGATGTCGCAGGGTCCGGAAGCGCATTTACACGCGAGGTTTAGTGGCCGGAGCTTTCTCGCTGATTGGATGAATCGCGTAGCAGTCAGAAGAACACCGGTCAGTAGCATCAACGTCAACACGCTTGACTCGCGTCTTCTCCACGTGCGACATGACTTTTTCCGGTTCCCAACGCGTTGAATCTGGGGTATTGGCGCATGCGTTAGACGGCATGATAGAACACGCCTTGAGCTTTACCACCAGCATCATTCTTTCAATATCTCATCATCTGGAACAGCATCAGTTATCAATTACTCGGCAAACCTCACCAACCATCAATTCCATTCCCTGAATATCCGACACGCAACACACGACACCTACATACCATCATGTCCACTGAACCCAGCATACCGGAGGTATCGCAAACCGAGCGCCATGGCTACCTCTTCGGCCACCCAATCGCACACTCGATGTCGCCTTTATTACACAAGACTGTATACGACAACCTAGGGTTAAACTGGGCACAATATCCTTTGGAGTCGAGAGACATGAGCTTGTTCCTACAACTGATCAGACATCCTCATTTCTACGGAGCTTCGGTGACAATGCCTCACAAAGTCGCGATACTCAAACACCTTGATGGTCTTACAGAAGAGGGACAGGATGTAGGCGCAGTAAATACCCTCTTCATCCAAGAAGACGCTTCTGGAAATCGGTTATACATGGGTACCAATACCGACGTGATAGGCATAAGGGATGCGTTCGCATACAACGTAGAACCAACCAAGTTTGAGAACAGGCCAGCGTTGGTGATCGGCGGAGGCGGTGCAGCAAGAAGCGCAGTCTACGCGTTGAGAAAATGGATGAAGGCCAGCGCGATATATCTCGTGAGTTTTATACTACAAAAGATTCAAGGTTTGAAGATGATGCTGATAGTGAACTCTCAGGTCAACCGGGACCCATCAGAAGTCGAAGCTGTAATAAGCGAATGCACAACCCGCGGCTATGGCGACTCTCTCGTCCACGTTTCCACCGTCGCACAAGCACAGAGTATAGAGGGTGTTGGTGCAATCGTAGCCTGCGTACCAAACTTCACACCCGTCACACCAGCTGAGATTGAGGCGCGGCAAGTTCTTGAATGCTTTTTGGCGAAACCACACAAGGGAGCGCTACTAGAGATGTGTTACCATCCGACCACTTGGACGGAGATCGCGGAAGTAGGAAAGCAGAATGACTGGCAGATTGTGCTGGGAACGGAGGCATTAATATACCAGGGACTGGAACAAGATCGCTATTGGACCGGAAAGGCAGTAGCTGAGTTGCCAGTTGAGAAGGTGCAAGAAGCTATCGCCAGGAAGCTGAGCGAGGCAAGATTGTAGTCGTTAATCGAACTGAACATATCTACGTATACTTGTCACAGGCCATGAGCTCGAAGCGTGATACGAAAACTATTTACGCTCCAGGTCGCGAATAGTCGAGATTACGGACCCGCCGCCATACCTCACGTACTGTCCTTTCTTGACTCTGTCGCCCTGTTTCCGTCGGCGATGGTCCAGCGGGTCTGATAGCCAAATACAACCGACTCCCTAGCTTCACTTCTTCAATAGGCGCATTGGCCTCATCCTCCGGGGGGTTCGCCGTCGTGACCAGTCCTCCAGCTTCGTGTAAGATAGCAATGCCAGCCGCAACATCCCATTCCCAACACCCTCCTTCCCACCAGATATCAAACGCTCCCATAGCAACATATGCCAGATCTAGTGTTGCACTTCCTAGACTTCTAACTCCATGAACCATGCCTCCTCTCCCCTGTCTTCCTCCAATCTCAGCCGCCATATTGACAAAACTCTCAATCTTGCGATGCATATTGCCATCTGGCGTATCTCTTCTATCCTTGCCCCATTCACATGAGAAGATACAACCACTAGGCGCCTTTGCCGGCATGGGTGGTATGGGGTTGCGCACCAGCGGGAGACGTTGAGTTTCGTTGTAGAAGGCGCCGCGACCAGCGCAGGACGAGAAGAATTGGTTCGTGAAGGGCGCGTATATGACGCCAATGAGCGGTTTGGATTTGTGTATGAAGGCGATGCTCACGCAGAACATGGGGAACAGGTGGATATAGTTTACTGTTCCGTCGAGAGGGTCGACACACCACGTAGGTGAGGCGTCGATTAGGTAGTCGCGGGAGGAGCCTTTGCTATACGATTCTTCGCCGACAAACCTGTAAACGATCAATATATACTTCTGTTATCGAAGATTGAAGACATACGTGTGCTTGGGGTACTTCTCAGCTATTGCCTTCTTGATAAATGCCTCAACATCCTCGTCCGTCTCAGTAACCAAATCGACAGCATTCTCTTTCTGAACATGTTCCTTCTCTTCGCCTGACGCATTCCCACCATCGATTCTCAATTGCGCGGCATCCATGAGCATCTTACCCGCCTTCCGCCCCAACTGGACAGCAAACGCGTAGATCTCATCGAGTTCTTCTCTTGAAATGTCCGTCATGTTGATTGCCTGTTGTCGTGTATACAAAGAATACTAGATTGGCATGGCAGAAACGCCATGGCGAACCAACACGCGCCAGAAGCGATCGCGTCGCACATCATCCGTCTAAAGCCGTATCGGCTAGGAACGGAAAGGGTCCTGATAGCTACATGTAGGGAAGTGGGACGTCATTCTTTGAGATTGGAAGCAAGACGGCCGATCGTAAGGGTGGGGGTAAGGACTTTTCCCTTTCCGAAAGCCACCGGAATCTCGGAACGAGCGTGCACTGAGACCATACGCGACACGAAAGACAGATCAGTCGTGTTATCGCAATATCTCCCAACATCAGCACAGTTTCAAAAGCACCGATATTGGCTTATTGGCTCAGGTCGTATCAAAAGCTACCGTTTCAGGACGTCTCCTCCATACTTACAGCCCAACATGCCCAAATCCATTCTCCTAATAAACGGTCCAAACCTGAACCTCCTCGGCACGCGCGAACCTACAATCTACGGCTCTACATCTCTCTCAGACGTAATTACCTCCGCGCATACCCAATGTACCGAACGATCCGTGAACTTTTCGCACATTCAATCGAACCACGAAGGCGTACTCGTTGATCGCATACACGAGGCACGCGGCAAAGTCGACTTCGTTGTGATCAACCCCGGCGCGCTCACACATACCAGCGTCGCATTGAGGGACGCGTTGGCCGGCGTGGAAATACCCTTTGTTGAAGTGCACATCAGTAACATACATAAGAGGGAGGCGTTCAGACATCACAGTTATCTGAGCGATAAGGCCGAAGCGGTAATTTGTGGTTTGGGAGTATATGGATATGAGGCAGCTATCGAGTTTGCGGTGAGGTATCTTAGGGAAAAGGACGAGAAGAAGGCGAATTTGTAGAGCGTCATGTATGGCTAGATTTGTGGCGGCAAATGATGCTTTGATTTTGGTACCGATGTCTATGGAGTCTCCTGTTCGCCAGTAACATGCAGATTATCAGTCGTGCGTTCTACTGAATCCCTGTTTGATATCCTGTCGCGCTTCAAGGTATGTTTGCAATGCTGTGATAGCTGGTAGCAGAAGCATGACCACACTCAACGTCTGTCCGAATCCCCAAACGTTCTCCTCTTTATCCTGCAAACCACAGAAGTTTGCCGGGTCCTCAGGTGCCGCGAACTTCTGCGTCAGGACTAAGATAGCGGACAAGATTGCGAGCAATATTTGCACCACGAATGCAATGGCTGGATTGAGGAAGAGAAAGTATATGAGACGCAGACCAAGACGCGCTGGACATATGAACCGTGGTGAAAACCCTTTCTCCTTTTGTGTGGAGTCGGTCAAGCGGCGTACGAGGGCTTGTATTGAAGTCTCTGAACAAGACGATGGTGTGTCCAGACCTCTGCCTTCCGGGTCGTATAGGATGCAAACTAATGCCGTCGAGAAGCCGATTAGGATGAGAAATAGTGGTACGAGGAACGACAGCCTTTGTACACGACTGCGCAGTATAGATGTACCATCTTCGTCTTCGATAAGATTGGGCGGCATCGCAATGGCGGTGATCATGGATGTAAGCAGAAATAGAGCGAAGCATACGACAAGCGCGAGGCGGATCTTTGCAATGAGCTTGTACTTACGGAAGTACTTTCGGAGCGTGATCAAAGCAGCGAGATGCGATGACGATGAGAGAGCCCATATGTAGAGGGTAAGGACGAAGTGAGCACCTTGGACACGAAATGAGCGTTGCGCCACCTGAAGGTATACTGTCAGTAGGTAACAACATCAAGAGACGTCGACCGTACTTTGATCCATCCACTCAGAAGTACAGCGTAGCCCGTGATGAGTTGCTGATCGCCGAAACCAATTATGAGTGGGTCTAGGAATGGACGCCACGCGTAATGCTTCTTCCACTCATTCTCCAAGAAGCGCTCCCGGATGTATGTGAGCGGCGCTCGAGGCGTGAAGTGACCCTTCGTATCGAATGCTTGGTCGAGAAGCATAACGAGGATAGAGGCAAATGTAGTCATGAAGCTTGCGATGACAAATGACAGGACGACCTGCGACATTGTTAAACTGATACCACACGAAGTAATCTGGGGTTCTAACTCCTACACCAGCGATGTCTGGCTCTGCTCCATTGGCGCAATCCCCATTCCAGGCCGCTATGCTGTCAAATGTGACCCATGGTGGTGCCATGCATGAGCAACGAATCGAAAGCTGGGTTGCGTGTGGAATTGGACGTTTTGAAACCGTTAAGTCAATAGGATGAGGATGTCTGAGTTGCCCAAACAGGGCATTGTGAGAGGCTTTCGAGGGAGGTTTGGGTGGACTATGTGTGCGTAGATAGTAGGATGAAACGTAGGTGTGGAGACAAGAAGAGTAAAAGGGAAAGGCGGTCGATGTGTTTGGAATGACCTTGAGTGACGATTTTGTCAAGCCTCATACATGTTATCGCACGTGGCAAGAGTAATTGAGGAAAGTGCTGCCATCGAAGCTCGCGAGTCACTCATGTGGAAACCTTGGAACAACAAATCACGAAGTCTCGTGTACGAATCTTATACATTGTGTGTAGTGCAAGCTGGTTCGCTGGGTATCAAGTACTATTTAGACAGCCTACTTCATTTCTGCTTACTCTTCGCCTTGACGCGAGCAGCCAGCTTTTTGATATCATCCTCGCCCTCTGCAGCATCCTGTTTGGACTTCTTCGACTCTCGTTGAAGTTCTGGCTCATCACCATCCTTGCCTTGTTTGCGCTTCTTGCGACCCTCCTCTAGCAGCGCCTTCATACCTGACGTCTCCTTGAACCTAGGGTTTGTAGGATCGATAGCAAACTCATGGCTTTCGTACAACTTCGCAAAACGAGGATCGGTCGTGTCGATCTTGAAGTTGTCCTCTATGATGGGAGCGTTCTTCTTGGCTTTCTTGCCCTTCTTCTTGGCCTTCTCCGACTTGACGATTTCATTCATGTCGAAATGGCGCAGCTTGGAGTCGTCTTCGTCTGCCATAAGCAGCTCCAGGTTCGCGCGCTCAGCTGCGGCCGCCTGATCCTGCTGCTCTTGCTCTGCCTTCTTCTTTGCTTTCTCAGACTTCTTCGACTTGGGCTTGGCGGCCTTTGCAGCTTCTTCGGGATCAGAGGCAAAGAACGGGTCGTTGAATGGATCGTCTTCGTTCGCATCCGCTGGCGCATCCGCCTCCTGCTCAACTGGGGCATCAGGGTCCCTGCCGGCCTTCTTGGCTTCCCACCTCTCCTTACGCTTCGCCTTCCTTTCCTTCTCTTTGCGAATGTACTTCTCCATTGTAGTCTCTTGCAGTGGGATTTCGTTCTCGAATACGTCGCCGTTGCTAGCGCCATTGGATAGTCCTCCTGTGAAGGTAATCTGCATCTCGCTATCTGGCTTTGGAAAGTCGCGATCGCGCTTTGCAGACGTCTTTTTCTTCGTTTTTGAAGACTTGCCAGGAGCCTCCAGTCCCAAAGCAGCCCTGAGACTTGCGGCCTTGTCTGCCTTTGCTGCTGCTTCCTCGTCTTCGGAAGATGACTCGTCTGTGCCCAGGTATGCTTGCAGCTCGTTCTCATCAATCTCCTTACGGGAGAAAGCTCGCTTTTGCACTTCCTTCCGTGTCGCGTCGTCAGCGTCCCAGGTCAACTTGACCTTTGAGTGTGTAAGTGCATCCGTTGAGAACTCGTTGGGTTTATAGCCGTCCGGCAGCTTCGCGCATTCGTCGTGGGGATCTTGGTCGAAGGTTGTGCCGTCGGGAACGAATCGTAGGTCGAAGAAGTTGGCGCTCGTCAGGTATTCTCGGCCATCGAGATTGTCGTAGATGGACTTTGCGACATTGGCAGAGGAACATGTGATGACGGCGTAGTAGTATCGCAGCCTGTCAAGTTGGTAGGCTCGCAGTTTGGTGGAGTCGAATTCTTCGCCTGTTTCGTCTCCTTGCAAGTCTGCCCTGTTTTGTTCCTCATCGTCTGCGTCCGAGATGTCCGAGTCGTCGTCAAGCACGCCGATGTTGTTCTTGTCTCTATTGGACGTGGATGCGAAGATCTCGCGGGGCGGTCCCTCAATCTCCTCACGCTGCAGGCGCTCCATACCAAACTCGCTAGGGTATATGACAACGTTGAGGATTCGCCCATCAGCCGGAACGAACGAGTTTGCTACAGCCATGATGTCGGTGGCCCGTATGTTGTCCCAGTCCATGTTCACAGCAGCCAAGCGTGCAGAGATGTCGCCTGTCGGAACTTCATTGTCGTCGCCGGCAAGCTCTGTTTGCTCCTCCAGTTCGACCTCGTCCTCTTCTTCGCTGGAGCTCTCGTCCGATGAAGACTCAAGTCCACCGTCTCTGATGGGGTCAAAGCCTTCTTGCTGTACCCTCTGCATTTCCTTCTTGACCGCTTTGTCCCGTTTCTTGTTAGCCGGTCGCTCTAGCTCCAGCTCGTCTCCGTCGTCTTCGTCGTCTTCATCTTCGTCGTCCTTGTCATCGCTGTCGGCGTCATATAGCCTGTCGATGGCCTTTTTGCCAGCTTCCTTGGATACCTTTCTGCCATATTTGTCGACTGTGGCCTTGTTGTAGAAGTCTGGATCGCTCCGTAGTCGCGAGAACCGGGGATCGAGCTTGGTCTTGGTGTGCTTCTTCGAGGGGAGTCTGAACTTGGGGTCGGTTTCGAAGTTTGCGAATCGCGAGTCGTCTGTGGTAGGCGCGCTAGATTTCGCGCCCTTTACAGGTATCGTCTGTCGTTTTGGAAGAGGCATTGTGAAGTTTGCTTGTCCGTGGAGGCGGAGGGCTGTCGCGCAGCGCTAGATTGGGAAGCTGAACTTTTTCTGGGGCGGTGGCAGATCGGCGGCGACGACGTTTGATTGGATACCGCCTCGGAGGTAATCGACGGCTAGGGATTCGACAGCCGATCTGGGGAAGCTTTAGCTGCGTCACTCTCAAGAGGGGAAATACATCACACGACGGTCCCGGAAGGGCTCCGGCTGTCCCAACAACTTCTTCACGTCTTGGTCAACTTGCCAGTCTGCTTCCTACTTCCACAATACCCGTCTCAGCTGAAAACATCCCAGACAAAACACCATGGCTTACTCCAGACTCCTCACGTAAGTCGGGAGCTATGCACAAGTCTAGCTTGAGCTTATGCATAGCATTGGAACATGTAGCTGATACTGACCGCCTGCAGTCCCCGCAACATGACTTTGGTCTCTTTGGCTTCACTCGGCAGTGGCTACTTCATTCTCAAGTCAAAGGCGCTCGCCGACAAGCAGAGAGACCGTGCTGCAGGCGACTATACTGTCACAGTCGATAGGTCAGGTACGAGATCCCATTCCACCTGAGAAGGGTCCACCATTGCGATACGTACATCGCGCTGACTACAGAATATAGGAGGCGGTGTCTGAGCACGTCGACAATCTAGCGTCGACTGCCATGTGGCAGCTCCAGCATATGACCAGCGGTGTGCAGCCTTTTCTTTCACAATGCAATGGCCTTCATCATGTTTGCAGCGTTCCAAGCTTAGCGCCTTTCTTTACCACACCAAACACCATCAGCGGTTCCCAATCCGCACCGAAGCGACACTCGTTCGTACACTTGTATGCTACTGCCAAAAAGAGGGCATTAATAGATCTACAGCGTATCCTGTCTCAAGTGATGCATACCAAGCGCATGGTACCTGCAGGATGATCTCCGTACCCGATGTACTTTTATCCAGCGCGCAACAACACCAACAACAGTATTTCATACGAAGAATGTGCCTGTACCTCCCCGAAACAAGTTCGCATGCGCCGAGCATTTGTTTCGAACTCGCTCGTACTCGGGCGACCCGCATCCGTTGTTAGTTACGATTGGCCGACCCATCCGATGCTAAATTTAACTCACTCAGCCTCAATCAAGAATGCCCGAAAAGCGACAACAGAGATGAAAATAGTATGACAACCATACGAATCGTCGGAATGCCCAAGACCCGCCGTTACGAATTTCACCTCCACTTTGTTCAGTGATTACGACTTCCTTGTTGAGGGTCCACTTCTCAGCTTTTTGGCTCAGCCTTTGCGGGCGTCCTTGTCAGCTCTCACCAGGATCTTAGCCAATGAGCTCACAGTCCATCAGCATGAATATAGATTATCTCGAATACGGGATCAGGAGAGCCGTCCAGCCTTACGATGCCATAATCACTTACAGTACGATCCTCCACTCGTGCACCAGGATGGCGGAGCTGCAAAAGGATGCCCTAGGCCCATCACTTTGCTAGAAACTTACGCGATCATTCTTTAGTCTTGTTTGTGTGACTGCATACACCTGTCGGATTTTATTCATTCCTTCACATCTTCATCTGGAAACTTGCCTATGTTCTGTACTGACGATTGCCACTTTTGATCGGATCGGATCGCAAAACACGATTACCAACATGGGTCACAACGATGTCGCTGGGCATGAAAAACAACAAACCAGGCAAGGGAACGAGATGCAGATACCGCCTCAAGCAAATGTACTAGCGGCAGCCAGCTATGTCCGTCGAGTGTTTGAGAACAAGAAGTTCACTTATGCCATCATGGGCGAGCTTGCGATGCTTTGTCTAGGACATGGATGCGAGATGCGGGATGTATTCATTGCATACGACGATAAAGACTACAACCGGATCAAGAAGAAGCTTGAGTCCGACCGACGGTATAACAGAGGAGCCTACTTTCTCCAAATGGCGACTGGCTAACAGCGTCAGGATACGACTGCCTGAGGGCATGAACCCTTTGTTCCCTTCCAAGATGGTGGTACAAACTGGGCCTAGCTTTTTAGATGCAGGATGTAAAGGTCCAGCGACAATAGAAGTAACCCTAGTGCCCTCTGGTCAGTTGTACACGAACCTGTTTTGACCTCCGGCTAACGGTGCATAGGCTCATACGAGACTCCATCGAACGGAACCCTTGCCAAAAACGTCGTCTTGCTGAGCCTTAGGACCGATGGGGTGTTGAGGACATTCTACGGATTGAACATGCTATACCTCGTCAGGACCCTACTTCACTTTTGCCAGATTCGCGGCTTAGCTTGGGAACCACGGAAGGATATTCACTTCTTGTGCCAGCACTACGGAGATCAACTACAGTCGATTCGCAGTCTTTTGAACCCAGATTTCATAGAACGGAAGTTTCTACGAACGGCTTTCGTCAGCCGGCTTCCTTTCGAAGAACAGCGAAGATGCTATCGTACGTTGACAGGTCGGGAACCTCCTTCAGCCACCACGCTGGCCCCACCGACAGCGGAAGGAAATCACATCCGGTCGCGGTCCGCATCTGAGCTACCAAGAGTTCAAGGGATTTCCCGCGCATCGTTACCAGATTTCTTATGTCCACCAGAGTCTCAGAAGATCAAAACATCTCACCCGCGTGCGGAACATGCGACCTCGACGCTCATGGAACACACAGGACCTTCCTCAAATGCAGCGGCTTATACAAGGGATTCACGTTCCAGATACCGTATGTCCAGTGCCCCAAGCAGCAGACGTACTAGTCCCACAGATCCTCAATCTGGATCCAATCCACAAATGCAGTTCTCGAACTTGAAGCCTTCATCCGAGCCGGCTCCGTCACTTTCCCTCCACGAGCGTGCAGCTTCTTATTCAACACCAAACGCCCACCCTGGCGTCCCAGGACCATGTGTAGCGCAAGTGCCAGCAAAGAACACGTCCAGCGCTCGTTCACCGCTCCTTGATATTAGGACTACGCATCGGATCCCTGAAAAAAGCTCTCCAGAGGGCTTTGGAACATCTGTACCAGAGCAGCGACTGAGCAGACTTCAAGTAGTCAACTCTGCTGGCGAGACTATATCACGCACACGGTATGATGCAGAGGCAAAAGAGGAGGCGTATAACCTACATGTTGTAGGACCCCAAGGAGTCTACCAAGCACCGCAGAATCACCCAAGCCCACCACCAACCGCCAGTGAAGCTACCACATTATCTCAAAATTCTCCTCCAATCTTCGAACTCGACGCGACACCACCGCCACATGATATCCTTGCAGAGCTCTCCGCAGACATCGATGCTGCGCTGCAAGTCAGCCACCATCCTCGCACGTCTCCACAACCCGCGCTACCACAGTCACACGACTCGTATAGGCCGCCCGTTCCTCGTACACAGTCCGCTTCATTAAGCACACTTCCAGCAAGCTTGATGGTTGGCAATGCGTCTCCCCAACTGCCATCTACACCACCACATAACACGCCTTCTACCTACCCAACGACACAAACGAACGCATCGAGATATTCAAGACAATACCCGCCTCCTTCCTTCGCACAGGCACCGAACAGTCTGCCTGCATCACCACCTCTTACACCAGCACCATTGTCGGTATACAAGGCGTATCAGCCTACGACCATACCCAATTCAGGGCAGGTATATCCAGTTTCACCACCTGATAGCGCTGGCACCGAACACCGTATCCGGCCGACAAGCTTCATGCAAGTGAAAGATATCGATGGTATGGGACACTATTTTGCTACGCATAACCGGCAAGCTTCGCACCATGTCCAAGAAGTGATTCAGAGCCTGGATTCGAGCATGCTAGCGATGGAGTATCAAGCAGCATTACCACAGTTTGACGAAGGCTATGGAAGAAGATGAACATGGAATTCCTTCGTGCGCGTATACATGTAAAGAGCTACTCATGCACGTTGTAAGGACAAATATTCAATATTGAAAAGCGGTAACGCTCAGTCGAAGGATGGAGAGGGGTATAAACCATATCCAACAAGATTAACAAGCACAATATTTACAGCGGTACATCTTCCATCATCTGTATGGCGCCTTCCCTTCCGACCGTGATGATAACATCTCCCAGCGTCTTTGTCGAAAATCCTGCTTCTGAGTACCTGAAGTAGTAATCCCACTTCCTCTTGAAAACCTCCGCACCCTCATCGTCCATACCCTCCTGGCTCTTCTCTTTAATAAGTTGTGGTTTGATCTTGCCTTCCCAGTTATCCAAAAACTCTTCACGCCATAATCGCAGCGCTTTCGCGTAGTGGGGCCCGATGTTCTCTATGCTGTCGACGACAAGCGATCCACCTGATGCGGTTTGTATGCTAGCAACGAGTTCGGAGACGGCGGGAAGATGACCTCCAGGGAAAATGTATCGGCGGATAAAGTCGTCAGATTTGGCATAGGCTTCGTAGCGAGCATCGGGCATGGTTATGCATTGGAAGCATGCTACGCCACCCTCCTTCTTGAGCAGCTTGTCGATGCACTTGAAGTATGTCACCAAATATTCTTTGCCCACAGCCTCCAACATCTCAATTGAGACGGCCTTGTCAAAAGGCCCTGTCTCTGGTACTTCCAAACTTCGGTAATCGCATAGGAGGACTTGTATCTTGTCTGACATGCCCGCTTCTCGTATTCGCTCTTCTGCCAGCTCTTTTTGCTCAATCGAGAGGGTCAATGATGTGACTCTGCAACCTGTCCGTTGTACGGCGCGCATGGCGAAGCTTCCCCAGCCAGTACCAATCTCCAGAACGTGATCTGTGCCCTTGATGTGTGTGTTGTCGATGAAGCGATCGAGTTTTCGCATTTGCGCATCGTAGAGGCTTTCGCTCGCACATTTCGGGTCCGATTTCGGTAGCCATATCGGGCACGAGTACGTCATGTCTTGGGAGAGGAAGGCAGCGAACATTTCGTTGGAGATGTCGTAATGTGCGGAAATATTGAGGCGCGCGTTCTTGAGATTGTTGCTGCCTCTTACCAGGCCAGCGAGACCAGAAGAGATGGCAGAGGTGAAAGTTGAACCATTGGAAAGATAGTTGCGGTTCAGGATGAAGAGCTGCGAATGTAAGCTGAAAAGCGCATCTTAACGGTTACCAAATGTGGCAACTCACCTCGAAGAACTTGGTCAAGTCCGGTGTTGTGAACTCTCCCAACATGTAACTCTCTGCAAAGCCCTAAAATCAATCAGCTCTTGTTCTTTCCGATCGCACGAGTATGCCGGAGCGTACCATGTCTGCAAAAAGCGCCAATCGCACCCAGAACTTCTCGTCGAGCACGTTTAGGAATGCAATTGGAAGGCCCTCTTTGTCAGAACCAAACGCAGCGGTCGCCTTGCTCGAACCACCTTCAAATAGTACCAGCTTGCCATGCTTTAGATTCTGGAATTGGGAAAGTGTGCCATTTTTGCATAGAGTCACCAGTGGCCCCCAAGCTTGTGATGTAACTGGACTGAGCAATGAAGACACCGCTCCTGTCACAGAACTATAAATCGCCATAATCCCGATGTATGCCTTTTGAAATCGAGGTTTTCCGGCTGGCGCAAACCCAAATGATCAATTGAAAGACGTTTAGGCTACGAAGCTGTCCAATTTCAAAGCAAAAGGCGCGCGGCTTCAGTGCGAGTAGCGAGACAAATCTGCTAGTACGTCTCGATCTGCCCGAGCTTCTTTGTAAGATAGGTGGCTGTACGGTGTGCGGGCGGTCGTGGAGGGGAATTAGCGCGTCAATCGCCCAAAAGTAATGCGACAATGGTATCGTGAACGCGTCGGAAGAAGAGCTGAGAAAGAAGTCGAACGACGGTAGCTAGTCGGCTAACACATGGCACCAGAGTCTATTTCAGAAGTCCAGGTAGCTCGCCGTCCTATCGCCGGAACGGCCGAAAGCCGACACGGTGCATCTGGTTGCGCCGTTTCAAAGCCATGCGTGTTGCATTCTGTCTGAGGTGCAGTATCGGGCGAGGAAGCCTTGCCAATTCGAGTGATCTATGACGCCGTCGATCCGCCTAAACATCGCGAATGTCGCAAAATCAGTGTAACTCTTACACGTCGGCGGAGGTTGAGGCCGTGCAAAGGCATGTAAGAAGTTCGGATATGCGTATTTTTCTCCTCCTGTAGCTTCTAGTGTCTGTTCCCATGCGATGTTTGGACAGGAAGTTTGGAAGTGACGATGAGCCGCATTCCAGGGTCCACAAAATCATTTGGCGGCATGTTTGGGAGGGGCAAGTTATGCAGGGGCACAACTCACTGTGCGTCTCAGCCTTGCAGTCCCGTGTCTATGTTGAGTCCAGAAGGTCGGTGACAGCAGTTCGTATATATCCTTGAGCTTTCCATGTGGCATGAAGAGGTACTGCGGGTGTAAGCATGGCATGCAGCATCTCTCCGATCGGCGATGCTGTAGCGGCGGCCGCGGCCTCCGGACTGTGCCAGAAAGAACGGAATGGATGGCGTGGACTTTGCGACAGGTGTACTATGGTAATGAATGAAAATGAGCAAAAGAGGAGAGACGGATATGAAGTTGGTTATAGCCAAGCCAAGACCATGTACTTGCTCGTACTTTCGTCGTCATCTTGAGCTCGTGAACACCCTATCAGGAAAACGCCCGTGCGTCCGCGGAGACACGCTACGGCGCGTCGACGCGTATTCCGTAAATCACGTCCATATGCTTGTACCTATACATCAACCCAAACATTTTCAACTACGCATCAGCCCAAGGTTCATTTTTGTAATCTGTGTTTCAGTCGATACATCACTTACTTTCGATTTTAATATCTGACAAACATGCTGTCAATTCGGCCCTCCAACCCTCAAAGATGCATACCAAACCTGCTCCCTGCGCGGATAAACCACAACGGACCTATAAACGATGCAGAACGATACTGGAAGCCTGAGACAGATGACAAAGGTTATTGATCATCGTCGTACAACAACATGGACATTGATTCTGACATATTTCCAGGAAAGCGACACTCATATTTCCGTGGTCGACACCTCCATGGCACTGCGCTTCCACTTCCCAACAACTACACCGGCGCCATTCTACGCGTTACCGACCAGCAATTACCTCAAAGTCAAACACAGCCACAACAACCGCCTGCAGACGAGGACGATGAAGACGCCGAGACGGAAGAGAGCATACCTGTCGAAGTCAACATTGCGGAGCAAGTAGGAGAGTTTGACCAAGTCATTGTATGGGGACATGGAGGTGAGGTCGATGGAAGTGGGGATGCATTCATTAGGGGGATGAGTGAGTGGGTTGGGTTTGCAGAGAGCATGCACATTGATGAAGAGGAAAAGGATAAAGGCACAAAGCCGGGGGGCAATACCGTTTGAGAAACAATATCGAAGATTCGCTTGATCTCGACCAGGGGAGGCAGAATAGAGGACAGCTCTGGTCAAAGATACCTGAGGTGTTACGGTCCGGATTGATTGTGCTCAGCTTTTAGCCGCAGATCAATGTTCTATCCCAAGCGGCCTCCAACCGTCCACACATCTCTGCGATTCTCGATTTCCCCAACGGCACCCTGCATTGCCTCCAGCCCCGTTCCAGCCCATGTGTGAACCGCTACCGGATTGCTCTCGTACGTTGTCAACAGCCACATATGCAGCCACACCCCAGGTGACAAAATCATTATATAGCGACCTCGCATTCTGCATCGTACCTGGTGCATTTACATTGGCTCAGTTCGCGATCTCCTCATATCACCTGCTGTCGAACCGTCGTCAGAAACGAAATCCGCCCATCTTCAGCCTTCCGTACTTGTTCCATATCTTGTTGACTTCCCCGGCCAGTAGTGTCAGCTCTAGCTTCTCTTCATTCGGGTTACTTTTGAGGTTGGGTTACAAGTGTACGTTGATGCAGTTGGCCCAAACATCTTGGTATTCAAGAGCCATGTACTATGTATCCGAGTTCGTGTGGCCGCCTCCGATGAGTTTCGATGCGAGGTAAAACGTTCCTAGGACGAGTGAGGGAGATATGTTGAAGAGGCGTGAGTAGAGGGCTGTGAGAGCTCCAGGGGTTTATAAAGATTGATGTCTGTTGAGGAGGACGATGTTATGAATTTTGTAGTGCGACATTTAGTAATAGTTTTGCTGATACCCAAAGGTAACGGTCGCGTAGGTCGTAAGAGACGGGTCAGATGACAGCACGCAGCTGTTGTCTTAGGAAGGTAAAGATACTAGAAAATAGGACAATGCGCCAATTAGGTGACAAGATATCGATACTTGCAGGACGATAGCGAGGCTGAGAATTCGAAAGAAGAAGTTTGATGCCCCGTGTGAAGGCAATGGAGTTTTGGTGCGACCAAATTTACCCTCGTCCACAGGCCGGAGCTGTTTTGTCCTGTTAATCGGTAGCATCGCAGTAAAGGTAGTGCTGTCGCATATTTCTTGTCTCTAAATCTCGCTTGCAGCTTCTGGCTTTTGACACACTGTTACCTCGACGCCTTCACATCATCTCAAGTCTCTCTCTAAAGTAAAAAAACTACCAATCTATCAGTCCCCATTCATCTGCACCCCAGATCAGTGCGTAACTTGCTCTTACCGTTTCTGTTTGTTCAGGGTTGCTCTCGGTTCGGTGTAATGCACCCCGCTCCCACAGCTTTTTACCGCGCGGCGAACTCACATCTGGGTCCAAAACATCCCACGTGCTCGCCACGCCGTTGCGCAAACTCAACAATGGGTCTGGAAAACGCACAGTAGGAATAGTGGACCAGGCACAGGCCGGTAAATCACCATCGGTACCCGGTGGACGGGAACGGGTGATTCCGAGAACTGGGGATGGGGACAGGGCAAGTGGAGCAGAGCCGCATGTAGTGCTCATCATCAGACGTCAGTCACTCGGGCAAGGCAAACGACGATCACTGAAATAGAATTGATTTCGAGAAAGAGAGGGTATTTCTGGGTATCTTCGTAGCCTGATGCGGAAACCAAAACCTCCGTGAATGCAAGAACAGCTGCCGTAGTTTCATCATTTGGCAAGCGAACAGACAAACATCATATCCCATCTCTTGCAAGTGAGACTGCCTCTACTTTTCACAACTTCGAGCTTTCCTCACCTTTTGTACCGCTATCCGAGAAGTCTACAAAACTCTCTTCGCCACTGAAGTGCCTGTCATCATCGTTCGTTAGCCACTTGCCGTGACGAAAGGTTATGGGGTTGCTAGGAGATGCTTGTCTGTGCGAGAAGGAGGTAAAGAAATCTTAAGATGAGCCGATGCGACGCCCCAGCCATAAGCTGTAGGCTCTGATTTTGGCCAGTCTTTCCTATGGTACGGGAAGAACCTGGAAGCTATAAGGACGCAGCACGACATGGACACAAAGAATGGAAACTACACTTACCAGCCTCTCTCTGCTCCGCCCGAGAGGTAAGACGTCTCGGAGTTCATTTCGCATTCCCAGTTTCCAGCAACGCCTTTCATGGGGTCCGCTGATCTCCTCACATACTTGGACAGCCCGGCCGTGAAGCACTGGAAGTCATCTTCGTCGGGGTTCTCCGGCATTTTTCCCGTGAGCACCCGGCCGGCTGCTATCATAGTCGCAGCGTGGGTGCATAACAAGACGGTCTTCGGCTGCTCGGGGTCGTTATCCAGTGTGGTGACGATGTGATCTAGTGCGTTCCTAACACGTTCGTGTAGCTCCACGATCAACTCGCCGTTGGATCCCGGCATGTGTACAGACGCATATTGGTCGTCTAAGTTCCGGAAATGAGGAGTCAGAAGCTCGAGATGCGGTGGATTAGGGTGTTCAAAGTGTGCGCGCCCAAAAAACTCTCTGTTATCCACGCATCAGCATATCGCATACATGAGCATTACTCAGCCTCAACGTACCCAATGCCACGATCAATCCTGATCCTCCCCTTTGCCTTTCCCTCCTCAAACAGCTTATCGCTGAATGGCTTAAGAGTCTGCAAACAGCGATAGAAAGGGCTTGAGTAGATTCTCTCAACCGGGGGTTCGATCTTACTCAGAAACTCGGCCAACTCCTTGCTCTGGTCCACACCTTTGGACGTCAGAGGCGGATCAGTGGGTATCCCGGTCGGAGTCCTTGCCATAGAGGCGGTGTAGATACCCGTTTGGGGGTCAACGGACCAGTTGGCGCGGAACTAGATATTACGGGGGATACGTTAGAACGGATGCCATTTTGGGGAACAAGGGATCTGCATGTGGAGAGTGTAAAGGATGGCGTTTCATGTGATACACGCGGAGGTGTACACAAGCGAGATGTGTATGGAGGTAATGCGAGGACGGAGATGGCTGTCAGGGTAGCTTCCCGATACGGAAGGCTTTCCTCGACTATCGTGTGGAAGCATCGGAGGGCATGAAGCGCGGCGACGGAGGTCGAGCTTTGTACGTACCGCGTGCCGCACGATGTAGATGACTTCGATCATGGTTCCGTCGCCTTGCTACCCCGAGAGAGTTTCTGGGAGGGCAAAGCTTATTCTGTGTGCAGTGGTTGCTGTTGAGAGTACGAGGTGTTCCTGAGATGGAGGGTGTAGGTGTTCACAAGTTACCTCGGCAACTTTACCTTTTCGGGTGGCCGTTCGAGGCTTCAACTCCGGTTGCAGAGAACTCGGTACGAGGTTGCTTTCCCAGTTAGACACTCGAGGCTTTGTTACTGTTGTTGTGGTTCCTAGGTATCATTATCGCCGCAACAGAGGCTTTTGTAGCATTGCAGCTTCCATGCAACAAAGCTCAGCTGCTCGTTCGTAGATATCTGGACAGTCACCTCCTAGCACGTGCACCGCCTTCGCGCAAATCCAGCAATGGCCATCATCGTCGTTTACCGCGTCCGACTGTGAGCCACTCACCATATGATACCTCCATCATCGGTGGGCCCCCACGCGCAGGCCGTCCCTGTGCAGCCTCTAGCATTGACAGGCGCTAACGCGAACTTTACATGCACACACATGCAGGACTTCATACTCTTGCGGTCGTAGCCCAGGAACGAGCCATCCTTCAAACAATGCGCAGCGTCATACTGTCACTTACAGTATGCGCAAGCGCAGCGCAGGGACGTTTTGCACTGATGCGCTGTTTGTTGGTTAGTATGCTATTGCGCAAGCCACGTCAATGCAACTGTTGCAACGTACTTTTGCAGGGGTGTTTTGACACATGGGTCCTTCGGGAAGTATGAAGTATCTGGAGGACGGGACGATATTGGAATGAACGACGTAATTGACGGTTTGGCCCTTACCCTTGCTTCTCATCATCGGTGCTTCCGAGTCTCTCCACAATCTGCGAGACTCCAAGCTTCACATGCTGTCTGTAGCCGGAAACTAACGGCATCTTGCCTGGGAGCGGGAGGTTTGATGACAGCGGCATAGAAAGCGATGGATGAGACACGGGCTAAAATCCTTTCCAGGGGACTATATTAGCTGGACGCGGGGTCAGAGATAACAGGTAGGCCTGACGGGTGAACATGTGTGGACTGTGGTGGGACATGAGACCTTACAGAGCCATCAGCAAATGAAGCCTGAAAGATCTTTACACGTGTGTTTCTAGGGCATGCCCATCGCACAGCCCTGACTAAGAAGGTGCCGTTAGCCTTGACGGCCATCAAGGACTGGAAACGAAGGCACACGACCCGCGCTTGCCTGAACAATAAAGCACCTGCCAACTTGAATCGCATTCGAAACATGGGAGTCCTAATCCTAGTGATGAGCTGCAAGCCATCGATGATCACCGCATGGTTACGACGACGTTATTACCGCAGTGCCATCCGAGGTCCGCCTCCATCGCGGTCACAGTGTAACGGGTATAACTCTCGGAACAAATACGTTCGTGGACTGGGGATGATCAGCGTCAAGTTCGACTACTGGAGGAAGCTAGGGGTTATCCCGTCTCCATCAGGTTGGATTCCAGGGTTCGTTTGGTGAGAACGGGTCCGTGCAACCAACTGTTGCCCTTCTACCAGAAGGATAGAACTCCGGGCAGTCCCGACATACCGCAGAGACACCGCTTTCCGGGTCCGGAGCGGGAGAATTGAAATTTACGTGTATTGAATGTTCACGCGCACTTCAATGAGCACGCATGTGATTGCCTAGGTAGGTCTCCGGCAATTAAGTACCTAGGTAGTGCGACGCACATGTGGGTTTGTCGTAGTATGCCATCTGCAGCCAATGGGCGTTGCAGCACCGGAGTTGACGTCGACCGCTGGTGCAGCTGAGGTTCGAAATGTCTTCCGGGAGCTTGGGACAAACGTGAAAAAGCAATCATGTTGATGCTGCCCAAGAGCCCTATAGCCATGAGCCCTAGCGTTCAGATGACACGGCACTGATGGTGCGAGGAACACTGGGTGGTAGCGGCAGATCAGACCCTGTCAAGTAAAACTAGACCAGACACCTTCCAGAGATTTACAATTGCGTTTTCAGTTAGCACATAGCACATGCTCTTACCTCTCTTTGGCATGCAGAAGTGGGAAGGATCCTGCATGTAGCCTCTTGGAAAGGGTCGAAAAGTGCCGGGGGCTGATGTAACGCAGCACATCTCCCCTGACCGGGCGGCCCCGAAGGATGAAGTGCTAGCAAATGCGACTTTATTAGAGCCAAAAAAATTCTGCGCGGCCAATCAGTATCAATCTGACGCGAGATATATGGAAAGTCTGGGCGCTAAATACTGCATGTAGACGGAAGTAGGGTACTTCTAGAAGCTCGTGCTGACGTTCTGTAGCTATAGAGGTGACTGATGTTCGATGCCGATGCATTGTCTACCAGTCTTTGATCTTCACTCTCACGTGTCGCTGCTAATTGGGTGACGAATGCTCACGTGTGAGGTTGATTGGTTACCACTTGCTTGCGTGGACGTCCTATTGGTTGTGGACGCAGGACAATGCGCAACTAAGTCGCATGGGCGACTGACCTTCAGCCATATGATCGACGCGACGCATGGAGGTGGGGGTATCTCTCAGTTTTACGGCTCCGTGGAACCGCTGCGACCAATTGTCCAACATTCGATAGACACGAGGATGTAGCAGATTCAAATCCAGAACCAAGGCGAGGTGGTTGCTTCGAAGCCTCGCAAAAGCAATTTGCCCGCACCGATTCCAAAGAGCTGAGCGTGGGGTGATGCAGGCAATCTAAGCCACACCCTACAGTGTTCGCCGATAACCCTAGTAAATCCTATGTTATTAAACCTGGTGATTCAGTCCTAGCCCATGATCGGAGCCTACCTGTGCCTGATGATAGTGAACGGCATGACACCAGAATGACGGTAGTTGCTGGGTGATGTGTGTGCAGAACGAGAAAGAAGCAAATACCAGTAAGTGTATGAGTTATATGTGTGAAGATAGGGATACGACTGATGAGCCACACAAACTCACGCCAACATGGTGACCATGTCATGCTTAACTAGTAGCTTGAAATGTTAGGGAACAGCACAGTCGGTGGAAATTGAGGGCAGCCGAGTGGACGACGTGAAGAAATCTTCGAAACTTATTTTAAAACTTATTAAACGTGGATAGGCATACAGGGATATAAAGGTCAAGGGACCAAAACGCAAAACATCGGAAACCTCTCCACTATTTTGGAATGGCACTGTGTAAAGGATACTCGTCAGCGACAGCCCCTTTGTGAAGTGTTGAGGTCTTCCCGGTCATCCTAAGCTTCTTCTCCGTTACCCAAACTCGCAGTGCGATAATATACCTCACTATGAGGAATATGATAATCGCGGCGACTAGGATACCCACTATGTAAGCTCCAACTATACCAGAAGAGTTCTTTTGAAGATCAAGGAAAGGATACACGTAAAAACCTTGAGTGGCATGTGTGACGTAGGCCAAGGCAAGATATAGGGCCAGCAGGATGATGATTGGGATTAGATCCAGCCATGGAAGTCGCTCCGTCCGGGGAAACACTATCTCAAAAAGCGCATACGCTGAATTGAGGGCATGCTGTGAAGTGTTTGACCAAAGGGCGAAGGTTGTAGGGAATTGCCCCGCAAGAAGCGTCCAGTAAACGACTATCATGAGTTAGCATTCATGTGCCCAAAGGGTCTATGGCGAAGACCGCGATAGAAAGACATGAAAAGACACCGAACGTGGTATCGCCGAGTTCCTCTGCACATTGATAGCAAAGCCGATTAGCTAAGTTGACTTACTGGTTACTATCCACGGGTACACAACAATGGTAGAATAAAACATGCTGTGCGCCACCTGTAGCGCTTTGGGCCACCGGGCTAAGAATGGAGTCCCAGTAAACCAGTAACTGCCAGTATGCACAGCAGCAAAGGCATAATAGAAGGCGAGGCCCCAATACGTCAGCACCGTAAAGAAGGAGAAAGATTGCTGCGACGCCTCGGACCTGCCATGGGTACCGTTCCAGCCGAAGATGAAAAAGAGGGTGGTGAAGGCGTATAGGGCCAATAGCGCGCGTATTGCGAAGAGGGCGCCTGGTGGGAGAATCCACGACGTTACAAACCGCGTGGGATCGAAAAGGCCGGCGTAAGGTGCCGTTATTCGTCGGCCAATCGCCATGTCGAGGCTGTTAGATAGGATCCTTGTCGAGTGCCACCAGATCGGGTTGCCAGGCTCTCGGCACGTTCCGACGTCGTAGAAACTGGTTCGTGGGTAATGCGCGAAAGACGACGCGTAGTATTCTGCGATGGCGATGATGCGACGTGGTGTTGCGAGACAGCTGCAAAACTCCTCCAGCCCCCAATTTCCGAGGCTGAAGCTGAAAAGGGCAGAGACACCGAGCTCAGAGGATTTGACTAGTGTGCTGCGCTAGGCCGCATTAAATTTAGTCTCGGTCACCGAAAGGACAGACAGGATCACCCGCGTTTTCGTAACATTACGCGCTATCCCGGTCTACCATCACGCCTCTGGGCCCGTCCGCTTGACACCCACGCTTGTAGCCCTGGTCGCAGAGGCGAAGCATACTCCCACTTACATCCTTACCGTGCAGACGCGGGCTATCCAGGATGAGGCCTGCAGCGCGCTTGGGTACAAGTGGCTTGCTCGACCCTATGGCTCTGCCTTCTTCTTTAAGACTACGGGATGCCATCTGTTTGAAGTTATACTACCCAGGATGATCACGCAACTGAACACCCATCTTTCCAACCCATCCAATACCAAGCTCTTCTCTACCGATCTGCTTCGTAACAAACATCACCATGAGTGACAGCAGAGTATCCGTACGTAGATATCTGTCACCCCATGGAGGCCCAACTAACGACTGTCAACAGAAAGCACAGAATCTTGCTCGGATTAGAGATAACCAGCGTGAGTACCTCCGGCCAATAGCAGCCACTGTTCCCACCATCTTCCTTTTCAAGCACGAAGAGTGGTGGTACTTTGTATAATACACCCAGCCAGATGTTGCTTGAACGTTCGATCACTGACAGTTTTCGCTAATCATGATCTTTTAGGCCGATCACGCGCTCGACGCAAAGAGTACATGCACGAGCTGGAGGCAAAGTTGCGCAGCTATGAGCAGATAGGCATCGAGGCCTCTTCAGAAATCCAGACTGCTGCCAGGAGAGTGTTGCATGAGAATCAGAAACTCCGCTCGCTGCTCCATGGAAGAGGAGTATCAGAGTCCGAGATTTTGGCAGCATTAGAGGACATGTCTGATCGACGATACGAGCATGATACTGCGGCTTCCAGATTGCATGCGATGCTTGAACGAAGGGTCAACACCAACGTAGTATCTTCTACAAGCTCGCCTATACCCTCATATACAAGGGCTGCCTCGATACCTCGGCAAAAACCACCAGTGCCACCCGTTACAATCCCACCTACGCGGCCAACAGCACTCAGCTACAACGACTCACCTAGCCCCGGATCCATGGTATCAACCATGAGTACACCACCACCGGCATCGTATCCAGCAACGCTCTACACTACGCCCATGACTCCATCAGCTGCCCAAATCAAGTCAGAGCATGTTCAGTACGACTACCCTTATGACCAGCCATACGGCAATGCGTGGGCTTACTCGAGCGATGGCAACTACACTGCAGAGCCGGTGTCTTACTATAACAGCTCGTCATGCGTTGACGCTGCGAATATCATCCGCACGATGCGGGTTGGCGTCGGCCCTGGGTTGGAGGCCGATCTAGGGTGTCACGCATCTGATCGTCGTTGCTATGTCAACGACGCAACGGTTTTCAGCGCCATGGATCGATATTCCCAACACAACGCGACAATATGAAGAGAAGAGAAGAGAAGACAGCTCTTGGACATAAGCGTGAAGCTCATCGGAAATCTGTCTGCTGGACCACAGCAGCCGTACCAAAAGTAGGCTGAACTGTGAGAGCCGAGTCGCGGAGCTTGTTACCGACGACACAAGCAAGGCATCATTATGCATCATTATGCATCATCAGCTCGACATGCGTCTTCAATCTCGACGTGCGTATGCTTTTGGAAGAGTCCTGTGGCGAGTCAATCACCCGGAGGAGGTACACACCGCATCACTGCATCGTGCGGAATAGTTATACAGCAGATTCATCGTCAGATCCCACTCTCGACATGTATTAGTCCTTGCGAATTTCTCGCCCAGGGTCATGAAATTCATGAAAGAAAGTCTTTTCATTCATGTATGCATTCAATAGAAAAGGCAGTCCATCTATCAACTCCTTTCTTTGTGCATAGCCGTTCGTATGACCTTTCACGCCGGTAAATCTATGTTCATCGAACCATTCACCAAACTACAGTCTGCAATTACGAAACTCACGAGCATATCGAAACGACCGATGAGAGTAGTTACGCCATGCGCGAGGATCTTTCATAACGACCTCTGTTGATGACGAGCATCATGCTGACGAAATTGCTCAAATTGATCAAAATCTCCACTAGCTTCTTCTGGTTCGTAGCCTGACATATATCCCTAGCGACCTTGCTGCTGCTCATGATCGTCTGATGTTGTCATGATTTTGTTCCGATTGCCACATCACTAGGTTCAAGGGATCTGCGCGACTTCCTTTGTGCTTCTGGCCAAGATAGCACGCAATATGTCAGCAGATCCGGCATCTGTTTCTTGTTTTCCACGGACAAAGACCCTTCCCTGAAAGAACACACTTCTAGCATATATCCAGTGGGACATTATCGTGCGTCTGAATTTTGGGTTTCAAGTTACAGTTGTTATGTTCACTAAACAGATTGTATCGAATACTAAGTAATACACCACCAGAATGCCTCCAAAACGTGGAAAGGATGATCAGGGGCACAGACAACACAGTAAAAGGACGAAGTCAGAGGATGACCACTATCATAAACGGCCTGCGATTGAAGTTAACTGGGCTATACCAAAAGAGAAGGCTAAATCTATCTACAAAGACGTACATGCCATCGAATATTCTCAAGCACTGTACCAAAGAGCTCGAGAAGATATAAATCCGCAGCAGACACCTCTACCAGACCCACAACACCGAACACCAATCTACCAAATCAAGAAGTCCAAAGACTTGCTAGCCGCAGACCAAAACCGTCCCAGTGCGTCATTGCGCAGCCTTTTCAATGAAATCAAGAGAAAGAGTACGACGGTGCAGGACGTCCGTTACACCCTCGCTCATCTCGAGCAAAATTTCAACGAAGAGGACCAGAACATTGCCGTAGTGCTTTCACGGTCGGAGAACGATGAGATTTTTGTCCTCAATGAAGATGAACGACTAGAAGTGTAAGATAATGAAGTTCCGCTAGTCCGTTTCAAGCTGACCATATGTAGAACAGTTAATAACACGCACGCCCATATTAATCTTGTTCGACGGTCGTCTTCGAAGACTAAGGGGCTGATGGGTTATTTCATTAAACTGCCTCGCGAGATCACAGTAACAGTCAACGGCACTACATACACTAACAGCGACGACTTACCGTCCACGCCTTTCTACATTGGGCCACTCGAAGGGTACGCGATAATCGAGCTACTATCGCAGCCTGTCTTCTTCTTCAGGACTAGGGACAGTTTAAGACAACTAGCGTCAAGTAGAGTGGTCGCTAGAAAAGAGCTTAATCGTCGAGATCGAAATGGCAATGTTGCTATGGAGAATATTGCGGTGCGATGGAGACCAGTCGCAGCTCTTTCATCAGGGAAAGGATCCGGAAGCGAAGGGAATGCAGGGGACACGGAAGGTACGGAAGCCGCAGAAAGTATAGCAAGCACTGAAGATCAAGAGGGTGAAGGAAATCTAGAAGATATGGGAGATTGTTTCTATGTGCGAGCTCGATTGTCTTCTCATCGATCTGTTCGATATGCTGAACTTATCCCTAGGGTGCTTGCTGCTGTGAACCAACGACAATCAGATGGTACTGGGTTCAGTTACCAGCTTCAGGGGCGAGATTTCGGGCCGGGAAGAACACTGCTGGTGCCACTCGACATAGACGGAAACTACATTCTGCTAGCTGCTCAATATCAGCCTGACAGGCAGATCAATCTCACAGTCCTCGATCCTATGACATGGCGAACAACACTGAGTATTCGAACCTCCATTTTCCAGCGTGCAAAGGAATTACTGCTCAACAGCAAGTGGTGCCAAGATATGTTTGACCCATCAAACCACATGATCGACAACCTTCCCGGTGATGCTGAATGGATCCCGACTGCGCAAATCACCACCAGCGATGGAAGCTTCATATATACCGTACTGAACGCGTGGGCACTGGCTATGGGTCTCGAACTTAACCCTTCGTTTACCCCCAGCCTCTACGGTTACGAGTCTTTCTTCATCCAGGCCCAGCAGATTTTTGATCTAGCCCTCCAAGGTGAATTGACATGGAAGGTCTTGCTCGCTTTCTGCCGGTGCGCCAAATTTGTTAAGTCGGTCGATGTCAACGGAGCAGACGGAGAGGTCAAATTTCCGGAAAGGTTGCGCCAATTTGACCTGCGCAAGTGCTCCTTTCAGGATCTTATCACTCGCCAAACAGTCTCAGATACCAAATCTGAAGGCAAGATCGACATGGAATCGACCACTTTTGGCTTCGAACACGGTAAGCGACACCGTCAAAAGTTTGCTTCCGACTCTCTGAGCGAGCGCGAGAGGTGTGATCTCGATTCCATTGTTCGGGAGGGCAAATGGACATTCACAAATACAGTAGAAGAGCTGAGAACACTTTTGATAGAACGCGCGCCGCCAGCTGCGCCACTCCCACTACCACAAAATCCGTATGTAGACACTGAACCAGTTGCTGATGAGTTTGATTGTTGTCTCCATCTTCGTACGGAGTTACAAAAGCTTGTTGAGGAAGAGAAGATCATGAAGGGTGTCGAGACTGGGCTCGAGGAAGCGACAATACCTACTTTAATGCCCAGTGAAGTCTACGACAGTATCGAGGCTGTTGGACGAGCTATCAACGATATACTTCCACCCGGTCATGGTTTCACCATGGGAGAAGTTAATGGTGTAATCAGGCATTCAGACGGAAAGAGTTCTGGATGCTTGGACGATGTAGTCTTGATGCTTCACCAGAAGGAGGGAGAAGAAGAGCATTTTACACTAGTGGTTTTACAACACGAGAACAAAGCAGACTACCCGAGTGCTGTAGCGCGTGTTTTGGACTCTGCACCGTGGACTTTCACGTCGAAAGAGCGCATCCAGTTGCATGAGCTACTGCAAGATTCTGGTCGATTGGAAGTTGGTACTCATCGTGGTACAACTCAAACCAGGACTATTGTAGGATCAGTTCTGACATGGATGCACGGACCCCAGCAATCTCGGGCGGAGGAATCTGGATACTTTGCCATTATGAATTCGTGGGCCGTACTGCTTGGCCTGCCTATCAACAATGACTTCTGCCCAAGAGAAGGCTTCTTTCAGGAAACATTCTCTCTCATTCAAGCAGTGAAGAATGGAAATGCGGACTGGAAACTGATCTGGGCGTTCCTACTCTGTGCGGGCTATATCCACTCTACCCAATTACCTCCACTGGAGCGCCGTTTCAGGACTACCAGAAAATCGACTTCCTATGAGCGTAGGAAAATAGACGAAGAAAGAACACTCCGGGCTACTGGCGCCCGTCACAACATTAACTACGACCAATTCCCAGTGGATACAGGTTTAGCGCATACCGAAACCTTCCCATGGGATGATTTCGGCGAGGCTGACAGAAGTACACGGATATCTGAGATGATCAAGGCAGGAAAGTTTACCAAATTTCTCTCACCACAGATAGAACGTGCAGTACAGAAATTACCTCACAAAGACAAGGAATCGCCTTGTGCTCAGTTTCATGGTAGGCTTAACGAAATCCTGGAGAACGAAGAGATCAAGACTCAACTTAAAGCTTTCCGAGATTATAAGAATCTCACTACTGTCTTCGGACAATGGCTGGAAGACGAGGAATTATCACTCGCTATTGCTTCCGTCACCATTGCGATCACCAATGCTCAACAAGACTATCTACGTGGGTTTGGTTTTATCGCGCAAACCCATGTTGAACTCATAAAAAACAATGTTCCAGGTGCTATGCGGACGCCGCGCCCAGGAAGGCCGTTACTTGTACCAGTTCATGTCGAAGAACATTTTGTGTTGCTCGTCATTCAGCTCGATGACAAAAATGAGCCAGAATTTTCAGTGTTGGACTCGAAAGCGTACCATATAACGCCCGATGGTCGTACAGAAATACACGAATGGGCCTGGAAATTTGTGCTCGAGTCAATGTGGCTGGAAAAGGTTTTTCCATCATCTCAGTGGCAAAACCATAAGCCTGCGCACACAACTTGGGTTCCTGTGTCCCAACAGCCTAGCGACTGTGAATGTGGTTATTATACTATCATGAATGGTTGGACTCTCGCACTTGGTCTGACTCCAAATCCCAATGCAAACATTGAGTGGACGGATAGATTTTACGGTGACCTACAAGATGTCATACACCTAGCTCGTATCGGTCGAGCAGACTGGAGCTTGATCTACAGATTTCTCGTATGCTACGGCTTTGTTCTCTCTGGAGAAGTATCGGCCGACCGGCGTTTCACTCATACCACGGCACTTTTGGATGAAGGAAGTGTCGAAGAAGCACGGGAGTATATCATTCATTTGGAGGACATTCACTTTGCGGGCATGGACACTGGAATGATGGATATAAATAAACTGAGGCATGCCAACAGGATTCGGCTATCTCCAGGAAGACAACATGACAGTGTCGGAGCCTTTCCGTCCGATGACTGGAGCCCGGACGCTTGTATGGACTATGCCAACGACTTGGCTCGGAATGGAAGGTTGAATCTGGACTTCAACAAAACTCAGCTTGAGGAGGCCCATGCCAATTTGTGCGATGTTCGAGGATTAGCATTTAGAAAGCAACTCGAGAAAGACGACGCAGACTACAAGAAACAAAACCCTCAGCAGTTACGCAAAGTATGCCAAGATTATTTGAATCAATGGCACACGAGCAAGAATTTGCTTTTACAGCTTCGACCATGTTCGATCCTCCATGACACTCTACATCTCTATCGGTATATATTCCGGGAGGACTTTCTTGGGAATATACTCAAAGGCGAGGAATCTGGAACAGGACATTGGAACCAGCCAAGGAATGACTCAGATGTCAGTTTGGCGATCGCCTCAGTTATTGCAGCGATTGATGACTTGCAACTGCAGAGGCACAAGGACACTAACCCGCTCGCAGCGTTCGCGGGTGGTTTCTGCCTTTCCACGAGCTACAGCATCGCCCTTGCAGGCGATCAGGTGGGTATGCCAGTTTCGCGCCCACGAAGATGTTGGTTCATGCCTCTAGGCGTCTTTAGAGGAGGCTATCTGGATATGGTTGATAAATGGCGTAAGAAAAATAAGAGGCCAGCTTCAGACACGACCGTGAACGGACAAGGACATCATATACTGGTGATTCTACAAGAACTAGAGCAAGATGAGAATTCAAATAGGAAGAGATTTGAGATAAGCATCTACGACAGCGCACCGAGCATACTGGCCGACGCGACCAAGCGCGCAGACGGCCCACTGTCCAGGATCATCAAGAACATTGCTGGTGAGCTCAAATGGCCTCAACAGCGTTTGAATGACGAAGCGGAGTACTTTATACAGACGATACCTGCTTCAAGCCAGCAGAGCGGCGGATGGCAGTGCGGGTCTCATGTTGTGATCAATGCATGGATTCTAGCTCTTGGCTTGCATCCGGACCCTAGTAAAGCATACGACGACATCATATACGAAGAGTTCCATACTCTCGCGCGTGCCGCCGTAGTCGGTCTACTGGACTGGCGAACGTTAGCTGCATGGATATTTTGTCGCCAGCTTGCTTTCGAGAAGAGGGTATCCGATATAACACCTGATCGTCAGTTTCGGATGACAGACTTCTGGAGAAACGAGAATTCCTTGTCCGATAAGATTCGGGAGAATGAACAAAATGAAATCACTGTCGCAGCGATGTCTGAGGCGGACCTACCTTACGATAGAGGTAACAACCCTGTACATTGGACGAATGCTGTGTTGAAGAAAAGAAAGGCGAAGACAGAGGTAAACAACAAAAAGAAAGATAAGAAGCACGGTTTGTGGAGAAGCTACGATGATCCAGATCCAGATTTCCTTGGTCACCCTAAATATACGACCCAGAAGCTTGGTGGGGAATCTCAGATTCGACATGGATATGGTGGAAGGGGACAAGCTGCTACGATCAACAGTAAGAAGCGCAAGCCAGGAGAAAAAGCTGGTTACTGTGGAGAATTCACACGCGATACACAGCTTGATTGTGACATGGAGGTAGTAGATTCAGCTCCTCCAACGCCTTTGAGGAAGAGACAGCGATTAGGCGATGTCTTGTCTTTCTTTGACACGTACTGAAATGTGCCCGGCCGTTGTATTTGTACCGCGAATGGAATGATGATGTATCTGTAGCGCACTGTGTTAAATTGAATATAGAAGGAGTTGATTCTTACAAGCATGGTAGGATGTTGTCGTTTGTGGTGCGCAGACACGATTAGGTGCAACCCCGGTCTTGGCAGCCGATGACGTCGTCCCAAAACCTGCACGCGTCAAGTCTACCCGCGAAACCCCAGCTTCCATTTCCAATCTCTGAACACACGATCCCACGCAACAACCCGCAAAAATGTTACGACCAACCCTTGTCTCCACTCTCCGTCTCAATGCCATCACAACCACAAACAAACGCGCCTTCTCCCTCCTGAACCCCAAATCGCGCTCTCACACAAACCGCGTCTTTGACCCTGTCCGCCAACCAAACGATCTCCACACACTCACTCTCCTCAACGCTGCTGACAACCGCTCGCTTATAACCTTATGGACCGCATCCTGGTGTCAGACGTGTCAAGCAATCAAGCCGCTTATAAAACAGCTTGTCGAAGAAGAGAAGATTGGGGAGCGAGAAGGCGGGCTAGGCTTCGTGGAAGTGATGATGGATAGTACTTTGATTGAAGATCTACCTATCAAATACCGCATCAGCAGTATGCCGATATTGTTGGCGTTTTCGCGACAAGAGGCGCAGTTTGATACCAGGTTGACGCGGCCTGAGGAGATGCGTAATAAGGACTTTTTGAGGGAGTGGCTGGTCAGGGAGGCACAGAGGGGAGGCAGGATGGGTGGAGGTGGGGGGAGCATGTTTGGTTAGTCATACGTGTTCTGTGAGGACTCCCGGATGAAAAGTTGGGCCTGACGGTGCTCAGGTACGAAGGAGGACGGAAACGAAGGCAAAGAGGGTGAAGGAAAATGAAGCGAAAGCGCGGGACATGAGAGGGCGGGATGCATAGGTACGTTCATCAATTGGAGGCTCAAAGAGCCGTTGCTGACAGCTTGACAAGTATGTTCAATACCAAGAGTAAGGAACTAATCACGACATTGATGGTGAATTCAATAAGAGGCTTCATTATTATCGCTCTATGCTACGGTTTTGCGCAATACTCATGTCAAGCGCCAGTCGCACAATCGTTGCTACCATCGCTCTTAACACTAATGTATCGACTGGTCTCAACGGTACTAGAGCTTTGAATGCCAAAGGGGGTATATCCATAAAAGCTACCAGATAAAACTCCCAAACGCCCTCGGAATGCTCAAGATACGACTGTTACAACTCCTTCCTTGCCAAGACTGGTGTTTCTCAACAAGCCGAGATTGCGTTGTCTTGTGCGTTCAACCCTTTGATATCTTTACACTCTTCATGAGTGGATCCTCATGAATAGTCTAAGACTGGGCATCCAGCCGAGCCCGCTTCTCCGCGCGCGTCTCACCGAATGCTTCGCCTCTCTTGTTGGCCTTCTTGCTATTCTGCGCAGGCTCTGTGTACATGGGTGTGCCGACGCGAGAGCCGCCGAGCGCGGGAGTAGGCAGCGAAGTGTCAGTAAGAGCAGGTGGAGAGGTGACATCATCGTCGTCGATAAGCATGTCGTTCTCGTGCTTGACCTGAGGTTCGATAAGCTGCGGGAGGCGGCTGTTGGTCTTCGCATTGATCATGTTCGCCTTGTAATGTTCGCTCTCCTGTTTGCCGTTCGCATCGTACTCGTTCAGCTGACGCTGCATCTCCTCACGCTCCCGTAGCCAGCTATCATGTTGATTCTTGTACTCCTTCTCCTTGTTCTCCACCCACGCTTTCTGTTCCTCACTCTCATCGACACAAGTGGGACACTTGATGTAGAAACCGCCAGTTGTGGAATCCTCGCCCATGAACTCAAACTCGGGAAGGTTTTCGCCAATAAGCTCAGTCTTGTCCCAGTCGAGACAATCCTCACAGAAGCCTTGTGGACACCAACGGCAGCGGAACATGAGGCCTCCAGCATCTGAGGTCGATTTCCCACACTCTGCGCAGTTGTGCTGTGGGCACTGAAAGCCACTGAAGCCCTTTACCTTTGCCTTGTACTCGGGATCAAGACAGTCGATATGGTAAGCACGAGGGCAACCTTTACACTCGACCATGTGTCCAGCATCCGCATCGTCGAAACAGCTTAGACAATGGTCCTCATGGCCAAATTGGCGCCGCTTTTCACGTACCGGCTCAGCAAGACGAGGATCTTTGCCAGCATACGTCGGCACAGCCTCCCAGTCGGCACAGTCCATGGACTCTTTGTTGATAGCAAAGCCGTCCACCATGACTGTAGTGTTCTTTCCCTTGCGACGATCTTCGCGCGTGATGGTGTCTGGAAGAATATTTGCAGCCGAGGTATTAGCCTTCCAGGTTGTGTCAAGCTGACGTTGGTGGTGCTTGCCCTCAAACACAGCGCATTCGACACGCTCCATGGTAGAAAGCCATTTATCCTCGTCAGCCTCAGAGTGTGTCGCTGTTTCGGTCAAGTCGGCAGGATTGTCGCGACACTTGGCCATCATTGTCTCTAAATCCCAAGACACCATCTCTTTGACGTCAATCTCCGGATGTGACAGTGTCTGGGCGCCTCGTCGTACAAGTGTCTTCAGTTGTGTAGTGTCCATCTGGGGTAAGTCTTCGGTAGCAGATACGCGTCCGGCTTTCTTGCTGATAGTCGACTGCTTGCCATGCACGCTCTGCATCGACTCTGTGATCTTTGCCGACAAATAAAGCTTCTTGCGAATACGACCCATCATCTGCTCTTCGACGGTACCCTGGGTACAGAGCTTATATATGGTCACCTTCTTTGTCTGTCCAATGCGATGAGCTCGAGCTTCAGCTTGAAGTGTAATCTGCGGATTCCAATCTTCGTCAAGGAAAATGACGTCCTGGGCGCTCGTGAGATTGATACCCAAGCCACCTGCCCGTGTAGACAGAAGCATGACCTTGTAGTCTGAGTCCTTTTGGTTGAAGAGGCGAATATCCAGGTTGCGGCGAGCTCGAGCTGTGCTACCATCCAGGCGAAGGGCCTTGAAATGCTCTCCATGGTTGCTGATGAGGGATAAGAGATCTTCGCAGTAGTCAAGTGTGCGAGTAAAGCCAGAGAAAATAAGGACTTTCTTGCCCTCGTTAAAGACCGTGTGCTTGAGAAGCTTCTCGAGAAGAATGAACTTGCCGGATGCGCGAATGATGTGGTCGCTGAGGTAGTACGGATCAGGCGCGACACCTGGGAGCAGATATGGGTGTGAACAACACTTGCGCAATTGCATGACGAGGTTCATGAGCTTTTTCCAAGCGCCCTTGTTGGCGTCTGTGTCAGTCTGCTCCTTCGCCACAGCTTCTTGTAAGATTTTGGTAGTTTCGTCCCAATCAGTTCCGGCATCGCCAGAGCGCACCACCTGCTCTACCTTTTCCATCTTCTGAAGAAGTTTGTTTTCTTCAATGTCTTGTTCAATAGCCGCCTTCTCCTTCTGCTTGCCATCCGCAAAAAGCTCGTCGAGCATGCCATCGTCAATGCGTGTCAACAGACGAGTGTACCAAATTTTCTGCATGGGAGTCAAGGGTACGTAGAGCAGCACCTCTTCCTTGGGGGGGAGTCCAAGATTGACAGAAGGAGAATCTTTCATGCGACGTAGCATGATGAGTTCAAGCAAGCGACGGGCGTCTGTCATGGTCTGCTTGTTCGCTTTGCCCTTGCTTAGGTCAAAGGATTCCTTGAAAAGCGTCTCAGTCTTGTCATCGAAGACGTTGGGGTACAGCCATGTCAAAAGCGACCACATCTCGACCAGGTTGTTCTGGAGTGGTGTTCCAGTCAGGATGAGACGATATTCGGCGCTGATGCTCTTGAGTGCAGTAGAGATCTGGGTGACGCTACTCTTGATCTTATGTCCCTCATCCAGAACGACGTAGCGCCAGGCAAAAGAGTGTTTGAACCATGATTGCTCGGCCTGGAAGGTCTCGTAGGTGGTGACGACAATCTTGTAGGCATCGGATCCTCCATTGCTCGAGGAGAGCTTGGACGCCTTTCGGCCAGCCTTGCGCGACGCCTTCTTGTTTTTGGCGTGTGAAGTCTCGTTTCCCTTCATATCCTCCATGCCAGCTGCAACGCGCTTCAAACGGGTCCGCTCAGTGACAGCACCATGAAAGCGCATGACTTTCAGCTGCGGTACCCACTTCTGGGCCTCGGTGACCCACGAGTTGAGAACACTAAGAGGGCAGATGACGAGGTATGGGCGAAGTTCTTCTGACGTCACGCCGTTCTTCTCATCCAGCTCTTCGAGATACTGGAAGAGCGACAAGGTCTGCAGCGTCTTTCCAAGACCCATCTCGTCGCCGAGTATGCCAGAGAAACCGTTGTTGTAAAGATGAACCAAGTATGACAGACCTGATAGTTGGTATGGCTTCATGACAGCAGTGACACCCTTGGGCTGCTCCGAGAGCTCCTCGTATTCGACGATAGGCTGCGCATTGCCCTCGGCGACCAGCTTCGCTACCTGGTTGTTCTTAGGCAGCAGCGGGAGGAAGAGATGCTTGTTGGCGACAAGAAAGCTGTTGGCCTTCGCCTTGGTCTTCTTAGTGATCTCGTCGCGCAGACGAGCACGAGCGGTGTCGAGGTTAGGAGGCGGTTGCGCAGCCTTTCGGCGAGGTGGCGAGGGGGTGGATACGGTGTCCGACTCCAAGATAGTGGTCTTCCTGTCACGCCCACTTCGCCGCAGACCCTCTGTCCGCTGGCGATCCTTTCTGTGCTTCTCCATCTTCAGCTCTTCAGTGTATGCAGAGATCCTGGCGCTAGTCTTGCGGTTTGGGCGGGAGGATGGGGCGAGTTCGTCTTCGCTGGTTCCCGCGTCGGCGTCTGCTTCTCTTGAGGTCGAGGCACGAGTGCTCCTGGTGGCTTTGACAGCGGGCTGTTTGTGGTCGAGAGTAGACGGGGAGGCTTCGTTTGCGGATGAATCGGAAGCGATGTAGTTTGGTGTTGGCTGCGGTCGCAGGCTCCGTTTGCTGTCGCTTGTCTCGCCTTGCTTGGTCTCCTGCTGCGAGGATATACGTCTTCTCTTGGTTGCCGACTGGGCTAAACTCTGAGATCCAAACTGCGCGAGGAGGTCCTGCAGCTGGCCGCCTCGTCTCTTGGGGGTGATGGGCTGGGGAGAGCCCAGAGTTATGACCGGCTGCCGGGCCATTGTGACAGGTATGCGTTACTGCGTGGGCGAGTGGGTTCCGCGGTGAAGCAGAGTTGTAAGCCTGGAAATGCAGGGAAAAGTACAGGTGAGTGGCAATTAGAAACGCGTTGTTGGAAAGTTATTGGAAATGGACGAAGACAGTTTAGAAGACAGGGAGAAAAAAACTTTATTCGAGGCAAGTGACGGTGAAGAGGAGGGCAAGCGATTCAGCGCATCCAAACGAGGGCATTGAGACGACTGGGCGTCTTCACGGTGAAGTGAGACCTCGCGGCGCCGTCAGGTACGCGGAGGCGATACGTCAATCTTAGCAGACGCGTCCTAGCGCGACTTGCGATGGGCCCTTCCGGAACCATTCCGAGCTACCACCAGCTCGTCAAACGCCGTCGACCCTCAGACGTAACATTTGTCGAAGCCACTCGCCGTACTCGCGCAGCCGGCGCACACTCGTCGCACACCATGGCTCAACAGCCCATGACGCCCTTCTTCCCCATCTTCGCGTCCAAGTCAGATGGGCAGCACATTGTCAACCTCAAAGGCCGCCCTCTGCGAAACGGCCCAACCGAGGAGCAGCTCAACACGACGCCCAACGACCAGGGCCAGCGCGACTTCTACCGCCTCATAGACAAGGACGACCCGAAGCACCAAGACTGGCGCAAGAAGCTGGGTGGCATGCTTCTGCGCGAGGTGGGCGGCAAGCAGCAAGAGGGTAGGCAAGGTGCGAGGCGCATGGCCGACTGCAGACTAACATGTGACAGACAAGTGGCAGCAATGCATCCTGTGGGAGCTGCCGGAAAACTACGTCCTCTACGAGCACATCAAGACCAAGGCAGACGGACAGCTGAAGACGGTCAAGAACCACTCGGGCGGCGGCCACGATAGACAGGATGCATACCTCTACGGATACCCAAAGGGCCCCAAGAAACGCTTCAGGAGTCCCGTCGAATTTTTTCCCCATCTCCTGTGGCTGTGCACCGACGAGAACAGCGACATGGCCAATTGCACGTGCAAGATGTGCTCGCCTGCCGGAGACGTCGAGAAGCCCCAAGTCAAGGTTGAAGCCAAGCAAGAGCAGCCCATGGCCATCAAGCGAGAGAACAGCTCCGGCGGCGCTACACCAAACAGCACCGTCGTCGGGCGCAATCCCGTAGTACAAATCCCTCCCCGAAGGCCTTCAACCAGTGCGCCTATCCCCAGTCCCATCATCAAGCCCTCTACGCCCGTTTCTGCCCCTAAGCCTGCACCTGCACCCAGTGCTCCGCAAATCAGAGCCCCTCCAACCCTGCAATCGACCCCTCTCCCTCAACCGCGGTCCTTTGAACAGCAAGTCGACTTGTCATACAACAAATTTCTCTGCCGAACTGGAGAGGTGGTGTGGTTTTTCAGGCCCAAGACGTCAGCCTGGGGTCTCGGACTCGTGGTAAGAAGATGGGCTGTCAAAGAACAACCCATGAGCAGGTCATATTTGATCCAACCACTGTCGCACCCCTTTGAGACGCCTCCACAAGAAATCGTTCACACGGATGAGCACGTCAAGCCCTGGCTCGCGTGGTCTGCACCCAGCTGCACCTTCCCCTTTCTACAACAGAATCCGCAATTCGAATATGGCAACACTGACTGGAGGGCCCTCATAAGTGGACAGGGAGGCGAGGGCATCGCGTCCGTGGATGCATCAATTCTAGCTGCAAAAGCCATTGACACAACATATACGCTCTTCGAGCCCCTCAAAACGTCAAAGGACGACAAGGGAAACGAACTTCGCCAATACAACGGCATGTACCTTGGCGCTGAGAAGATCTGGAAAGGCGAGGCCGTCCGCCTGCGCATAGGCGCTACTGGAACTGACCTCATGGTCGTCACTGACATCATCGAGCAAATCTATGCCAACCCACCGCCCAACCAGCCCAAGAGCAAAGTCATCGCAGTCGGTGACATATATAGCTACGCCACTTTGGATGCGCCAGACGCCAACCTTCCTCCAAAACCGCCTCAGCAGAACGCCAACATTCCTTCGCGCATGGTGCACGACATGGTATGGCGAAACCGAATGCTCGTGCCTATAACCCGCACGGCGGCGTGGTGGAAGCTCATCCAACCATCATACAAGATCGACATCGACGACATCAAAGGTCGATGGTATGAGACGAGTCTTATATTCCAGGATCCTTTTGCTAAAGCTGTAAAGAACGGCGAGGGCGGTAATGGCATCTGGATGAACTCGCGCGGCGATGCAACGGGCAAGGGCAAGGGAGCAAGCGTGGCGCAGTCCGACCGCATTGGTGCCTTTGGGGCTTCCGTGCCCAAGGGAACACGCATCGTCGAGGGCCTGGAACCTCCGAGTCAACCAATCGGTCAACAGCAGCAGTCCCACGACGGAATGGACATGAATATGGGTGCTGGTAGCATGGCGGATCCATTTTCCATCGATGAATTCATGAATGTGGATCATCTGGGCGACGATGCCGGTATGGAGTACGGTAACAGCAATAATTTTACATTTTAGCATAGCCGGACATGGCACTGATGGCGCATGGCACGGCGTAATTCGGAGAGCATCCTGGGACATCCATCTATTCAAAAGCATTTGTGGGATATGGTGTATTTGTTCTTTTGTTATTCTATTCATATGGGCGATACCCAAGTCGTTGCTCGACTATGTTAAGTCTGCGAGCTTGGTGGATAGACACAGATGTCGTGTATAGTACAGTCTATGCAGCAGAGGCAAGAGTCAATGCATAAGTTCATACCTGTAACCGATATGGCTCATCAAAGTGAACAGTCACTGCAAAGGTGGAAACCACGCTTGCAGATAACGAACAGAAGTCACCGGAGGGACTATAGGACAGAGGAGCGCCTTAAAGTGTGTATCTGACGTTACAGGGAAGTACTTGTCGTGATGAGGGTAGTCTCAGGGACCAGTAAGTTCACATCAAGAATGAAGACATTCGAAGAATAGAAGCTAATTTGACAGTGACAGATACTATGGAAATCTCAGGTATTGATTGGAATATATGCACTGTTCCCGACGGAAGGGAAGAGGAGGCAGGGGAGTAATAGTTCAACTGCTCATGTAAATGTCCTTTGTATCAAAGCGAACTTCTTCTTACAATAAGACTGTCTAAGTCTACCTGTAGTTATGGTCTTGCGAGGAAGACGATATCCCCAAACCAGCGTGTTCAGTATCTCTCGACTGAAGTGCAGATCCCTGATCCGAGTGTGCACGATGATAGCCCTGCCGGTTCTGCACTGCATCCTGTATATGTGGCCCTGTCTGTGCGTTACTACGCACCAGACCTGTTTCTAAGAGAGGAGTCTCTGAGCTTCTGCGCTCTTCGCCGATCACATGGCCGTCTGCTTCATTCTGCTGATATACTTGCGACGGCCTTTGTATAAGGGGTGTCGAAGAGTCGCCGCTTGTGCGGGGCCGACCGGGTAGGTCAAGTGGATCGAGGGAGGCGTCGCTCTCGTTGCGTGTCCGACGTGGTGTAATAGCTGGTGGAAACAACGAGTGAGCCATTGCTGGGGTTTCGAAGACAACATCAGGCACTCTATCGTTGTCGTAAGGTGTCAGTTCAATCGACGGCGCTCCGCGGAGATGGTCTCTTCCTGATGAGGAAGTCCGGCGAGGAACAAGCGGATTCCATGTGTGATGCCTTGTCCACATGAGCGTCTTTTTACGCTTCTTGATCAAACCAATGGCAAGAGCAAGCTTTTCTAACTGGTTCATTGTAACACGAGAGGTACGGCGAGCGAAGAGCGTCAATGACCGGTAGGCTCGTGTCATTCTCAGTCCTTTCATAGCGTCTTCGTAATCTTCGGTCGATAGGAAGGACTGTTGACACCACTGCAGAGGTGAAGACATAAAGTTAGTGAATATCTCACATGCAGCTCGTACAGGCACAACTTACCTCGACAGTGATGTAGAACATGGATAAGCCCATCACTGTTGCTGTCAAGACAGTCCCGGAGATCCAGCACCAGGCGACCCACAGGCTATTCGACTGATCTACTAAGCGGTTAACACAGGCAATAACGTATCGTAGACTATGAAGCGTATCGTATTAAACCTGTCCTGCTTTGGTAGATTGAAGGAAAAAAAGCAACCGTGTCTCCCTTTTCTCTTATCTCTGCAGGGGGTGAGTAGTAAAGTGAGAACGTACTATTTAGTCGTTAGCTATTATCAACCATATTTTCTACGTGTGACGGCTACTTTACCCTTGCTGACTGAAATCCAGGTATCCACCTCCCCAAGCCCAATTACTGGTCATGCAATCGCAAGTTTTGTACCAACCAAAGACCTGCGCCATGACGATGTATATCTACAGGCGATCAGTCAGTGGTCTTATTGCTGCGATGTCGACAGGGATATGACTTACTAACCATATGGTGTTGAATGTCTCTACTGGCCGGAAAAAGAAGAGCTCCCACCTCCTTTTGAGAGGCATTTCACGGAGACTAGCTCTCTTCCTCTCCAATGCTATCTGAAACTTTTCCCTGGTGGCTCCTCTGTTCACCCAAGGCGCTACAAGAACCATGGAGACTATACAACGGATCAAAAGGCTGCTCATAACGTCAACCATTCGCGAAGCTCTTCGCTTGAGTCTTCCCCAGCTCGCCTGTGCATCGTCCTCCCAATGATTAAAGGTGACATGGCTATGTAGACGACTTCCAACTCTACCCAGCCACGGCGAACATAGCGCATCGAACTCGTACGGCGAAAGGAACATCCAGACGGTCATTTCGACGATAAGCAGGCCCAATGCAACAGCGAAGAAGATGGTGTATCCTCCACTGCGGCAACCGAGGCCAACGGTGGGTGTGAAGTAACTTAAGATGAATGCACCTCCGCAACTTCCAGCAACGATGATGATGGCACTTAGCACTTGCCAGAACTCTCGTACATCGAACCAAACCAACCCTTCCTCATTGACAGGCCCCAACACAAGACTTGCTCGTGCTTCGCGCTCATTAGCCAGCCAATTACGGCCTTTCCTCTCAATATAGCAGTCTTCTATATCAGAGAGAATTGCATGTGCGGCACCATAATGCCATCGAATTCTCGCCTGGCCAGCGAAATCCACGAAGAATTCTTCCATGTACTCGCCCTTGTCCGCCACACTCTCGATACGGCACTTCAGCTCATGGTAGTCTGGTTGATCTCTAAAGGTCTTGATGAATTCGTCGCGATGTTGCTTGTCGCGTAGTGCGTGACGGACGTGATCGACCAAGGTGCTGAGCTTTTTGCGGATCGCTTCTGCTGCTATGGGATTGCGGTCAACAATAGAGCCCATAATTAGAACTGGGAACCAGGCCAGCAAACAGCCCAATGCCAAATCGTGAGCGGTTGAGTTGTTTCCCAGGTCACCGAAAGCATCTTGAATGGAAAGCGCAAATGCGAATAAGAACCACATGATGGATATAAAGACTGAGCATCAATTAGCGGCTGTGGTAACGTTGGAGAAAGAGTATATACCCGGAACGGTCCCCCTTCTTCTCATCTCACGCACCTCACGGGCCAGTATGCGTCTCATTTGACGGAGCGTCTTGTCGGTATCTGTTAACACAAGGTCTTTGCTAAAGAGCGTGATGCGCAATAGGCCCTCGGCTTCTTTCTGAAGGTCTTTCGACATGACCGTAGGCTTTAGCGTGTACTGATTCATAACCAGCAAGAGATACATAGAGTCTCGCATGCTACCGAAGTCGGTCTTGCGATGGGGGGTCTCGTCATACTTGACAGCCATGTCAACCATCATGGCAGCCTTGGCAGACACTTTGATATTCCATAGGACGTAGGATATCGATGCGATGGGCGAGCCAACCCATCGCGTGATGGCCAACAATGTTCGTTGAGTTGCGTTGCTCTCAAAAGGTGCCTGCAAAAGAACACCGATGATTGGGAGTATCCAGGTGGTGATTACACCTGAAACGTCTTTCCACGGGTAGTAATGCGCGCCGTTACCACAAAGGTATATGCACCCTTCACGGGATATCTGGGTCGTAGAGTTATAATCGATGCCGATGATCTTACCATGCCAACCCCATGTTTCGCGGAGTGTTGAGTTTTCTGCGAATCGCTTGGCGCACTCTCTGAAGTTGGTAGTCATGTCGACCGCAAGGTGCGCGAGGCAGAACTCGCCGTGCAACTGGCAGGTTGGGTGCGCCTCGGCTTTAACAAACAGTCACTAGGTTGCAGCGCCACCTCGTATATCTCGCAGTGGCTGCCTTCCGGTGGCATATCCAATAGGAATGTGGTTGTGTAGGGCCTCATGGGAGGCGGTCTAATGCGGATCCCGAGCCTCATTGTTCACCGGTGAACTTTTGAGTACCAGCGTCAGCTCTTGCACGATCTCACCTTTCTGCTATCAGGTCCTCTGTCTAGCCTTACCCTATGTCTGCCATGTTTTGATTGCACGAGACGAGCCGCTCCAAAATATTGGTGGCTGCTGGGCTTGAGCCCATGAAGTACGTCTTCGTGGTAGCCGCTTCTGGCAAAAGGACTTGCGGCTCTCGCCTGACTGCAGACAATCCTGGTATCGTGTATCGCCAGTATATTGCCGATAGGGCGAAGAAGGCAAGCAGGCAAGAGATAAGGCTGACGTGGAGACATGCCGGAGTCGTTAGGTGGGGGCGGTTTATGGTCGCAACAACGAGTTGCGCTATCTCGCGGCGGCAACCGCGTCCCGCAAAGTCCCCTTGCCTGCCCACGTGCGTTCCCAACGCTAGGGTCAACCTCGGTTTATTGTCGAGGTTTTTCTACTTAGCAAACCCGATAGACCTAACATGTCGCTATAGGAGCACAACAAAGTCTTGGGATGGTAATCGTCAACATTCAGTACAACAAGCCTGATAGGCGAAGTACTCTAGCTCATGAACATATATGGGGTATCATTCCCCTTCTTACAAAGCTTTACCATAAGGGGGGTTTCCAGTATCCGATCCTACCAAAACACCAAGCAATGCAAAAGTCCACAGTAAACCCGCCATGACGCCGATCGCAGAGGTATGGTAAATCAATCAATCAAAAACCCTTCTTCCTCCTTCCTCTCTTCTCTCCAATCTGTCTCCTCCGCCCCTCTCTCTTCGAACTGCCGGGGTGATCTTCCCTCCACCACGCCTCTGGACGAATTTTGACATCCCAACCGCATTCTCCCAGGCCTCCTTGCAGGGCAATTTGGCGAATCTTCTGTGTTGCTGCAATACCTACTGGGGTGCGTTCGTCTGGCGCGAAGAATTCGCGCTCAGCGTCGCCCCGAAGCGCTGGGCTAAGTCAAGAGAAGAAGTACTTGGATTCCCGGAGACGGGATACGTCCCACCCACCTTTCTGTGGAACAGGTGGAAAGCTGAGCGGGATCCATACTTGAATTGTGCTCTTCTCGTGGCCGAGGCGAGACGGCGCCTTCTTCTTGGCTACACCGCCGCTTTGTGGGTCCTTTGCGAGATCTTGGGCCTCGTCTTCCACAACATCGATCGTTGACTCAGTGGTGGTGATAGCATCAACTTCATCACCCAATGCCTCATCCATAGTCTTTGTTTCCCTATCGGCAGACTGTTTGTCTTTAGACTCACCGAGCAGAGCGAGTCTGGCCGAGCGGAATGCCTTGGGGTCCTGGTCCGCAAGCCAGATGCTGGTCGGCGTGACCATCGCCTCGCCCTGTTTCCTCTCCTCGGCATCTTCACTCTTCAGCAATTCCTGTCGCTTAGCCTCCAGTGCAACTTCCTCAAAGGAGGTGTCTCCGTATCGCTTGCCACTTGATTTTGTGGTAGTACCCTTCTTCTGGCGACGCTTTAGTCTCCATTCTGTGATCCTCCGGCTGACCTCTGCTCCGTTGTAAAGAGTCGCTCGGTACATAGCACCTGCATAACGCGCAGAGAACTCGGCAGCAAGACGGTCGACAATATCCTCGCTATGCATGCGTACGAATGCGTCACGAAGAATGACGTTTAAATTGGGGATATCAGAAGCGTGTGTCCAAAAGCTGTCGTGGACAGCGGCGAAGTCGAGCCCCATCTCGCTGGCCTTCAACGCCGAAAGCAGCATATGGCTCGCGTCGAGAGAGTGGATAAAGTTGGGTGGAAATGCTTGAAGCTGCTTGCGTTTATCGACCTCATTATGCTGAGACCTCTTTGACACCGTAATGTTCTGAATCTTAGTCTTGATCGTCTGGTTACTTTCCTTCCTGTATGGCTGGACAATTGGCATCTTGAGTGGCGTTGTCCAAATGATGCTAGTCTGAAAGTTCTCCATGCCTTTGTTGAACTTGTTGAGCTGGGCTGCGGTAACCTTCTTTGGTGCCACAAACTTCGGGTCATACAACGCATTCGAAGGATCCAATCCTTCGAAGCGGTCTTTGATCCTTTTGACTTGCTCGGCAGTAATCGATGTCGTTATGCGTTCGCCACATTCCCCAAGCCAGTACTGAATCTCCTGAGCACCATTGAAAATTTTGCCCAGCGCGTCAAAGATCTTATGCGCAACATACAAAGCGACGGCACCAAGTCCCCGGACCTTGCTTGTAGGCTCGAAATGAGGGAACAAGTTACGTAGCTCGTCGTGTACCTGTTCTTTCGCTCCCATGAAGGTGACTCCGTAGACGTTAGTCATGACTGTTCGCTTGACAACTTTTCGCGTAATGTGGCCGTCAACAAAGGACGCTGTTGGAAGACCTTCGGCGGCGTCTTTTGCGACCATCTCTTTTACGAGTTCAGCAACACCAGTATAAATATCCTGCGGCCTGTCGGAGGGTTCAAGGTTGACCTGGCGAGCACCAGCATAGTCACCACCCAAGGCTGCGTAATGCTGAAGTCCATTACACGTTCCATCCTGGTGAACTGGAAACTGAGATACAAACCGAGTCGGATCGGGTAAGTCGAAAGCTCTTTTCAGCTCCATGCAACAGGCCAGACATTGCCAAGGATCTTCCGCCTTTACCCACCACCGTCTACCATCCAGTGGATTCGTCGCGGAATCGCGAATTTCGTCCAGGTTGTCCATTGTGAATTGTTCGCGTTCGCGTAGGCTAGCCTTGTCGTAACCGTAAAGATTGGCTAGATGAATCTTCAGCCATTGTAAACCCACAGTACCAAGCTCTTTGCCGTGCGCAAACTTGAGAAGTCCCCTTGAGAGATCAGACCCGATATGATTAAGGATGGGTGGGATCGGATATGCGCGGCCTCGGAAGTCGACGCTATGAGGGAAGAACATTTTCTTTTCGTTCAGGTATGCTCGCGCTGTCTCCAATTGAAAATTCTGGAAACATCGCTGTGAGTGAAGACCGCCGATGTGATTCTCGTATTCCTTCAGAGCTTTGCTCCATTTCGCTCGTTCCTGGACTGACGCGTTGGCTGGAGGTTCTTGGGGACGCGTGTAGTTGGTAATGGAATCTTCTCCAACGAGAGCCCCAATAGTCTCTCCCGAGTTCCAGGCACGAGCCATGACTTCAAAAACGGGGGCATTGATCTGCCAAGGTACTCTGCCAAGCACGTCGAGGCCAGCCATCACCTTGGACATGTCACCATTTTCTATGGCTGACCGGGCATAGGCTTTCTGCGCACTGTCACCGACTTTTTGACGAATGACTTTTTGCGGGATAGTGTAGTATCCGCCATCTTCGTAACTAGACCATGGTTTCGGTTCGACTACCATTGGCAGCCTGACAGTCTGGATGCTATGAACAGAGTCGGTTCGCAGTTTGGTAGCGAGCTCATGGTGCGGCACAAGGTAGCCAACCTTCTTGCCGTTACGATAACCGACTGCGTGGTGGAAGGCGGCCATACTGCGGGATATCTGCTTCCCTGTCCGTGGATCCTTTGCGGTGACGGTGAGGGTTGCAGATTGAAGCAAGAGCTCCAAGCAGAAGGCTCCAAGCTTTGTTCGTACCCCTAGTGGTATGTCGGCCTTCTCGAGTGGATACGATGTCTTCAAAGGTGGTAGGCTGGAAGGCGCCTCCCGGGTCTCCTTGGAAAGTTGATTGATCAAGTTCGTACGAGTCTGCTTGCGCTGCTTTCTCAGGAAAGCGTCTCGCCGAGCCCGCGAATCAGCGTCGAGGTATTCCTCGATATCGTTACCAACGGCAATAGACAGGGCCGATATCTTGTAGGCAGAATTGTCTTCATCCTTGCCCTTCACTGCGGCCTGGGTAGCCCGAGCAACGGTGATTGCCGCAAGCTTCTCAGGCTTGCACCTTTCCAGCCAGACACCGTAGGCGGCAACCTCGTCACGCGCCGTGGACTTGGTGGAATCGGACAGAACCTCCTTGGCCTGTTCGATACGCTTTTTGAACAGCGGCACGAGGGCGGAGTACCAGCCGTACATGATGGCCTGGATAGGCTTGCTGTTCATGACGCCATAGACGCCCACTTCTTGTAGTTTCTCGTCCTCGGCTTTCCATCTCCTGACTGCGGCCTCGATGCCATCCTGTTCCATCTGTAGTTGGCGTGCGTATGCGTAGGCCTGGTCCTTCTCTTCCTGGGTTCCTGGCATATCGTGCGGGTACGGAACGCGGGCCTCATCGTCGAAAATGGTAAGAGCTTGTTTCAGCGAATCCAGACCCATGCCCTTCTGCTTGACTGGTTTGATCGGCTGTGATGGGTGGGATACCAGGCCGTGTTCGATAAGGTTCTTGCGACCCAAGGGCGTGCTGACATGGAGATGCTGAACTTGGTCGACGGGCGGAGGTTCTTGGAAGGATTCTGGTTGTAGGCGGATCAACAGATCCCACTCCTCATCGGAGAACTCGGGCGAGGCGTTGATTTGGTCGAGGATGTCTTCGCCGTATTCCCGTGCCGTGGCGATGTATTCTCGTACTGCGGCCTCGTCGTCACCCTCTTCCAGAAAGTTCATGGCCGATCGGATCAGGGTAACAAATGTCTGCGCGTTTGGTGGGACATCTTTGGCTAGCATGTGGTCATTGCACCAGGTCTCAATCTTCTTCATGCTCTCCACACCAGGATCGAGCTGGCCGAGGTCGAGCAGCGTCTGCAAGTAGGCGTTGTGTGCGTCGATGAGTTCTGGCGCATCCTTGTTGTAGACGGTGGCAAGGCGGTCGATAATGATGGCGGCCCGGTCCAGACGCCCGACGCGCAGACATGCGTATAGGTTCTGGTGCAGCTCGACGAGGTCACCGACGAGGCCGTCGCGGGGACGCAACGCAGGCAACGCAGTCAGCGAGTCTCGGACGACGAGGGGATTCTGAGGGTCCCATCGCGGCATGCGAGAGAGGTCGGGAGACTGGACTTGGCGCCCGAAGGATTGCGCAAAGGGATCGAAGGAAAGCGGCGAGGAAGGTGGGGGATGCAGTTCGGCGGATGTGGCGAGGGAGCGTGTCTCGTGCCGTATGGACAGTGAAGAGGGCCGTTGCCGCTGCCGTCGACTCGAGTCGTGTGTGTTTGTCGAGGATGCGGAAGGTGCGTACGAGGTCCTCCGTGACAACGCTGGGCAGAGCCATGGCAGCGTTAATTGGTCTGAAAGGGTCGTGGGCGTCCTGAAGGCATTTCTGCGGAGTTTCCGCCCTGCGGCTCGCGAGAGCATTTTCCTAAGAGCGTCCGGACCAGTGCAAAGTCTATGGGGGGTATCAAACGAACAAACAAAGAGAAACAAAAGCAAGACTTGTAAACGCCAGAAGACAACTAGAGGAAATCGTGCAGTTGCAGCGAGAACTTGGGGCGGGCGTGTAGTTGCCTCGTGGTTGAAGATCCTCCATGGAAATTTTGGCCGACCAAATCCATGCCAGCGTCATCACCGAAGAGGCATCGCTAGCCTTGGCAGCGTTTTCGCCTGATTACATAACACTACAGCATAGTACTTTTTTGTTTTTACAGCTACAAACTTCGCAATACTAGTCTTCGCGCTATGCCTCATCCGCGACAATGGTGGGCTTGGTGATGGTCCGCTCCCTCGTCGACGTCGCCACAGCAGATAGTGCATCCTCGATCAACTTCTCCAATTGATCATCAATCGGCGCATCAAACATCTCCACCTCTCTGCTTTCATCTTCGACCCAGTCGCCATCATCGTCCTCTCCAAAACAGAACAAGTCGCTTGCTTCACCCCCGACAACCTTCTTGTGCTTACCTTTGGGTATCTTGCAGCCACCAACCTCCTTGCGGAATATGTCTGCGTACTCTCTTGCCACAGTGGATATGTTTGCCGGAGCAATTTGTTGTCCGTCATAGAGAAGCTGGGGTCTAAATGTGGGTGTACCAAGTCAGTCTGTGTCTTACCTACAGGTCGCACAGGAGTACTTACAGGTGAGGGATCTCGGGAAGATCGCCGTTGAAAGGTAGCGCCTGATGCAGCGGCATTGTGTCTGGAATGACGGGTGTTTCGGAAGTTTGAGGAGACTGAGGTGGTGTATCGGCGCGCAGAAATGGTGCATCTGTCTCCAACGGCATGGCAGGTGTTTCTTGACCGTCTCTGGGCAATACAGCAGAGAACTCCTCGGGGACGTGGTACAACTCGTTATGAATCGTGACCAACGCATTGGACGTCGTCGCAGGATAAAGCAGCGAATAGCCGCGCGCGCGCATGAACTCAAGCATGTACTCGGTCCATGCGGGCAGTGTCTCGGATACCAACTTTCCCCGAGATGTCGTTTTGGCTGATTGCTGATGCTTGACCACACGATTGCCGAGGAACGAATGCAGCTCTGCCCACTTGTCTCCTAACAACAATGCCGCGTGGCTGTTTGGAGCCTGCCACATGAAAGGCACGCTCTTGGCACCTTGATGCAGCTTCTTGTATCGGTCAGTGTGCATGTCGCCTGTCGACGGGGGTTCCAACTTCGTCTTGCCATCGAGGAGCACCGCTGGCAACTCTAGACTAATACCCATGAGATTGTCATTGTCCTCTGCGCCGTAGGTCGAGTACTTGTACTCCAACAAGGCGTATTTGACAAAGTGGAAGTACTGTGGCGACAGCTGCGCTTGCGAAGAGAGTAATAATACGTGTGAGTTGATCGTGTTGGTGGGGTAAAATAACTCCAAGAAGCGAATTGCAGAGTCCTCCTGGTTATGGCGATGGTTTGAGATGCGGCGTCTGATACTGAGTCCGCTCCCTGCCATGGGATTATCATTATGTGGGGGCCATTTGAAGCTTTCAATGTGCTCTTTTACTGAGATGTCGAGCTCGGCTGGCAGCTCGACGGTGATACGAGGCGGTCTCAGACCACTGTAATCGGCGTCTTTGATTGATTTCAGTAATCGCAGAACGCTGGAAGAGTCTGGTGGTACTTGGATGAGAATGTCTACGGTAGGATCGTGCCAGTGCCTGAGTGAGCCAGCATCGAGCCGTGAGACCCAAGCAAAGTCCTCCAATCTGTCTTTTGGTACTTCAATGAGAGGCATCTTAAGCACTCCCGTTTTGGTTCGCATGCCTCGGACAAAGAACTGGTCTTCTGAGACGGAATCGTCGATGATGGCTGCTTGAGGATGGAGAAAGCTGCTGATGTGCTGCATAGCACCCATCACGGCCGTCTCAGCGCGTACATCGGTACTATACCTGCAGGCAACATTCTAGTTAGCCATGGCCGTTTATGCACGAGTTTTGAAGCTTGGAGCTGCTCATGCGACTGCAACATAACCCTGAAGTACTTGAGAACAATTTGAGGTACATACTCCATGTAATCCGGTCGCGCATCGTGCCATACAGCAGGACACTTGACCTTGTCTATCCCGTTTATCTCTAGCAGATCGTCTACTGGTATATCTTCCCTGCCCATGAAAGCCGCATGTACATGGTTCCTGTTCCATTGCGACATCTCGCATACCATGGGCAAAAGCGTCGATGCACTCTTCAAGCTCGACATTGCGAATAGTATGTTTCTGTTCTTCTTCTCATAGCCACCCGTTGCCGAGGCGGATGAGCGCAGTGAGCTGGCGAGGCGGAAGAAGCGTATCTGTCCATCGTATGTACGAGGGACCGCCTCTCCATGCCTTGGTTTCTGTACGCCCGGTGGCGCTCCCGTGGGTTCGTCGTCGCCGTCCGCGCTCGGCTTCTGATATGTGGATGTGATTGGCCGTCCTCGATATCGTGGCTCGTCCGGCTCTTCGTAGTCGTCAGAGCCGCTGAGGAAGCAGTAGTACAGCAGGAACAAGCCCACTACTGCAAGCAGTATCCTCCGCCGCCGCCAGCGAAACGTGTGGCTCCAGCCTGACCAGCTGGAATGCCGCGCGGGTTTGTATCTATGGTCATCGTCTTTCTTGCCCAGCTCTTCATCGCCCGGAAGTATCGCCTTCCGATACATGCTGCCCCGGACGAAGCTATCTGGCAACCACCCCTTGTCTGTGGCGCGTCTCGTCGCTACCATTCAGCGTGCTCGGTCATGGCGATGTAGGGACAAGTGTCGCGTGCGGTTCTACGTGCGGCCGGTGCGGGAGCTTTGCGAGATTCTGCGTCTCACGCTGTCGGAGCCAAAAAATGCGGCGCAAAGGTTCAATTCGATTAAATGGGGGAGAGAAGCAGCATGACAAGAGCTTCGACGAAAGGCCAAGCGCGTGTCAAGGGCAGTGCAAGAGGCCATATTGGAGATGCGATAACCTCGATTGTCCTTCCGGGAACCACATCCCTGCAACGCATCATCCCGCTCGCCTATGACTGACTGCCGACGCCTTCGTCATTGCTCACAACAACCACCTCATCTCGACTATATTTCAAGACAGCTTTTCCGGCCTGGCCCTAGACCTTTGAGTCGGAGCTCGTCACAGCGCTATCACATCAAAAACCTTAACACCATTGCCGAGCTTTGCGCACGCCAAATGCCATTTAGATTAATCAATACGCCCACACTGCATTAATCTACGAACACAGCCGCTTACGCCTTCTCAAACTCGGCCAATCGCTCATCTGCTGCCCTAAGAGCCTCCCGCAGAATCTGCTCGTTTCGAGGTTTGAAGAGAATCTCGTAAGGTCGGCACATCGTCACCAAACTGGTAGGGTCTGAGCTGCCCCTGACAGGATGCACGTCCACCTCCGATTTCTGTACTAGCTCAAAGCTGTTCAGCGTCCGCAGGAAGACAAGGTACAACTCGCGATTGGCTAACAATGAGCCTGCACACATTCTGTAACCTAGGCCATATGTATGCAGCGGGGCGTCGGGTTGCTCTAGCCAACGCTCAGGACGGAACTCGTCCGGATCTCTCCAAACTTCGGCATCTACTCTGCAGTCAGCATCGCTGTCTCTAGTGTAGGGGAACCAGGGAGGACGACGCACCCATATTACATGCCCATGCATTCAGATATACTGTACTGCCTGCGGGGATGAGCTTGCCCTCATACATGATATCCTTGACTGTCGCTCGCGGAAGCGCTAGGCGTAGTACAGTGTAGTACCGTAAGCACTCTCTAACCAGTGCGACAACATACTCACACTTTTGGTCATCGTACGCATCCGCTAGCGGCTCGTCTTCCGAGTAGTACTTCCGGATCTCCTTGATAGCCTTTTCTTGGATATCCGGCCTTTGAGCCAGCAGCGCCACACTCCACTGAACGAGGGTAGTGATGGTGTCTAGACCGCCAGACAACATCGTCAGGCTGATCGACGTCAACTCCTCCTTGTTCAACGCGGCTTCCTTGTCTTGGATAATGTTTGCCTGGATACACGTTTTGTGAGTACCCTTCTCCATTCGTTCGTCCAAATCGCGATTCAGCTTCGTTAGGTAGACATCTCGTCTGTTTCGGTGCTCTTTCGCAGACTTGGTGCCGAAGCTGAAGGGATTGAGTCTCAAGATGGGAATGTAGTCCTGCAAGTTTCCAGTCGTACTACGAAATTTCGAGATAGCGGCTTCGACCTCGCAGATCTCGTGAAACATTGGATCATGTCGACTACTCATCCTTGTACCCCAGTTGAGGGTCAGAGCGAGCGAAAGTGAAAGGCGCTCAATCATGGGCATGGGGTTTACACCAACGGTACCAGCATGGCCTGACTCAAACCCGTCTTTTACAAATTCCTTCGTTTCAAGGTCGAGGTGGTCGATGTATGTCGCAATCGAAGGTTTGTTGAGTGCCGAGGCAGCACCCTTCCTCCTGCGCTTGAGCGAATCATTGAATGGCGACGTCCCGATTGTCGTACCGGCTGTGTTTGAGAGCACCTGCTGTTAGTTAGCGAAGCAATGGAGCGCCCTTACTGTTCAGCTCACCTTGTGGAAAGTCCAAAATACGGGTCTGGAACTCAGCGCCTGGCTGTTCCCACCAAAGATTTTCTTCGCGGCTTCCGCGCTGTTGACCACAATTACTGGCTCATTTCCAAGCTGTATCTGGTACACAGCGCCAAAAGTCTTGCTCCATTCACGATACTTCTCGGCCGCATTAACCTTGATGTCTGGAATGTTGCCCACCAAGGGCCAGTTGGTCGGTCCGGGAAAACCCTTGATTCGTCGGGAGTATCGCACGTATTCGTTCCCAATAACATACAATATGGGAATGCATATTATCAACAAGAACAACGAGCGAGCTGGGTGTTCCAGAAACTGGGACGAGAGCAGTGGTAGGATGATGGAAATCATGGCGCTCGCTAGTGGCTCCTTGCGACGCTTGCCGAAAACAACAAGATGTTCGAAAGGTTGTTGCGAGCCACAAGTTGGAATTACGCTTTAGTTAGCGGAAGGCCGGTCATTTTATTTGTCTACCATTCCTCAGCCATGGCGGGCTCCCCAGACTTTACGTGAAGCGTGGCCGGCTCATGCGGGGAAGTCGCACCGTTCGTTGGGGACAGCGGAATTAGGCCACTAAAAGTGCGGAACAAGAGCGCGGAACCATTGTTGTGCCATTCTCTGGTGCTGCTAACGCCTTCAGCGGCTTGCTGAACCTGCCACATACACAATTCGATACAGAAACAAGTCTCCGGGCCACTGATGTGCGAATGTTGTGCAATGTCATCACCGCTTGCCACTTTTCTTCAATCCGTCGGCCCCGCATCGCCTTCTAGCCCTCTGTTCTATCACTACCGCTCCTGGCTGATAGTCATCCTCAAGGGATAAATCTCGTAGAATACGCTGCTATTATGGGGTGTTCTACTTACATAGTAACACCGTTGAATTGCTCAACGAATACCTAAGTATTAACTTACCGACAATTCGCGAATAAGGCTAACCTTTTCCTTACTTCAATACAGCGAAAGAGAAAATGCTTCGGCCAGAACGCAGTCTCGGCCCTCAGAGCGACGAGGCCGTCCTAACAATGAGAGACTCTGATGGAATAGATGGCAAGAACGATTTCTGGGTTATCAACTTCGAGATATAACCATACTGGAAGCGTCGTAGCAACATCAGCGCGGGTACCCAAACGAAATTCACGTCCAACTCGGCGTCTGTCACAGTCAACAAGAAGCACAGTCTTCTCAGAAATGAAGTCATGATGCGATAACGTCAATGGAATATCGGTTTGGTGGTTCAAGATCCTTGGCTTCTAGGGGTAGGCCGGATTGAACTGCGTCGGTTTGAAAAACTGATTATTGTACAACTTCTGGACTTGATGAATGAACGAGGACCTATCCGAAAGAACCTGAATGTTAGTGATATTAATGAGACAGAACAACCCGATGGTGATATACTTTGATGTATGAGCATCTGTGTTTAATACTGATTTTCTTACATAATGAGGCCTGACGCCACCAAGTTGGGAGGCAAAGATGGCAGAGATTCACAGGAACATGAGTAAGCCCAGTGCGCCGAATAAGTTCGGTCGGTTTGGAACGCTAGATGATAACGAGGAGCAGACCCATCTTGAAACCAGGATTCATTTTAGACATATGGCTTTCGCTCTTGATACACATTCATAGAGGTGTGTAATGCCTGTTGAATTTGCACTGAGAGACTAGGAGAGATACAGATGACCTTCACTACCCAGGTATGATGTAAAAACATGCACATACCGTTGACGATACACGCATGACTTGAAGGTGTCTCGATGTGTTTCGAAGCTAAGGCCGAATCACACGAGTGACGACGGGATAACTTGGCCATATCAATGAGACCTTTTGAAGCACGGCGCATTTCAAGTCCAATCATCAATTTCCCCAAACCAAATGCTTTTCTCTTGCATGCGATCTCCAAGCTTCTCCTATGCCTTTGAATTGCTAGTGAGCTCTTGCGACATGTTCCCGTGAACTTGTAACAGATGATTGCCAGCGTAGCATGTAAGGCAACATGTTGGTTACGAATGTACAGCCATCCCAAGCCACCTCCAAGCCTGTAGAAGCCTGGAAATAATTCCATGACGTCTAGAAGCTATGGAAAAGTGAAAATTGCAGCTGCATAATCCCACTCACCTCGCAGATACTGAGAAGTACAGGATAAACACATGATGGGTAGATGGCAGCGAATCATGAGTGTCCTGTTACCAAGTCTGGAAAGCGACATCGCTGTCGCAAATCGCGGCCCGCAACACGTGTGTAATGCGCTGCCAGGAGGAGCTGATGTTCAAACACGTAGTTGAGCCGCACATGGTACATGCAACAAACGTTGTGGGGGTTTGCAGGCTGCAGTCGCGAACGCATTCCATAGCCTCAGTGACCCCACGAGCTCCCAACGCAGACTGATCACAAGACACTGTGAGTGCCATTATAATCAATGAGTATCTTGAGCGACGGGCCGACGCAACGGTTGTCATGGGCGTTCGTCGAACATATGAGACATCGCTCTTCACGATAGGTGTAGGCACTTGATACGATTACTCTATATCTTCAGCCCTTCTTCACATTCTCAAATCAAACTCCTCTACATATTAGCACCAATACTCCCTCTCTTCCCCCAATCTTCAAATCTTATAAGACAAGTACCATATCAGCCCTACACGAAGCATCAGCGATCACATGAAGGAACCTCCGCGACAGGCGGAGCCATCACTTCGTCAAATCGAGCACGATCCTGGTGATATGTTTGCCGAGCGACACTCCTATATCCCATCAAATACAGACAACAATCGCAGCTACTTCGAGGACAGTCCCAGAAACCTGGAATCCTCGCATGGCTACCGTGAGTCTTGCGGCCAGCATTACGGGACTGCAAACGACCTCAGCCAATCTCACACGCCGAACATCGGATTCGGTGCGGAAGATTTTAACTCGTATGATCCATGTGCTTCGATGCAGACAACGGGCAACATTTACAGCGATAATAACCTCCGGCTTCAACGTGGCGTCGAGAACTATGTTGAAATGACGAGCCCAAACTATCGAAAAGGCGAAGTCAGAACAAAAGATTCCCCTTCTGCATATTCAATGCACCACCGGTCTAGTTCCGCAGAAGTTCCCTCGCTCGCACCTATGCCATTGTCCAGGAACAGCAGCGCACCACCGCAGGCGGCAGGTCAGCATTATGGGCCATTCCGTGGTTACTTCCAAAATTCCGAGGAAGCGAAGGAATACCGTCGTAAGAAAATGCGGTTCAACCGTGAACCGTGGAGAGAACCTGCTAACGATCCAACCATCGAGCATGTCGAGCGCAATCGTAACATTAACGTAGAGCGCATCTACAACGCCATGATCTGCGGAGATTACGCCAGAGATAATGCTGGATCCACCGCACTCAAGAGATGGGTTGAAGAACCACACTACCAGTCGGATTTAGTAGAAGCTTACGCCCACAAGGTGTTCGATTGTTTAATCGAGCAGGTGAAGATGGGCTTCCGCGGGTGGCAGCAGAATGACTACGTTAACGACGAACGCAAGGGTGAGGACGAAGACAAGGACACCAACTGCGCCGGCCGTTTGGATAATATCGTCGAAGCTCTCCGGCTAGAGAAGACGATTTGCGAGAACGTCATGTGCTCAGCTTGGCAAATCCGCATGTTTGTCAACGCGCCCAAGGCATACTCTAAGCGCAAGGACCAGAACCGGGTGGGCAACAGCAAGAGGCCGAACGCCAAGGGTAGCTGTGTAGTGGGAGATCACCTCCGGGCATCGAAGAGGTCCCGGACCGTCGCTGCTTCACGGAGGAGACATACGCGAAATCACTCGTCAGCAGCCTCTGAGACGCAATTGTCTCGTGATACCACGCCACAACAGGCTTTCGAATCATCAGGACTTCCGTACTTGACCTCGCAGACGATGCATCGCGTTGCATTGAGCCCCCCACCTACTTTTCTGGCACCTCAGGCACCGTCGATGCATCCCTCACCTCGATCCCTCCATGCCCACAACACATCTGCGGCGTTGCCGTCCACACCACCACTGCGGGTGCAGCCATATAACTATCACTCCCAGCACATCTCGCGAAGACTTTCTGTCTCGCCAGGACAGCAATCGCCCGTCCTGCCCCCATCGCAGCCACTGAATCGCTCCATAGTGTCGGTCAGCCCTGACGATACGAAGCCAACAAACATGAACATGACCTCATGCCTCCGTCCTTGGAATCATGGTATATCCCCAGGTTTAGCTCCGCCCAGCAATTTCGCATACGCCGACCAAACCGGTATTTCAGAGTTTCCGGGGATCGAGCACTGGCAGCATAATGTGCAACCATTTTCCACAGAAGACGCACTCAGCAATGCAAATCTTTTCGCACAACATCCTGAGATGGGCGTATGTCTCGCCGACATGGAGCTTTCACCGACATACGCCGTGGGCGATGCTGCGGGGGAGGACGTCTTTAGTTTCTGGCAGCACCAAGACGATGTGCAAAAAATGACGAATGCTCCAAGCCACCGCCAGAATCAGTCTTAAGGCTTAGGAGCAAGTACTGCCATTGGACCTAGCAGCCATACATCCCAGTATTCGCAAACGCTAGAAAGTGCATCTGAATTTCTAACGTGCTTCCCTGTTTTTCTTGTACCACAGTACGTTGACCACCTGGATAGTGTGGTCACTTGTATCGATCGTTTGTTGTTAGGTATACGTTGATGTGGTATATAATAGTGGTTGTTTTTCTGTATGAATGCGATTCTCAGTCGATGTTCATCTGATGATGGAGTCAGCGGCGCTTCAGCGGCGTTGAATAGTCGTGTGGATGATGATGGAGCGGACATCATCCGTGGGGGCGTGGAAGCTCTATTCTTATGTTGTAACTTATTGTTAGCATGTATTGTAATGGACCCCATATATGGTACCCATGGTTTCGCTGGTCTCTAAGTAAATTCGAACGGGACGCGTCGTTCGGCGTCGATGACGTCATTAATATGAGCGCAAAGCCGCCCGCTTTACAGCTTCCATATCTCTCGGTCTTTCATCATCGTGACTGACAGAACAAGCACGTCAATATGGTTCCAATACCACACCCGGAATGGACTCAGCAAATTTAGCGACCAAAACACATCGAAAAGCCAGACAAGCTTGCACACGCGAGAATTATTTCTTGTCCTATGCAACTATTCCGGTCTCAAGCAGCTTCCCAACCATATTTGGTCGATGAGATCGTCCGAATACATATCGTGGACGACAACCGGTAATAACCCACATTGTGGAAGCAGAAGACATCAATTCAATCACATTGAATAAAATCACGAAGTTAGTGGCTATGTATTACCCGAGGACATTACAGGCAAGGCGCAATTGAAGATTTTACAGCCTCGCTCAAGCGAGCAAATAATGTGCATCATTGAATTGTATATTTACAACAGAATCGAACAGTAACTCTAACCATCTTCTCGCCCAATACAGGAATTTTGTCTATCGTACTTGTCTTACAGATCATATGTCAAGATCATCTAGACGCGGAAAGCACGGGGGTGGGCGCGCTGAGCGGCTACCATGCGGCGGACCTTGTCAGCGACACCAGTGCCGGCGTTGGCGCGGAGCCAGGTGATGAAGGTGTCGATGGTGAAAGACTCAGGGAGGCTGGAGTCGGAGCCAGAGTCGGAACCACCAGTGGCCACAGGGGTGGCGGCCTCCTCAGCGGCAGTAGGGGTAGGGGTAGCCTCAGGAACCGTGCTGGAGGGGGCAGCAGAACTGGCAGCAGGAGCGGAAGAAGCGACGGGGGAAGCAGAAGCGCTGGGCTTAGCAGAAGCTGAGGGAGCGGGAGACGATCCGCTGCCAGAACCGGAGCCACCGCCCATGGTGAAGTCGATGCAGGACTCGTAGGTCTGGTCGATTGAGGGAGCGTCCCAGAACCACTGAATGACACAGTCACCCTTGTTGGCGCACTCGGTGCTGACATCGGGCATGGTGATGTCGAAAGAGGTCCAGTCAGGGTGCTGAGACATGGGAGAGGAGGTAAGGGCATACTCGTCCCAGCTGATGAGGGGCTTGCCGATGACTTTGTCGGTGGCGATGTTGACGATGGAAACGTTGGCAACACCGTCGTGGGGCGCGCGGATTTCGACCTTCATGGGGATGACCTGACCAGCGGTGTACTCGAAGATCTCACCAGCGTCAGAGAAGGGAACACCCTTGCACTGCCACATGCGGCAGTCAGGGTGGTCACCCTGGAGGTTCTGGAGAGCACCCTGAACGTTTCCGTAGTGGTCCGAGGACTGGGTGTTGTAGACCTGGTCACCACAGGCAGCCTTGAGGCCATCGCCGGGCATACGGGGAGCAGGCTCGCTGATGAAGCCGTGGGCTGCGACGGAAGAGGCAAAGCCGGCAATGGCGGCGGCGACGGTGTAGGACTTCATTGTGATGGTTGATGGGTTGGTTGAGAAGAGTGAGAGTTGCTGTAAAGATTGACTGAAGCCTGGCTTCTGTGAACGAGTGTAATGAATGAGTGTGTGTTGAAAGAACGAATGTGAGGTCTCAGACCTAAGATGCACAAAGAAGCTGTAGTTGGAAGTGAAGAAACTGTTGTTTGATGGGAAGGAAACCGAGAGTACCAAGAGAGCTATATACAATACGACAACATGGCACTATTCCTCTTCACAACTCAATCTGTGGGCCGTGTCATTAAACATGCGAAACAAGTCCCCGATGGATTGCAGCCTCGAACAACGCTTGACTGTGCCCCCGATTCAAAACGACTCCGATGCCCTGCCTGTTCCTGAGATGCCAGACGTGGCGTGGGTCTTCTTGTCATGCTTGAATCGTTACTCCACCAGTCATAAGAAGCCTGAGCGCAGCTAAGATGGCAGGGTGCTGTTCGATACTGCGGGCCAAGCAAACATGTTCCCGCGACAGCGGCCACCATGCCTGTTGACAGGACACCATCCGGTTCTCGTAGTTGTCTAGCTCGAGACAGCAGTATAGACGAGCCGGCTTACCTGGTTGAAGCGCCCATGATCCCGGGTTGAAACGGTCGCGAACGTGCGGTGGGTTTCAGGTGTCCCGAGGCTTAATGCAAGGAACGGAAACGAGATTGTGGCGTGTCCCCACCAACCTGGTTGGCCGTATTGCAGGAGCTTCAACTGCGTCATACACAGCAGTACCGCGCGCTACCTTTTTGGCGATGCATCAAGCGCCATATGAGGCGTTGAAGATATCCTCTTTGCGGTTGATGAGGGCTGCAGAAGTTGCAGTGAGCTGGATCGGAAGGGGTCACCAACCAGCTCTAGCCCATCGGAGATTGGTGGGGTCGCTCAATCTCGCATGTGACGATGCTGAGTCAACGCCATCCTTCGTCAACACAACGCGTTCATCTCCGAGGTTGCTTCGCCACACAGTTGAACAAGAACGCTGAACTCATCTTCAGCCGATGCGACAAATGTGGAGAGTGGTTAAAGAACGCGCAGCTTTGTTCAAGGGAAGGCTCGATGGCTGCCATGACATCTACTAGGCTGCCGCTTCTGTACCATCCAACCGGATGCTGCCCCTCTGCATCCGGCCGACGGCTCTGTTTGCCAACTACAGTACTTGTTGAAGATGTGCAAGCGCTTGTCTACGGGTAGTTTCTTGAGAGATGCGGGGAAAAACGATGCTAAGGAAGCTTAACTGTACCCTATAATAGCCTCAAGCCCATGTTTACACCATCAAGTCCCATCGGAATGTAAGCCGCCTAGCGATCAACCATGCAGCTGAAGTCGCTTCCGTCTTTAGTACTAGTCTATCACGAGAGATCTAGATTTCCAGTCACAGGGACATAAGCTCTTCATGGGGTATTGTTTGGAGGATCCTTTTGGGAACACAGTGGTGACCAAGGAAGTGGTCATGCCTATGTACACATGAAAAACACATGTATGTTGCTACTCATGACCAGCACATAGACTCTGTCAAACCTCTTAGTTCTACTATCAAACGTTCATTGATAGCATCACGCTAGTGGCCGGAGAACGGGAATGTCGCGATACCGTGGTCTCGATTGAATGCGGAGTCGACAGAGACATGTATCGAAGACGGAATCAACCCGGCATTCAACTCACGAGACACGTTAGCCGCGGCTATACCATATGCAACTCCAACTTGTTGGGTTGATTAAATACTGAGCAAGAGCTGTCGCTATACGATGTGCGCAATCTCATTCCTCATCGCTACAAACATCCACAGTGCTCTTTACGATGACCAGTCACGACTACTCTTCAACTACCGTGAACCGACATCAAGATGCGCATTATGATTCCGAAGAGAAGCTGCGTTATGAGCTTGCCAAGACGGTTACGCTCACTCCAGAACTCTATGAGCGCTTGTTTCTAAACCCGAAGACGCGAGTATCGGGGGACCTTCGTTCACGGTTTGGAAACCCAACGCCAGTGGGTGTGTTGGGCTTCTCGATTGCCGTTATGCCACTTGCGTGTGCCTTCAGTACGTCTACTATCATCTCAACACCCTCGCGTCTTGCTTCCATGTGTCTGACAACAACCGTAGTGGGCTGGCAGGGCTCGGGCGGTCTCAGCGTCGCGACTGGGACAGTGAACATATTTTTCGGCGGTATGCTCCTTATCCTCGCAGGTATTGGAGAGTTCCTACTTGGGAACACATTCCCAATGATGGTATTCCTCGGATATGGTGCGCATTTCTTTGCTTACGCAACAACATTCGTTCCCGCTTTCAACTCGATTGGATACTTCAACCCGGATGGAAGCGGCACTGGCAGTCCTGGCACGTCGAACCAGACATCAGTATTTCTAGCAAGTTATGGTAAGTGAGCGCAGGTTTCCAAGGCGGTGTGTGAAACTGATCTGGCACCCAACAGCGTTCTACCTCATCGTCATGTGCATTCTATCCTTCATATTCCTCCTCGGCTCGTTACGCGTCAACGTCGTGTTTGTCCTAATTTTTATGTTTGCGACAATCGGGTTTGGTCTCGGCGCTGGGGCCTTCTTCAACCTTTCCAATGGAAATGCTGTGGTTGGAACGAGGTTGGCTACGGGTACAGGTGCTTGCTTCTTTGCGGCTAGCGTACTAGGCTTCTACTTCTTGCTGGCTCTGATTATTGCGATCATGGAGTTGCCGGTGCCGGACCTGCCTGTATGCGACCTGAGTATGGTGATCAAGGCGAGGCCAAGAGGTGTGATCAAGGAAGAGTGATGGGTGTGGGATAGATGCAGTCAAAAAGCTCGTGACAATGCGGC
>Ga0058698_10000043_pt1 | contig 72131 bp, 73 predicted proteins | sample AgamicAsSfe_FD_67288 | JGI IMG/M metagenome (GOLD analysis project Ga0058698, IMG submission 67288) | Agave microbial communities from Guanajuato, Mexico - As.Sf.e | ecosystem: Host-associated > Plants > Phyllosphere > Phylloplane/Leaf | place: Guanajuato, Mexico | collected 2012-05-30
CATGCAGATCTACAAGTTTGCGGGGAAGAAGTGGGGCAAGTCATATCGATCCTGGCTCGGAGAGCCGCCGTCGGGTAGATTTGCGAGTGCGAATACGAATTGACTTGCTCTTCTCAGAAATACCCCGAAGAGAACAGCTACGGAACGGCTGATAATATGCACGACCCATGTTACAACGAGAAGCTTGGAGACAGGGACAGTAGCATTCGGTTGAGGACCGGGAAGCTAACGGAGCTAGGGTAGGAGACTATGTAAAAGGACGACACCGCACATGTTCAAGTACTACTAGGCTTGGAGATATCTGCTACTGGTTTTTTCGCCCGATATGAAGCTGTATAGCTCGCTCGCTCTTGTTCCTTTGATTTATCAAGGCTATGCGCTCGATGTCGAAGCTATAGTGAACAAATACTACGGCAATGATGCAGCATGGTACCGCGACCGGATCCCTCTTTTCGACTCTAGCGATCCAGATATCACCGATGTCTACTACTACCGGTGGTCCATTTTCCGCGCACATCAACGCGACCTAGGCTCCAACGGTTACATTTCCACCGAGTTCCTTGACGATGTCGGGTGGCAGACTATGCCTTGGGCTAGTCTGAACGATGCAACTGGCTTCCATCTCCTAGAGGGACGGTGGTGTCGCGACCGACGGTTCAAAGAAGATTACGCGACATTCATGTATAGCAGCAACAGCAACAGTCGACAATTTTCTGAAAGCATGGCCGCAGCCGTTTGGCAAGGGTATCTTGTTGATGGTGTGGTAGAGGACGTGGTTAAGAGGCTCGACGATATGACGAGAGTGTATAATGCCTGGGATGATTCCTACGACAAGGACAAAGGGTTGTATTACGTTGAGCCCATCCGGGATGCGACGGAGTATACAATCTCCAGTATAGATTCTTCGGGTGGCTATGATGGCTTCTTCGGCGGCGACTCGTTCCGCCCTAGCATAAACAGCTACCAGTACGCCAACGCCCTCGCAATCGCCAACATGGCGTCCTTGAAAGGTGGTTTGGAAAGCACCGTCGACACCTACAATTCCCGCGCCACTGCCCTCAAAACGCGCGTACAGGACGCCCTCTGGAACTCAACCTTTGACCATTTCATCGACCGCTATCAAGTCAACAACACGAACGTCACATACTGGGATCCCATTCGCGGCCGCGAACTGGTCGGTATGGTCCCTTGGACCCACGACCTCCCCGACGATACCGCAACCTACGCACAAGCTTGGTCGCACATTCTTAACAGTAGCGAGCTAGCCGGAGAACACGGTTTGCGTACCGTGGAGCCTTCTTACGAGTACTACATGCGACAGTACCGTTACGAAGGCCCGAACCCGGAGTGTCAGTGGAATGGCCCTGTATGGCCTTTCCAGATGACTCAAGTTCTATCCGGACTCGCCAATTTCCTGGATCATTATGCTGAGGGAAGAAAGACGGATGTTATTAACACTGATGACTATACAAACTTGCTGAGGCAATATGCTCAGTTGCATCGGAACCCCGATACTGGCATTCTGGATCTAGAAGAAGACTACTACCCTGACACGGGATTACCGATCGTAGGACTCAAGCGGAGTCATCATTACTTCCACTCTGGCTTCAACGACCTCGTCCTATCGGGTCTTGTTGGAATCCGTCCCTCAGCCAACGATACGCTGGAAGTCTCTCCCCTGGCCTCTTCAGCGCAGATGAAATATTTCCGCGCAGAACGTATCATATACCACGGTCATGAAATTGCCGTTCAGTGGGATGCCGACGGCTCGCACTACGACGCCACAGGTCTGCAGGTTGAGGTCGATGGCAAGGTAGTCGCTTCATCCCCCACGCTTTCTCGTCTTTCAGTCGACCTGGAACGAAAAGCTCCACCAGCTATTACCCGCCGAATCGCACAGTCAATCCAACTCAACGCTACAACGGCGTATCCGCGCGGTACAACATCCGTCGGCAACACTACTCAAGCATCTACATATCCTGCTATTGACGGTCGGATATGGTTTTACCCCGAGCAAGATGCTAAGAATGGGTGGGATACACCAGTCGGCAATGGAAGTACAGTCTGGTTCCAAATTGATTTTGGCAAAACCGTCAGCATAAGTGCGGCTGAGCTTGCATTCTTCGCGAACGAGGAGCAAGGCTTTGCGGAGCCGACGGATTATAAGATCCAGGTGCCTGGTAATGGGGACAGTGGTGAATGGAGTGATGTCGAGGGCGCGACTTATGGCGATGTTGTCGCGAACGGCATTACGAGTGTAGAGTGGAAGGAAGTTCAGGGGGAGCAGGTGAGAGTTATCTTTACGCCGAAGGTGGGCAGTAAGGTTAGAATTGCGGAATTCAAGGTGTACTGAATAGGGTTATTTTGATGGAGGCAACTGCTAGGTTTATATGGCTGCTGAATGATATCACTTGATTCTAAATGGTGACACCGAGCAACATGAGATACATTAGAAATGCGTGTATGTGGATTTAGAGATCCGTAATGATAAGTTTGTTCCAAGGAACATGGGGTATGTACTATTAACGCCAATGAGGAGACCACACATCAATGTGTCTGTATTCAACTCCTCCCCGGGCCCAGTCCACCAGCCCACCAACCAGAGTCAACCCAATATCTATTCTCTGCATTCGCCGTCTCCACCGACCTTACAAGCTTCCTCCGATCAAGGTGCAAATCTGCATGCCCATTCGTCAATTCGCCCGGTGTACGCCTTCCGCTCTTCTCTTTCCGCGGACTAGCCTGCATATCTTCAGCAGCGATTTCAGTATCAGACGTAGATACTGGTGATGCAGATCGAGGAGTTGAAGAAGTAGGCGAGGGAGTACTGTCAGGAGAGTAAATAGTTGGTATGGCACCCAAAATTCGACCAGCAGCGAAGACGCAACCACCGATTGCGTGTCTGATGAGAGAATCACCAGTAAGACTACCAATTATGAAGACGTCTCTAGCTACTTCGAGGGACGTAGCTTCGGCTTTGGCGCGGAATGTTCGGCCTGAGATCAGATGCGCGGAAGATGGGCCGGAACTCATTTGGTCGGGCGAAGCTAGAATCTCAGCGCATAGTTCTTGGGACAGAAAATCCAAGGTTCCGCGTCGGCCAACAACATAAGCTAGACCGCCTACTTCGTGGGTGACGGTTTCTCCTGACGGCAGTTGTAGTACTATGGTTGCTACATTCCCGGACACAGATGCGCTGACAACCTCGGCATTGGGCAGGCCTTCGTAGAGCGTCCAGTCGCGTTGTTGAAATGGATTCGACTTGCGCCGTACAGAAGGAGATTTTGCATTCTTCTTCTTGGATGTAATCGCTGCAAGCTTCATTTGGCGGTAAACGGTCGCATACTCTGGGTAAGCGGTGTGGTGGCAGCCTCGTAATGGGGACGGCCTCTTTTCGGGGGCCCATTGAAAGACGTGTAGGATCCTACGAGTAGGCGGCGCAGATATGATAACATCGGCCGCAGAGAATCCGGATCCAATAACGAGTAGTGGCGCTTGTTGCGAATCCATCTGTGCGATGGGCGCAAGGTGAAGTGGAGGCGGGATGTTAACTGTAAAGATGCCAGACGCAAGCACGAGATGCTTGCACCGAATCCCAAGACTTCCGATGGAAAAGCCGCGCACCGTTCGATGCACATGCTCGACCTTCAGCCCCGTGTATATGCTATCGGCTATGCCCACCGCCTCCGGGTATGTCCTTAGGTAGTCGGCAACCTCGACCCTCGAAGGCCGCACGAACTCGGCTTCGTCTCCTCTTCCGCTCTTAGCCAAGTGGTCTGCGTACGAATAGCCAGGGAGGCTCAACTGTTCCGCATAGCTCAACGTGCCAATGTCTGCGCTTGCAGAGACGGGATTCTCTGCCCATTGCCCACCTGCATGGGCTGTTTCCCCAATCGCAACATGTGGAATAGCCTTCTCAGGCTCGTACCGCCACTCGATGCAGGACTTGGGGTTCAGCTCGGTATCAGCATTGGGTCGGACGAGAGTGTCGAGCAGCGTGTTGACCGGCAGCGCTTGGGTCGAGTAGCGTAGAGACGACAGGAAATGCGCGTAGAGATCCGGTGTTAGGTGGAGCAGATTGGGTGATTTCTGCAGTTTCGCGTCGAGAATCGCGTCATGATGGCCGCCGACGTAGTATGGGATATGGCCGTGTAGGATGTAGGAGAGGACGAGCGCTGATGGCCCGTTGCCTGTAATTTGTAATCAGCATCTTGCTTGCGCGCGCATGTTATCCCCGTCACGTACCAATGATCAACGTGTCGACGCATTTTGGAAGCGAGCGAGCCATGGACTTTTGCAGCAGAATGCCATGAGGAAGTCAAAGTCAGCATGGACGGGAGGAAGGGCGGAACGGGGCTGGTCAATAGTGTATGTCTTCAACATGACGGCCTCTTTTAATTCTTCGGCGCTAGAAGCGGTCCCTGTTCCGCCGCGGTGGGGGTCGGGTCTCGCCTTCCACATTCGAGGGGTTGATTGCGAAGATGGTCGGCTCGTCGCTGACCAAGCTAATCGACGTGCCGTGAAATGTTGACGATTCAGGCACCGTGTAGATTGCGTGATCGCTGCAGGTGAGAGACGCGTGAGATGCACGAGGTCATGACATGTCCGCGGGGGCTGCATGAGGTCACAGCCTTGCGCTCAAGTGCGGGGCATGGCAAGGTAGAAGAACATTAAACTATAAATCCAAATCATAGTCAACCATGGTATCTCTTCCTAAATATCGCGCTCCAAGCCGCCCTGTAAATTTCGAGCTCTCCGACTCTGCGCAACAAGAAAGAGCATGTACACTTTGTGATTTCAAAGCATCAGCGTTACCCGTTGGGTCCAAAGGGAGAAATCGGGCCTGTCAAACGTTACCCCACATCATCCTGTCCGGGTCTGGTCCGCCGCGCGATCCTCCATCGCAAGATTCCTAGTATCTGTACGTGACGGTATTACGTTCAGCGACGGGCGAAACGTCGTGGGCCTGTTGCTGAGGCACGTTGAGATCAGGCGTCCGTGGGCGTTCAATGCGCGGTCGCATGTGTTCGTCTTCTTCCTGAATCGGTGGTTGCGCACCGTGCATGGTCAAGTTGTTTGCAGAGCTCTCTTGCCGACCCAGATACGACGGAGTTGATTGAAAGCCTGGATGGTAAGGATCTGGTGGGCCACCATAATCGTTGGCCGATGACGAGTTCTGGTGCGCTGGAGGTGTGTATGTAGTCGTATAGTGATCAGCGAACGGGTTCTCTTCTTGTGCGCTCGGTTGTGTACGATTCGGTGCGGCCTGCAGTGACGGAGGAAGATTGTTTTCGTCGCTTCCATAGTTGGTAGATGTTGTGCCAGCCGGTTGGGTGGGCTGCATCGTTCCAAAGTTCATGGAGGGTATCGAAGGCGCATCGCTGTGTGTAGGCACACCAGCTGGACTAGTGTTACCATTTGGCGGCGGCGGCGGCATGGCGTTTCCATTCTGCACTGGTGGAGACGGCGAGGCACCCATGAACCGACGGGCCTGGAGGATGGCGCGCTGATGCTTGGAAGCAGCGAGGGAGAGCTGCTCGTTGGTTTCGATCAACGTGAGCATAGTATCATCGTCGGGTGCCGGATTGTCGCATGCGATGTAGCCGTGTATGCTACGCTGGGCGGTCGTGCAGCGCTCAGCGAACTCCTTGACCAGTTCGTTACCAAGTAGTTCATTTGCTGGTGTGGACTGGACAAGCTGTAAGAGAAGCTTGGCCGATGTGCGCGCTTCCTCAATGCGACCTGCAAGCTCTGCTGGTGGCGGCAATGTCTTAGACGACGACCTGTGCCCTGAACTGAAGCCGCCCTGTACGTTCTGGGACCCTGACCAACCTGGCGCATTGAGCTTCCGGGGGCCGAACTGCTTTGCGGCAACAGCCATAAGGCCCTTCTCCTTCTTGTACATGGTGAACAGCGTGTTTAGGTTGGTGTCATATCCCTTTTCTCGCTCCATGGAATCCAGCGTCTCCTTGACAATCTGCGCTACACTTGGGTCTTGACCATTGCGGAGTAGGTACTTGACTGTATCGGCGAACTGCTTGTCGAGGTTCTTGGTAAAAGAAGGGCCCGGATTGTCGGCCAAGATTCTGATGAGCATAATGGCATTGTACTGGACATGAGGGCGGGCGTAGTTTTCTTTGGAGAGGAAGATGCGGATCTGTCTGGCGGCGGCTGATGCAGCGCTCGGGCTTGCGACGGCGGACTCGACGATGGTAGGCAGGTGGAGGACTTCTTCGCCCTGGAAAGGTCAGTAGGGCGGCATGATTCTGTGGGCAAATACCGTACCGAGTTGGCGGCACCAGACTCGCAGAAGAGCATCTGCTCGCTATTAGCTGCTGCGAAGATGCGACGAGGCGGTATAACCTACCACTCCCCTGGTGGCATTGGCCTCGGGCGTGTCAGCATTTGGATCGATATTGACATCCTGGGCTGTATGCGCTGGATGCGTTAGAGTGTACCAGACCAAAGTGCATGGCGGGACTCACAAGACCGTTTGCGCATCAAGCTGCCAAAGTTGAGGCGCTTCTTGAGCTCCATGTCTGCTGCTACGGGCGGAGCGGTTCCGCAATGTTAAACGGTCGCAGGAGCGTTTGAAGTGACTGCGCAAAAACAAAGCGCAGAACCGCACGAAACACGAGATGGCTCCGAGTCTGTGAGTCTTGGTGGAAAGGAGAGAGATGGTGGGATCGCGGTATAGATCGAGGCCTCCAGCGCTCCTTCCTCGCGCGGACGGTTACCTAGGTAGGGCTGCGCCTCTTGCTGCCAAGCCATGACAACTTCGCGAACACACGTACAGCCAACGTAAACAACCGCGTACAACGTGTGGCGACGCTGCATCCATCGCTGTACTGCACCACCATGTCCTTCCCCCACACGGCACCATCTACGCGTCCTGGATGGCGGAGGGTGTGCCAAGATAGGCCATCGGCCTTTTGCTGCAGACCCACGGCCCGGTAGTCTGCTTTTTAATCGGACCCTTTCCGTGCATCCACACTGATTCCACAGCTGCTGGAGACCAGTCTCCTACTAAGCATCCTAGGATACGTCAAGACAGTCGTAGCACATGACCGGGTACCTGCTTATGGTGCGCCCGCGTGATACCACGGTTCGTCTTCTCGACCGGTGGCGGCAAGATGCAGATGGCGGTTGACTATACACAACCATCAAAGCTAGTCTGGCAGTTGTTGTCGTCGTCGTCTTCTTTGTCGCCGAGAGGTGTGACGATGACATAGCCTGAGCACAGTACCGATCTATCCGTGCTAACACTACGTTGCGAGACACGTCAAACGTCACGACCCAGCCTAATTCTTCAGTAATGCCCCATCTTCCACCTCACCATCTCCAAAGTCTGGCACAGCCAAGTAAAGGCTTCCGTCAACAGACGGGGTCAGCGACATGTTATTCAGGTTCAAGAATACCATCAACCTGTCACGGGCACCTACAGATATCAGAGACTCACACTGTAGTCGCTTGGCTGTGGTTGCGTGCGTCACTCTGCTCTCATCGGCGCTAAGCAAGCTACCATTCGCTGCCACCACCTATGACTATGCCCGCAACCTGTTAGTGTTAGAGACTGCGATTATCGTCTCTGAGTTGTCCCTACCTATTCGAGGCGATGCGATGCGGCGACAAGGTTCAAGGATCGACGCTTCCTCGGCAAGCGATCATTCCTACAGGATGCCGCAGCTACGGCTTGGCTAGACGTCATTCTTCATGCGCACTTGGTCCATTCGTGAGACACCTCGACAGCCACTCACCTTGCCTTGGTCAAGTGCCAGGCACAAAGTATATGACCTCAAACCATGGTCCTCGCCTCCCACCGTCCCGTGCAATACACCCACCTCCTGACCTCACCACTTTCATAGGCACCAGCGTCTTTGTTCAACATCACCTACAAAATGGCGCCCGAACCCGCTTCCGCCATGGCTGGCCAGGCTCGTATGCGTGTCGAAGAAACTGAACAAGAGCACATTACCAGAGAGAACTCGGGTTTTGCCGCATTTGAAGCAGATATGCCTAAACTCGCCAACCGATTCAGCTTTTCCCTCAAGGACAACCTTTCCTCCTACCTTGGTCGCAAGAACCCTTTCTTCACCAACGTAAACCCAGACACCGACTATGTATGGATTCTGGATACGACTGCCTACCAGAATCGCTTAGGAAGGTGGAAGGCGGAACTTGTTGCTGCCTACTTTGTCAAGAATAGCGGCAAGGACATCTCCCAGCTCGTTGCATGGGTCAGCGAGAAAATCGGCCTTGCAGACGACGAACAGGCTAGAGCAACAGTCGCCCAGAGGCTCCAGCCCTTTGCGGACGCAATTCTTCCAGCGCACGCTGTTGAAATTGACCTCAATGGTCTCAAAACCAGATTAGGACCCAGCGGCCGCGACGGTATCAGCTCAGACGAGTTGGCCATTCCCGGAACCGATTATAAGGACGGCCAGGTCAACAAGTTCCAGGCCGTCAATGCTGAGGCGACGTCATTCAATATTACCTTCGCAAAACCCAAGGGATGGGCCGTCCTTTCCGATATCGACGATACAATCAAGAAGACCCTGACATCGTCACCTGTCGGTATCTTGACCACCACATTCGCAGAGCAGCCAGAGCCGATCAAGGGCATGCCGGAGTTGTATAGGCATATGGCGCAAAAGCTCGACAATCCGCCCTTCTGGTATCTCTCCGCATCCCCATACAACCTCTACCCGTTCTTGCGCAACTTCCGCGAGCAATACTACCCCAATGGTACCATGATCTTACGCGACGCTAGCTGGATGAACTTGGCTGGCTTCCTCGCAAACTTGACGCAAGGTACCCAAGCTTACAAGGTTGACCGCATTGAAAAGGTTCATGGCTGGTTTCCCAAGCGGAAGTTCATCCTTATCGGTGACTCGACCCAAACAGACCCTGAATCGTATGGCGAAGCGTACCGCAAGTTTGGCAAGAGCTGGATCGGTGCTATCTACATTCGTAAGGTAACGGGCGTTGCGGAAATGGACGAAGGCAAAAAGAATTGCCCAGAAAGATTCGAGAAGGCCTTCAAGGGTGTTCCCAAGGAGGTCTGGTACGTCTTTGAGGAAGCACAGGAACTGTACGCGAAGATCGATGCTTTGCCTAAGATCGAATAAGAGGCGAATGCTTCAGTGTATGACGAGCAAGTTTCAGTTTGAAGGATAATCGAGGAGCTTTTGGCGCATCTCGTTTTGCATGGTACCTGGCCAGCTGGCTATTTTGATACATGCAGGGACATACCACGGAGTACGGAGTACAATTTCATTTTTCCCTTTTTCCATAGTCAAACAACGCGATACCCAATATTTTCCCAATCTCATTTCTCTTGCCTCTTAATCCTGCTAGCCATTGTCTATAACATGTGCTATCATAAACATGTGCATGGCCGGTGATTTCACTGTTTTCTCCACTGCCCTCTTTCGTTTTGCATTGAAGTGCGGCATGTTTGGCAACATTCACATCTTCACATCTTTATCAAACATGAGCAACATTTCACAACACCAACATTGTACGCCACAGAGATACTCGGTCACGCGTGATCCCGACGTCAGAAATTGGAAGCGTACCTATACTGCAGTTCCTACCCTCCGCAATAGTCATACTCCCGCCTGCCTGATCGCCAAACATGGTAGCCGGTCAGCTACAAGAACCCGGACCAATGCCTCTGTACGTTCTTCTCGTTCTCGTTATTGGTATATGTTTCTACTTCTTCTTCATAGGTACCGCTGCAGTCAGGCTTTGGTTCTATAAGGGCGCTCTCGGTCCTGCGCCAGAGAAGTTCCTCGTCGTCAAGATCGAGCATGAGGATGCACAGCAACATGCTCCGATGGCCGACAACCACAGCGGAGCCGGCACACACAGCAACGCCATGAAGCACCGACGCATGACCGTCTTCACACATGCCTCATTATCAGCACTATCTGACGACACCGCTCATACTACCGCGCTCGAACCACATGGTTTCTCACAAGCAACGACGATGGTGAATCTCCAAGATATCGATGAGGAAGACCTATCCTCATTCACAAATCCTGGAACCCGCGCCTATATAGCAGAAGAATGCCGCCTGTCCCGCATGCCTGCCTTTGACGCAGATGACTGCGGAAACGGCGACTACTTCCCTGACCTCCCTTACACAAACAACCCTATCGAATCTACTTCTGCTTGCTCCGACTATCTCCAACCCTCACAACTAGGGCTTACCTCAACGGACTGGCGCGACTGGCTAGCCATTGATGAACATTACATTGAGTACCACGCCGCGCGCACTCACCTCCTATCGCGCAACCGATCATCTTGTATACACCTCACTCCCGACAGCGAATCCGCGTGTCGCGAGCTGCTGCAAGAAATTGCCTCCTACCTCGTCGAACAGCACCCTAACAAATTCAGCTTCAAGACTAAACATCGTAGGAAGCATATTCTGAATGAACTGACGAGAGAAGATTTCGAATTAGAGGGTGGGTTGGAGGCACATCCATTGGAGGTTGTAGCGAGACTGTGCGGAGAAGATTTTATGATCTGGGAGAGAAGTGAGAGTACTAGGATGTGGTACTTGCAAGCCAGTACAACGCTCTTCCCATCCGGGTACATCATAACGTCCTACATGGGAAAACCAGTCAATGTCATGGTTCGTGGTGATGAAAACGGGAGACTGCCAATGTTGCCTTGGTCCAGTAAGTTTCATATCTTTCCATCGCCCACATTAGACTGACGTTCTCAGCTTTGCCATCCATATTAACCCTCGACCTTCCTACATTGTCCCGATACTCCCACACCGGTCCTCTATCCCTCCACCAAATTTTCATTCAAACCCGTCCTCCTCGATGCTCTCTAGCCTCCACACTCCACATTCTCCGGCCCATGGATTTCTTTGCCGGAAACATAGCAAATCTTCACCCTTCTGAGCTACTCGTTCGTACCGAGACGCAAATGTTTGCGCGTCTACCTAAATCGGGTGCTGTGATTGTAACAACACGGACGAGTACTGAGACAATAAGCGACATGGTTGAAAGAATGAATGTGTGGGAGAAAGAAACCTTTCTGAAGACAGTGAACGGGTGGGGACCTGAGGAAGCGAGGTTCAAGGGGAGAGAGTTGTGGATTGGGGTTGTGGAACGGTGTTTGAAAGGTTAGTGTCTAGGCTCTTGTTTTAAATACTAGAGCCTCGACTTTTACGGCTTGCTGACAGATTTTAACAGGTCAGAGTGCGTTCAGGGATGATATGACGGTTTGTAGTAGACTGTCGGCTATGTAAACAATCAGGTGAGCGATTCATGAATAATGCAATATATTGGAAATCTTGGAGTACGAGCACGAATATTTCGCAATCGCACTGGAATGCGCCCAGATGGTGGTTGTAGCTTTTTTCAATACTAACGTCTAGGTGGTGGTATAGAATACACAGCCACCCGTTCGCTACCGTACAACGACGACAAGGGAGCACGAAAATACTTTTCTCACTTCAATGTACTTCACTATTCTTTAACTCAATTATATCAAGATGGTTAATACTACCTCACTCAGTGTGGTAGCAGCCACGCTCAACGCTGCCAACATACCTACCTTCACACGTATCGTGACTACCACCATGGTTACTCCCACACTCGCTACAGTAATATCCACCACTTCGTCGACAAAAACCACTATATTCCCCACCAGCACTATCCCCACAACCCTCGGTAGTCTCCAAACTTTCCCATCCGAGCACATTCAAAATACACAAGGCGACTGTCGCCCTCAAGCTCCAGGCTACGGCCCTGTCCCAGAAGAAGACAACGTGTCGTCCTTCTACACGTCTCCATTAATTCGCACTCCAGCTCTAGAGGCTACCACACCCCATGGCTATACCCTCGCCTTTTGTGGGGCGAATGCATCATATGTCGGCACGAACTACCTTGGATATCACGAACTGGAAGCATACAGTCCAACCGAGTGTGCGAGTAGATGTCTCATGTGGGGGAGATCTAACCTAGACGGCGAGCCAGAAGTTTCATCGACCACTCTGTTCCCAAACGGATTCGACTACTCCGCTACACCTACCAGCACACCCACGTTACGTGCGCAGATGTGCAACAGCTTCAATATCTATTTTGAGCGCTCCCCATCTATTAATCTGGGAGAAGAGTGTCAGGACGCGAATAGTCGCACTATCGTTAAATGTGCACTTTGGGGCGAGGGAAATATGCGCGAAGAGTGTGCGACAAATACAGGCTACAAGAACTGGAAATTCGAAATTGTTATTGCGGGGAGCAACGGCTATGTTTTGGGTATGGGGAAGGAAAAGAGCAATGAGGAGAATTCAAAGACTTCTGAGGGTGAGAAGAGTGTCAAGGTGGATATGGTTGCAGCGTTCATGAATAGGTTTGTGGTGGGTGCTGCGCTGGCTTCCTTAATAGTGGTGCATATGGAATTTTGAGCTTGAACCATAGGTACCTAGCTGTTCCTACGTGACTTCTCCATAGTATCCAGAATAGACAGTGTGGCAAGACTTACCTCATGTCGCCTTGATTTCCTAGTACATCGTTCGTGTAGGGTTTTTGGTATCGTTTGTGTCGCGGAAGTTGCGAACGTTTGAGGTTATGTCCACTCTCTGCCTAGGTAGATATGCTCGGTGCAACACCACAAGGGTATATTTGATCGGTGATGGGTTATCGCAAGTAAATTCATCATATGCAGAACTGTTTGGAGTCATCGCTGTTGTAGTCTTGAACTTGCGTCACCTGTACGACTTCCAGCTACTGCTATAGATATCTTTAATCTCTTCCAAACTTTTCCATCATTCTACGTCAGTCGATAGAAAGGCCACTACTGTGAAACTTTTACAGCGGTGCTGTTTTAATGCTGACAGGTCAAAAAGAAGCGCGTCAACGCTTTTGACTTAGACATGCTTGCAACGATTACCTTGATTAAGAATGCAAACATAATCTTATCGGAAGTTTCGCTGGAGCTTTGTCAGGGCATTGCAAAGGCAAAAAAAGAAGACTGAGTCTTTTGTGTGTGCCCACTACCCGAATCGCTTAATTTGAGTCAGTGTCTGGCTCGTACGCAATTCGAACGCAGACAAACTTACAACGAGTGATCTTCGCATTACAAGTGCGACGCCTTACCGCTTGCTGTAAATGTTTTTAGCAGGCGTTACTCGGATCACGCTGTGGTAAACTTACGCCAAGCGGGCGATGATATGCCTGTCATGAGAAAAATCTCGATTTTGGACGTATATGTTCTTGGCTATCAAGATTCCGAGACCCGCAAGCTCGCAAATACTGCGCATTGTTGTCAAGCATGTAATTGGTGCGGGGCTTTACCCTGACTAGTTTCCTGTGTCAAGGGATTGCAAGAGTACCCCACGATTGGTAGTGCTCTGTGGCAACGGCCGGGGTTTCCAAGGTCAGCCTCACCCTTGTCCCGCGGTTAGTTGGAGGGAAAGCTCCGACCATCGCTACATCATCGCAGCAAAGGCCAAGCAACACGTACACCAATACTTTCACCCTACGTCCCACTGTCATCTCACAGTCCTTTCCGATGATATATATCACTCGTCCACGTTGAGATATAATCTTACACAACCGAACCTCTCGACCGAAAATAAAGTTGGTGGCGGAGCCAACATGGCGGATACGGACATCGCATCTCTCACAGCCGACCAGCAAGCCGCGCTTCAACAATACACCGCCGTTACCGACCAAGCGACATCTGATGCGATACCGATACTCCAACGCGCGCAATGGAATGTCAATATAGCGGTCACGCGCTTCTTCGACGGCGAACCGACCGAAGACCCAGTGGCTGCTGCTGCCGCCCAACTACCACCGCCCCAAGACGTCCGCCGACAAGAGACACTACTAAACGGTTTTGCCTCACCACGATCATCTACAAGTAGTGGGAGGAGAGTGAGGATAGAACCTGCTCCGAGGGTGGTCCCACAGCCAGAAAGCCAAGTCAGTACACAAGTTCCGCTAGTACTGGCTATATTCTTTGCGCCATTCTCGCTCGTGTACTCCCTATTTGCGAAATCCTTCCGGTTGTTAGGATGGATCTTTCCCTTCCTCCCGCGCGCATGGGGGAGGGTTACAGCTAGCAACATCAACACACCTGCCTCTCAGCGCAGCGCGAGCGGGCGCCGACCTTTGAACCCACGAGACACAGCGGCGCGTTTCATCCGCGAGTTCGAGGAGGAATATGGAAGTCACAACCTGCCGTTCTTCGAGAGCGGATACGCCCAAGCTTTTGATCTAGCGAAGAAGAACCTACAGTTCTTAATGGTGGTGCTGGTCAGCCCAGAGCATGATGAAACATCATCCTTTGTACGGGATACACTTCTTTCGCCAGAGGTCGTGGAGTTCGTACGAAACCCCGAGAACAACATCATACTTTGGGCTGGCAACGTGCAAGATTCCGAGGCATATCAAGTTTCCGCCGCCCTGTCGTGCACCAAATTCCCGTTCACGGGTCTCATTGTACATACACCCCAAGTTTCGTCAACAGCTATGGGGATTGCCGCGCGTGTAGCTGGTCCTACGCCCCCACAACAATACATTGCCAAGCTACGACAGGCAATGCAGCAACACATAGAGCCGCTCAATCGCGTGCGTAGTCAGCGCGCGGAACAACAAGCGACACGAAACATCCGAGAACAACAAAATAGCGCATATGAACGCTCACTCGCAGCTGACCGAGAGAAAGCTCGCAAGAAGAAGGAGGAAGCAGAGCGCAAAGCTCGAGAAGAAAAGGAAGCACTCGAACGCGAACAAGCCATCGAACGATACGCACAAAATCTCGCGCAATGGAGGCAATGGCGCGCTGCATCTATACGCTCTGAGCCCGAGCCTGAGGAAAAGGACATCGTGCGCATCAGTCTTCGTATGCCGAATGCAGAGCGCGTGGTTCGCAAGTTCGCTGCAGATGCACAGATCGAGGAACTCTATGCATTCGTCGAATGCTACGATATCCTGCAATCTGAGGTAGGTGTACAGGAGAACATAGAGAAACCAACAGATTTCGAGCATGAGTACAAGTTCCAACTCGTTAGCCCTATGCCGCGCGAGGTATATGAGCTCAAGACTGGTGGTACGATTAAAGAGCGTATCGGACGGAGCGGTAATCTGATTGTTGAGCGGACCGATCTAGAAGATGAAGAGGAAGACGACGAGCAGTAATCGCATGAAGATGAGCATTGGACTGGCGTTACAATATCTACTCGACTTAGCGTGGGACGTGGATATCCACTTAGGTTCTCGATACGACGTTTACGTTGACCATGAATGTAAGAATGTATGTATAACGTTATACATGACTTTCTCTATTTTCAGTGCTTCGGCCGTTCCTTGATCCATGTAACTCAGTATATGCTTGCCAAGATCGTCGATACCACAGCCACAATTCCGTGTTCCGGATATTTGAGTCGCACAGCCTACGGCAGCTTCGGGAGCACAGACCATGTTTTAGCGTGAAGGCAGACTGCCCGATTTCGTCACGCATCCTAAGCTTTTGATCGTCCACTGTCATCACGTTCCCTAAACAAACCACCGATATGATCCTCGCAGCGACAAGATAACATGGAAAGAGCTAAGACTCGCAAGCCCCATAAGAAGTCGCGAAACGGCTGCTTACCATGCAAAGGCCGCCATGTCAAAGTGCGCCTTCCCATTCGAATCTTGAATTCTACATACGACTGACCATCTTCAAGTGCGACGAGCAAAAGCCAAATTGCGCAAACTGCGTAAAGCAAGGCACCGTGTGTGAATATCGACCATCCACGGGCCAAGAGAGTCGTGAGGCTTCGAACGTGTCGCCTTTACCGATTGGAACGCCAGCTTTTACGCCATCATCCACAGATGGCACTTCCGGTTTTCTTGACCAACAACCACTACCAGATTTTGGATCCATCACTATCAATGGCGCTTCCAGTCAACCAGATTTGGCATTGAATATACCCCAACTACGATTGCTCCAGTACGTACTCTCATGTGTGATTGAGTCTCTCAGTACATGACTGTGGTTCCATGGTCTGGTATGATCTCAACGAGCAACAGAACTTTTTTATCGATGTACAAGAAAGACACCTAGAAGCGTAAGCTAATTGCGTGGGTAGTCACTACACGACCGTCACAGCCAAAAGTCTCGCAGCGCATACTGACGCCGAGGACGTATTTACAACTACTTTGATACAGATTGCATTCGATCATCCATATCTTCTCCAAGCGGCTCTTGCACTCAGTGCGTTACACTTGAGCCGAACTGCAGGACCAGAAGAGGCCCAACAATACTCGTACCAAGCTGAGAAATACCATGAAGCGTCTCTGCTCAACTTCCAGACAATGGTTCGCGATATCGATCCTTCGAACTTTAAAGCAGTCCTATTGTTTGCCGGCACGCTGTTCCCGCATGCGTGTGTCGCTTCACTTGCAATCCACAATGATTTGGATCATGTGTTCGACAGCGTTCTTTCCAATCTCGTCCTGACTCGGAGAATTAGACCCATGGTAACAGGGGTCTATGAACAGATGAAGGAGAGTGAATTAGGTCGTGTGATTCCAGACGACGTCAAGAATATCAATTGGCAGACCGAAGAGCAACCACCCAATACTGAGCTCGTACAGCTCCGCAAGTTCTCCGAGGTCGTCCATCACGTTTACCCTCCCGACATTGTCGATGCATATGGATATGCCTGTCATATCCTCGAGCTCGTATTCCAGGTTGCAGAGAAATCTACGAAGCCGCCTTCCGACGCTTTGTTGAAGATATGGATACATCTTGTCTCGGACCGCTATATCGAGCTCTTATCGGAGAGGCAACCAGGATCTTTGATCATCTTTGCACACTTTGCTGTCATCATGCATAGAGCAGCAGAGAACTACTGGTATCTGGAAGGAGTCGCGGAGCAGATACTTCTCATTGCAGATCACATGGTCCCTAGTGAATGGAAGTCGTGGTTGCAGTGGCCGAAGGAGCAGATTCGTGGTGCCTCCGTACCGCCGACGCCATATTCAGGGCATACGACATGAAGCCTGAAATTGATGCGGGCTTCTACCGCCCCTCAACGTCATGCCCTCGAACTGCAGATACCTCCAGCCTGCTTTGAAGTGAGCCCTTGGTTCATGAAACAGGCCGTTCGATGCGGCAATGCTGCCCATTGCGGAGACACTGGACCGTAATTTTGCTTGACGGTTACCAACAGACGTGCAGCTATTGCATCGAAACAATATCTTAACACCAAATCGGCATTGTTTGTTCCTCTTGTCAAACTGCTTTGGGAAATGCTTGCGAGGAGTGCTTGGTAGGCTTGATAAAGTCTTAAGTCGTAAGTGAAAGCGGCCTAGCTCAAGTACCCACCCACTTACTTACTATGCAGACCACCGTTATCGACAATAATCGATCGACTTGAAAGAATCATACCCTGATCCAGGTACATTGAGGAGGAGGCTGTGCGAAACGAGCGAGGCAGACAGCTTTTCTATCTGCACCGACTACGAGAAGCGTAACGACGTATTCTGGACGCGACACTGAAGACTTTTGTCCTGCTACTCCGTGTTTGATGCTACTATACGCGGACAGCTAATGTATGAGTTCGAGCCATCACCCAAAGAATGATAGAAAAGAGTGGAGCCGAGTATTCACAGAGCAATGCGATTGGCGCGTCGTATCCGAGGACGCTAGTCGTATGCACAGACCGCACGCCTCCTTCCCTGAGGCATCTACATATCCCAACGGGCGGCGGGAAGGGGTTGCTCGGGCAATCTATGTACGGGTCTAGAGGATCTATGTACGAGATACGGCTAGGTGGGCTGTGCCCCACAAGTATCCGTTGCGACTTCTATACATAAAGACCATGCCATTTATTTCTCCATCAGCCAACCCCAGTTAAAACACCACTACTTCAACGGTGTACCACCTCAAAAACTACTCATACCATCTAGTTCAGTACTTGTCTCTCTGATCTGGTTCTGTTATATCAGACGGGCTCTTACCGCTGACGCCTACCGCGTACACCTAATCCCCACCACAAGATGTCGACACCAGCAGATGACTCCTCAGCGGTGCCAGAGTATGTGCTCTGGCCGTACACCCCCACCATCGCAGCCGGTGCCATCGCCGCTGTCGTTATGTTCATACTGTTCTTCATTCACACATTCCGCCTCGTCAAGAATAAGACATGGTTTTGTATACCGTTCGTCATTGGAGCTCTGGTACGTACTTTGCTACCCAATTTTTCCCAGCTTCTACACATGAACATACTTGAATAGATAACAAGGTGCTAACATCCGCCCTAGTGTGAAGCTATAGGTTACTCTGCTCGTGCCGCAGCCCACAACGATACCGAAGGCAAAACACCGTACATCATCCAGTCTACACTCATTCTCCTGGCGCCCATCCTCTTCGCCGCTTCCATCTACATGATTCTCGGTCGTCTTATCCGACGTACGGACTCTGCTGAGTACTCTCTGATACGGGTCAACTGGTTGACCAAGATCTTCGTTGGCGGCGACATTCTGTGCTTGTACGTCCCTACATATTGTTCACAATTTGTATGAACAACCATATTAACCTGGATCCTAGCTTAATTCAAGCCGGTGGTGCTGGTATGCTCGTCTCAGCCAATGACAAAGACGGTTTCAAGCGCGGCGAGAACATCATCCTCGGTGGACTGATCCTTCAAATCCTTATCTTCGGCTTCTTCGTCGTCGTAGCGAGTATCTGGCACGTACGACTCCAAAAGGGACCTACAGCTTCATCCGCGGATATCCCGTGGACGAAGCTGATCTGGTTCTTGTATGCGGCTAGTGTCTGTATCACTATCCGTAACCTTTGCAGGGTTATTGAATACGCTATGGGAAAGGTACGCTCCACTTCCGCTTCTTGTGCATTTGGACAGATTGCTAACAGAGCATAGGATGGTTACCTACTTTCGCACGAATGGCCCATCTACGTCTACGACTTCCTGCCTATGATGATCACGCTTGTCGTATGCATCTGGTGGTACGACCCGAACATCAAGCCGCGTCCCAAGACCGACATCGAGTTCGCCCGCCGATAGGTTGGTCGACGGTATATGAGAGCAGGAGGCCGGCCTAAGGGAAGCCTGATAATAGAAATGGAAATGTACCTACTGGTACAGCATGTTTGTTTTCTTTGTGTAGCGTTCAGGTTTATGCGTTTTGAATATGGGAAGAGTGCTTCGAAAGCAGTAGCTCATGGAGACATCATGACAAGGATCGTCGTAGATACCTTATATAGCTTATGCGGATCTTTTTGGATCTGACGCTTTGCCCGTTGCCATCTCCGTCGTGCTTTTATGTTGTTATTGCTTTACTAATGAACTGACTTTGGACATCTGGCTTTGCTCGTATTGGAGGCACTCAAGAAACATCAACCACTCAGTCTTAAAGTTGGGTTTAGCCATATATCTTCTTGGTGACGCTATCCACATCCAGACTACTCGCGGAATCAAGTCATGGGTACTTCACACCTGTCTCTTCTACCGCCCTTTCTCTCCACATTACTTAAACCTCATGAACTCCAAGTCCTCTACTCTTGCCTTTCTCGTGCATCGTCAACCGCCTTGTCCCAATTATAGAACTTCATGTAAATACCCTCCGTTATCGTAATGCAGCTCGAGCCTACCGCACACCCAGTCCAAAGTCCCACCAACTTCATATCCTGTTTGAAACAAAGGAAAAGTGCCAACGGCACAGCAATAACATAATAAACAAAAAGGTTACACCACCCTCCAATATTTTGCTTGCCCAAGCCGCGGAGAAGTGCATTTACTAGTGCAGTGGTGGAGTCGGCGAATTGGAAAGCGGCAAGCAGAGGTAGTACGGTGGCTACTATGCTGACGACTTCCGGATCGCTTGTAAATGCTTTGGGAAGGATATTTCGGCAAGCAGTCAAGAATGCAAAGTCAATGAGGCCGATGGCGAGGAAGGTCAACACGTAGGTTTTTGTGGCGGTACGGGCTGCGGAGAGGGAACCCGCGCCGATTAGGTTGCCCAAGCGTGTTGAAACAGCCACGCCGACAGAGAAAGGTACGTGGTAAATAGCTACTGCCAGTGTCATGACGCTTCTGATGTCAGTATTTTTTGATGCGTTAAAGAGGAGTAGTTCTTACATCGACTGCGCCGCCAAGTGGGCTGTGGAAAGATAGCTTGTCGAGAAAGTAAGAATGTCCTGTAGCAAAATTAGCATACAGTCGATATTCGCAGATACACGATCCAGAACTTACAAAAGCAAGCCACTCCGTCTCCACCATGACGATGCCTGGGACGGCCAATTTTGCCATGGGTCCCCAATTCGTAAAAGCAGCTTTGGTAAAGCCACCCCAACATTCCAGCGAAGATGGATTGACAAAGTACACGTAAATCCAGAGCAACAACGGTAAAAGGTTATTGGAAATGACAGTCGCAAGTGCAGCACCTGTAAGGTCCCAATCCAGAACAAAGACGAAAACATAGTTCAAAGCTATGTTAATGGGCGTTGCAATAAGCAAGACGAAAAGCGAAGCATTGAAAAGGCCTTGGGCTTGCGTAAACCGCTTGCCGGCTTCAAAGATGGCGTAGCCCGGTGCTCCGGCAAGAAGTAAAGAGAGGTAGTATCCAGCAAGATGCGCGATTGCTTTTTCCGGAACAAGGGCTGCGAGGATCCAGCCAGAACACAGCCAGATCGCTCCGATGGGAATGGTAACAGCCAGCATGAAGAGTATCATGCGCTGAAGATGGAGGCCCACCATGGTCTTCCTTCCGGAACCATAGGCCTGCGCGCAGAGGGTATCTAGCGATGTGGCCAGCCCTTCGTAGATTGCAAGTCCGGTGATGTTGGCGGTCATCGTAGCTAGAGATACTGCACCAAGCTCATCCGTCCCGACTATAGGGGGTGTCAATCAGCTTGCGTCCGAAAGTCTTTCTGTTCTGAGTACTTACTATGCCCCACGACAAATATGGTGACAAGACTGAACGAGTATTGCAGCAAGTACGTCCCCATAAGCGGAACGCTGTACTTCAGTAGCAACTTGGCTTCCTGTCCCGCCGTTGTTCCCAGCTCTTCTGTCGTCCCCTCTCCTCCCAGTAAACTCTCAATCTCTGAAGGATCAGGAATTGCGCCATATTGACGCTGCTTCGCCGCGTTGTCGTGCGATTTGAGTAAGCCGACGCGTTCAGCCGTACTCGTGGAAAACCTGCGCGCTTCTGGAGCGTCCATTGTGTTGTATGTAATGCCACCACCAGAGGTAAAGGGGAATGGAACAAATCCTAGCGCTAAAGACGAAATGTCATTATCGTATTCCAGGTGTTTGACTTCGTTGTACTTGTCGACTTTGTCTCGCTGCGGCTGCGATGTTAGAGTCGTCGGCTCGGGCTGCCAGAGTGGGGCGAGCAGCTGGGCCTCTGCCGTCAATGGCGTATCTCGGCGCATGGCGATATCGGGCAGCTTGCAGCGAAGCAGTAAAGCGTCGGAGGACTAACGAGGGGTGGGCATAGTCTTCCTGTGCCGTGTGGAGTTTCTGTGCGACAGATTGCCCTGATGCGGGAATGTTTGTCCAGAGTCTGCAGCTTTTCACGAGATTTTGTGGTGCAAGAGGGCACTGTCATGGCTCATTTCCCGCGCCAGCATGTTGTCAGGGTCTCCGCTGCTCTTGTTGCCATGTTTACTGCGAACTTTGCCTGCACCTACCATTCGCAACGGCGGGCCGTCGAGATAGTCTGGTAAGAGCGAGGCGGTCGGGCAGCTTGGGGTGCGTGGCGATGATCGTACCATCGTAACGCGCATCGGAAGTAATCCCATTGGCAAGGAATGGTTCGTGATTCAATCATCTCCGAGACACCCGGAATCGCGACGTTGCGCTACTGTCGAGTATGCATGGGAATTACCTCACTGAGCATACCCAGACATGCGCGAACTACCTGGCTAGAGATAGAGAAGACAGTTCGTCTGAATCTTATCGTTCGAGGCGCTCGCGTGTGCGATTGTCCTTGGAGCCTGGCAGATCTGCGTGTAGCTTTTCGTCAACAAACCACCTAGCACTCGTCGTCAGTGCATCCTCCATCGTCCTTACATCGATAGTGATATCTATCTTTATCAGTTTGAGCGTCGTGTACAACAGATGGTAATCTGTTGTCATTGTCCAGATCGGTGGTGGAGCACACCAAGGTAATGTAGAGCAGCGATGTCTCAAATGCGACCGGCACAGTAGCTCTGAATCGTTTGTGTCGCTGACAAGAACTAGATGTCAGCACAACGTTGATATAATAGGATACAAGCTGCAGCAAGCCACAAATCTTGGGGCCCATCGGCACAAGTGGTACGCCGTGCCCAGGAAAGCCATCCTGTACCCGGGTGTCCAAAGTCATCAACACATCTCATATGAGTTCCGATCTTGGCTTGCGTCTCGGCACATTCTAGAATCTCCGTCACATCTTCAAGCACCCTCCCCGCAATTGTATCTCTAGAATGCGCGCTTCGACGTCCAAATTGTAGCTCACACAATCTGTCGTTCAGCATTTAGATCCAGCCTGTGTACCAGCACAAAGATAGCCTTTTTCCTCATCTCCGGTGTCAAGTTTATAATACAGCTCCGTATGTGTTTCGGATGATAGAATGCTTAGTGTTTCTATTTACTACATCTATTGCGCCTTAAGGGACCCATCTCGTATGTTCTAGATCCACAGCCCGCAATCTCTATCCCGCAGCTCCGTTTCTTAGTCTATACTCCACCGCTTAACGTGCCGGGACGCGATTTCCAGATCCGGAATAGCTAGATGCTTGTAGTCTTCGCATATGGATGTCAAATGGTGAACAGAAAACATGGATGTAATTGAATACAGACGAAGAAGGGCGAAACGAGTACAGTGCTGTTTGGTATTCGTAATGAAGACAAGAACAAATCTTGCCGTGAAAGAAATAATAGCTTACAATTCAAGACCCGGACAGCAGAAGACTTCTACGCTGTTTGCGCACCTGAACAGGAATGGCTACTATATGCCACTGAAACTCTCAGGACTTCACACTTCGTCGATCTTGATTCTTGTTGATGATAGTGGTAGGAGAACCAGAAAGTCTCCGTTTGTTTTCTGGTCCTCTCATTACATTGATATCTGATGCAGCGTTTCTTGCCGATCTTGAGGTAATCAACAAGCTACCAGGATAAGTGCACAGGGTCAAGGACTCTTTGAATATAACCTCGCATAGCTAAAAACATCTTTTATCTCTGTCTCGCACCTATATTGTTACCAAGAATCTTTGTACAACAATAGGTAACATCACTTCGAGCCTAGCGCTGTATGTCTCAACCACGCCTATACTATTAGCCATGTATCAATGCATCCATACTACCTAGGAAACATTCACTCATTTCCACATGATACTCCAGCTCTTTTCGACCACGAAGATGCCCCGTATGCATTGCAAAGCAGCAAGGCGTACAAGTCGATCTTCATGTCGTATCGTGGCTTTCTCTCTAGGTACCTTGCAGACCAAAGAAGGTAACCCAAGCCTTCGTTCACTCATACGCTACATAATGACATTCTCCCGGTGGCACAATCCAACCCAACTACACACATGTCTTACATCCTACATCACCCCATCATCCTTATGTCCTCCCTCAATCCTTATTCCCACACCCGCTCATCCCACCCGCTCTATCCGAATTGGGGTCCCAACAAAAAGAATCACTAATCACTAACTCGCACGTACAACCCGCATAACTCATGCTATGCGCAATATGCCCTAGACATGAATCGTGAGTTCGCCTCAAGCATACAATGCACAACTCGCAAGAAGTAAGTAAACCGGTTGGCGTAGCGGACACAAGAGCCAAGTCCATCTACGTAATGACGTCCGTGTTCCGCGATGCCGCCGAGCATATCATTACATGAAGCTATGATCTGCCCAGTCCGCCGAGTCGTGAGCAAGCGCGGGGTGGGGGCAGAACTGACCGCACCAACAAGCGAACAGAGAGAGGCAAAATTGAGACTAAGGCCTATACGTAAATGGTATCCCGCCCTACCTACGCGTGCGGAGTGCTCTGTGCTGCCCCTCCATTCTCCCATCCGCCCGCTATTTGTTCCGCACCATAGACGGGATGATGGAATGGGAAGAAAAGCCCCAACCAATGCCCCGCGAATAGAGATTGCGTCAAGGGGTATCCTGTTCCGTGTGTCTCAATGAGCGGAAAGTATCGGCAACTGTTCATTCCGACCGCACAACTGCATTCATGGCGTGACATTTTCAGAAAAAAGCCGGATCGTAGGTTTCTTCAACGGGCGGTTTTCTACTGGTGGTACAGATCTTCCACAAACCAAAAACCTATATCGGGATTTGGTGCATGTCTAGGATTATACTGTACTGTACTATACTACACTATACGCATCAAGCATAGTCTTTAGCATAACGTGTGCAAGCTTTGAACATCCGAACCGACCTCTCAACCCCACGAAAACGACGCATGGAAAAGGGCCGAGTGCGCGTCGATGCGAAGAGCAAGCGGCAGACACCGCGGAAAAAATCTCACGTGTTGAACAGCAATGCATATGGTGGAGTACGTGCCTACCGCCGCGCTGGGACACAGCCAAAGGGAAAAGGAACAACGTGCTGATCAATCGCGCACACGCGCACGCGCGCGCCATTTGTCGGTAAAGGAGAAGACGCGACGACGCAATGCGACGCGTGTTCTGCAAGGAGAATCTGTTGTGTCTGATGGCCATTGGGGAGTTGTCCTTTTTTCTCTCGCATGCTGAGACTGGGATTGTTAGAGTGAGGCTCAGCGAGTGACGATGCATTGCATATGAATTGTAGTTGGTTGGCGATGATCGCTGGGATGGGATGTGCGCGTGGGTGGGCGGCTCCGAAGACCGCAGGTGCACTAAACGTTGAACACGTACTGCCGCCGCAGCAATCATGGTTTGAAGGTTTGTTGAATGCGCAGCCATGTGGTGAACTCGTGAATTATCAATTATTCGAGTATTATGAGTGCATTTGTAATCGCACATATACACGAGACGGAGCTCAAGAGTAGTAAGAAAAATGTGATGAGACAGAGACCGTAGAAGATTTCGTTATGTGATATGAAGAACGAAAAACCATTGACAATGTAGTCTATGAAGTAATCCCAGCCCGTAAAGGAAAAGGCCAAATCCTGGCTTGCAGACATGGAACCAATCAGAGGGTTCTTACATGGAGATAACGCCAGAGAAATGCAATGGACAATATGTACAGACCGAATGAATCGAATATCGACAGTGAAATGAACGCTAATGCAGAGAGGAAAATCAATCGGGCCTTGCGAGGATTGCGGCAATGGCATCACATGGAGCACAAGGCTGGGGTTTGCGTTTCGGTGCTTCGGCAGCTGGTGGAGGACATACACACTCGTCGTCAGCGGGTACGAAGACGGAAGTTCGACGTGCTTGCGTTAGGCCTGGAGCATCCATTGGCACGAAGAACGATTCACGGCGATCGTACTGCGGTGTGCAACATCCATCCTCAGAAGCAAGGAAAACGGATGGCCGTCTCGAGAAATGGCCAGCGGAGGGCGCGTCGTCACATGAGGGGTACGCAGTGCCCCAGAAAGGCAGCTTTGGAGGTGTGCCCTGACCATTGTATGGTACGTAAATGGATCCACCACGCGGTCTGAGAAAGGGGCTTGGGTCGTCAAAGTCCTCAAAAGGACTCTCGTTGGCACTCTTATCCGACTCCTCTTTTGTGGCCTCGAGGTGTGATTTTTGTAGCGCGATCTCGAGTTCTTCAGCTGAAAAGGGTTGTGAGGGATTACGAGTGCGGTCGGAGCCAGTGGCGGGTCTCGATGTTAGCTGAACGGAACTGGAGCGGCGAGCGGCTTGTCGACGAGCGTCACGAGGGTCTTCGGTTGGATTGCGAGAGAGGCCGACTAGGCACGTCAGTAAAAGATCGGTCATATATACGTAAGATAAAACACACCATTGAGCACGTCGCCTTCGTCGTCGGAGGCCTCTTTGATATTTGCGGGCCTGTCGTCACCAGCGATGCTCGCTCCGATGCCGCTGTCTACCCACTCTTCAGCATCGTAGTCTGAAGAGCAGCTTCCTCTCCGACTTCGGTGCATACTACGACTGCGGCTGCGTCTCCTGAAACTACTCCTACGGCTCGGTAGCCTGCTACCCATGGGTGAATACAGCGAGGCGTTGCTGTGCCGGCGCCATGCTGTCGAAAAGCTGAATTCCTCGAGTTTCTTCTTGTGTTCGGGATCGACGGCGCGACGGTATTTTAGCGGAGGCATCTTCTCGCCAGGCTTGTAGAAATCAGATTCTGGCTCCTCTGGTTTTGCATTCTTGTGTGAGCCAGCAGTAAGAACGCGCTTTAAGCGAGTGCGAAGGTGGCCAGGCATTGTGGGCGAAGAGTATAGTTGAACCGGAACGTGTAAGCCAGCACAGGAATAGCGAGGAAGATTAAAGTAGGCGTGTGTGAGTGATGGTGTGAATGTTGACGGAGTGTGAAAGTGTTGTTGGAGAAGAAGGAAGAGGGCACTCGGAAGGATGGTCCGGTATGATGTCGGCAGCAGGGTGAGGCTGATTAGGGAGTGGGTCGGGGCACAGACGCTGCAGTTGAGCTAGCCCTGGTCGAGTGCTGGGCGAAAGATGGAGTATCCGAAACTGCGGTGGGACGCTCCAGTGGTCAGGCACTGTGCACTGGGGAAGATGGTGGGTTGTATATGGGCAGCGATGCGGCGGATGAAACGCGCAGCCAGGCTAGAAGAAAACGCGGAGAAGTGCAAAGCTTGGTCGCGGCCTGCACTGTAATAACGCGATGTTGGGCTTGGGAGTGACGGAGGCTCGCTACGACGCTGAACCGACGAGCGAAGGGGGGTCAGCTATTGAGAAACTAGGTTGCTGCATGCATGCCTGGCGGTAGAAGTTTTCTAGAATGGAAGCAGGCGCGAAAAGCGCAACAGACGGCGTGAAGCAACTGGGTTCAGTCGGCCGAGGGTTTCCTAGCGAAAGGTGCAAAGGTGGGCCAGACTGCTGGTGGGTGAGCGCTAAGCTGTTGGAGGGTGAACTGCCGTTGGGAGTGGCATCCATGGCTTGCCACCGTCGTAATTCGCGCAATCTCAGGCCTCATTCGCTGACTGTCGGATAGTGGCAGCGCAGGTTGCGGAAGGTGGTTGGGATGGTGCGTTGAGGTACTGCATGCCGAGCTTCCAGATGGCATCGGCAGCGTATTCGAGCAATACGCGGCGCAACTTGGGGTCTGTCTAGACGACCCATCCTAGACGCTCTACTGGAACCCTTTGCCGCCAAAACTTCTGTCAAGATCTGACGTCCCACCCACGTCCGTCCACTCGCCGCGTGCCTGCATCCGGCCTACCTCAATGGGTCATGGTCAGGTGCTCGGAAATTGCGCAACACAGTGTGGGGTAACTTTTGTGTGGGACGCGATCGGTGAAGTCATCCCTATATTTGTACACACCGCCAACGCAAATTGACTGTCTTGATATCAAATACACCCAGTGGTCAATCAATGATGCCGGATGGAGCAGCATTGCCAATCCATGGAGGGGGCTACCTTAGTCATCCTCGCACGTGTGTGTCTGCCGAGGATCCTCCGAAGCCTCAATCGGAGGCTCATGGCTCGAATCGAAGTGATCGCTTACCAGGATGACGCTGCCCCGCATGTCAAACAACTTGCTTTGGCTACATCAACACCTTCACACTGCACCGTAGACAGGTCGAACCGCTGCAATGGGCATAAGGCGTGGCTGTTCGTGGCTGGAACGCGGCAGCTGGCCGTTCTATTGGAAGGCGGCCGTCTAGCTCCTGCAGCTACCCCATCTGTATGACCTCATCGGCGTCAAGCTGCCTAGCTACAACAAACGCCATCATGTCGTGTAGTTCACGAGCTGTGCCCTGCTTTCTCATACTCTAGCACCGCGCTTGAGCTGATCCTTGAATACAACTAGAGCCTTCCAAGCTCATCCTCCCGCTGCAGTGTGCATCATCGCAGTTAATCAGCAACGACATGGAGAAGATCAAGAGCGTCCTTCACGGACACAAGAAAGATGACACTGTCGCCCACGATGCGCAGACATCGTCGTCCACTGCTGACGGGTTTGAGCTTCCCTCTTTCAACTGTGACTTGTGCTAATATCAATCCCAGTCAGCAACACCCAATCTACGACCAGATGAGCGCCGGAAACGAGGGTCGGAATACAACTGCGGGACATACAGGACAGCCAATATACGAGATCAAGACCACCAGTGGGGCCCCATACACAGAGCTAGCCCAGCCAAGCGGTTCAGCCGGCCTCCACGCACATGATGCTCACGGAAGACCTGCGCAAGTCGGTACAGATGCACCCATTGGAACTACCAGTACAGCTGCAACTGGCGCTCAATACGACCCCAGCAGGACCCAAGACCACGCCACGACTTCGCAGCCACTTGGGAATGCAGGCACAGCTGCGGAAGGTGCACATCGCCCTGATGCCTATCCTCATGGTCATGCCCAAGAACCGAGCGTTGCGAGCATCAAGAGCGGCGTAATCGGATTTGGCGCGGGAGCGAATCAGGGACATGCTGCCATGCCGACGCACATGCCTACTCAGGAGCTGAGTCAAGACCAAGTAGTTGGAGGTGGAGATCCTGGAACTGCTGGCTTGACTGAAGGAAGGGGCGTAAACCCTGGCCAGACACATTCTCGTACGTAGATTGAATCTACTATTTGACGCGTATATATTGACTGTGTGCAGAATCCGGCATAACTGGCAGTGGGCCATTAGGCTCTAACCCTGCTTATACCACAGAGCACCAACCTTATGAGAACACTCTGCGACAGGAGAGCTACACCGCGGATACTGATCGATCTTTCCCTCTCGCTGGAGGTGTTGTTACAAAACCTCATGACGATCCCGCTTCCACTCGTCATCAGACTGAACACATTTCGCCCGTCCATAGCAAGGGAATCAGCGAGCGTGAGCCAGGCACAAAAGAGAAGCAGGTTGGTATACATAATAGCGAGAGTCCTGTTCGTGACAACTATGGACGCGAAGGACTGGCTGGAGCAGCAGCGGCTGCCACTGCCATTGGCGCCTCCAAGACACTGTCACGGTCAGAAGAGAGAGATGTTCAGGATCGAGGTCTCGAGACTCGCCAGGCTACATATGGAGATGTTCCGCCAGCTGCTGCTACGACGAATACCCAGACAGGCAATATCCCAAGCCAGTCGACATCTGATTACCATCCCGAGGCTCTGGCTGCCGCGACTGTTGCTGCTTCGAGATCTTCTGACCTTCCGCCGTCTACCCAGAGACACGAGTATGGAGCTCAGGACATCAACCCATCTGGAACTACACATTCTTCGATTGCTGCTACTCCCACGACTGGGATGTCAGGCACCGGTGAGCGACCTCTAAATCCCCGACTTGAGTCGCATAGACACGTTCCTGGCGAATATATCGCAACACCGAGTGACGAGAAAACGTTCCTCAATTACGCTCCTGTCATTCAACCCGTTTCCACCGAACCAAGTGGAAACCTATCGAATGTAGAGCCTACGTCTACATTGGATCCATCTCACGTTCAGTCTTCTGTGGACACTACGTCTACAAGCGAGCCTCACGAGCTTAGACATACGGGAACACTCGAAGAGCCTCGGCCAAAATCAGCTGATGACCACAACTATGGCCGCGACGCTGCAATTGCCGGAGGCCTCGGTGCTGGCGCCGTGGGTTTGGGCGCTCATGCAGCTTCAAAGAAGCACGATGCCCAGGACGTTGGTAGTAGTCAGCCTCTTTACGAGGAGTCCAGCCCATACAGTAGTAAAGTACTCGACCCTCGCGTTTTGGGTGATAAGTCCAGGCTAGAGGAGCAAAAGTTCGACGAGCAGAGGTTCGATCCACAGGCCAAGACTGAGGCAGCCCCTAGCGCCGGCTCAACTATCTCTGGACCTCCAGTCTCCCATGATCCGTCTCAGACAGCTGGCTCACAGCATCACTATGGTCGTGATGCTGCAGTACTTGGCACAGGTGCCGCAGCAGCCGGCGGGATGCACCACGCCCTCAACCGAAATGATACTCCTAGCGCTGGCACTGCCGTGCCTCCTGAAGGCCCCTCTTATACTTCCAGTACTGGATCCGGTGTCGTTGCTCCTCAACCAACTTCAAACTTCTCAAAGCCTCTTCCTACCGCAGGCACCTCAACTGCTCAACCTGTAGGACATGATAACTTTTATGGCGCGACAGGAGCTCCTGCGCCAATTTCAGACACAACTGCTCAGCAGCCATCAAGTAATCTTGGTCAGGCACCTGCCGCCACCGCAGTTCCAGAGAGGCACCCTGAGCACCATTATGGTCGTGATGCGGGCCTAGCTGGAGCCGGAGCTGCTGCTGCTGGTGGCCTCTACGCTGCTAATCGTGACAATACCGACAGTGGACCAGCTTCAAACACTATCGGACCTCACTCCAGCAATGCTGCAAATATCATGGACCCTAGGGTTCAACCAGATCCTAGTAAACAGATACACCACAACGTTGGACCCACGGCTGAGGACCCTGCTTCGCGAACGATCGGGCCGCACGACAGCAACATTGCTAATATCATGGATCCAAGAGTCAAACCTGACCCATCAAAGCAAAAGGGACACACCACAGTCGGACCGCACCAGTCAGACACACTGAACCGCCTGGATCCCAAGGTTGACGAAAAGGCTGGTCAACAAAGTGGACATCACTATGGCCGTGATGCTGCTGTTGTCGGAGGTGCAGGCGCCGCCGGTTACGGAGCATACGAAGCCACAAATGCGTATCGGGATCACAATATCACACAGCCAGGAGCAAACGAAGCTACAAATATCCATGGCAACCAGAGCATGACACAGCGAGCATATGAAGCTATCAATGCATATGGCGATCACAGGATGACACAACCTGAAGCTTCTATGCCAGACCAGAGATACGACCCTACCGCTACCAGCGCACGTGCTCCCAACCCCATCTCATCAAGGACTCAATACGACTACAACGACCCTACTACTCAAAGCAATGTGAATCGCACTGACCCTAACGACCACATCAATAGGAACGCTGCTCTGGGTGGAGCAGGCCTTGCAGCCGCTGGATTAGGAGCCGGAGCTTATGCAGGATCCAAGCATAACGATAACACAACTCAACTTCCTCTTCGTCAAAAACAAGACTTTGCGTCTTCCGATCAGCCTGCATACCCAGTTCAAGGCGCGACGCAGTCTTCTTATCCCATGCATGAGACAGCCACGGATGCATCATACCCTACCTCAGGTACCATCGCACCACACAACACGCATGCTCAAGACCCTACGATTCAACCGTGGGGGGCTAATGCCACAAATGAGAATCACGACAAGCGCAACGCTGCTGTTCTAGGTGGCGCTGTGGGTGCAGCAGGGTTGGGCGGCGCAGCCTACGTCAACTCTCAGAACCAAGACGAGCGCGAAGCCGAAGAGCGCCTCAAGAAGATTGCTCACGAAAAAGAGAAGGAACAACATAGGCTTGACAAGGAACAGCACAAGCATGACAAAGAAGTCCACAAGCACGACAAGGCTCTTGCAGCTCACGAGAAGGACGAACATCGTCTGGCTAAAGAACATGAGAAGGAGCAGGCACGCCTGATCAAGGAGCAACATCAGCGCGAGAAAGAGCTTGGAAAGGAGAATGAAGGCGAGGAGAAGAAGAAGGGTGGTCTTCTTGGATTCTTGCACCGTGACAAGTCCAAGAAAGAGAAGTCTTCTGCTAGCCCTGAGTCTTCACCACGCCAGTCTCGAGACTACAGCCCCAGGCACTCCAGGGACTACAGCGATGATAACCCAGACTCGCCACGCTGGAAGGGCAAGCACCTCTTGCACAAGGACCCACCCAAGGGCCATCCCGCGCGTGAAGCTATGGAGCACCAGCAGCACCAGACTGATCCGTATGGCTCCATAGGAAAGAAGGAACACATTGGTGTGGATGGTCCGATCGGTGACCCAAGTATGATCTCTGGCGACCGGTAAGGTCCTATCTACCATCCTCGTCAATCAAACATTTCTAACATACCTTCTAGCGAAACTCGAAAGGGTGTGTACGGCGCGCATCCCGTCTCCGACCTGGACCATAACAACACGGTCACCGAGCCACACACCGGTTTGCCTATGAACACCGAGCGCTACGGCACTGGCATTGGCGGAACGGATGGTAATCCTGCTATTCATGGCCATCATCAACACGACGTTCCTGGTGCAACATCAGGCCAAACTGCGACGGATTGGGAGGCGATCAGAAAGGCTGACACGCCATACTAGATCGCTGATGATGGAGGCATGGAGAGTGATTAATGATTATTAACAAAGCATACGAAGTGATAATCTTACATAATACACATATAATTGACATTCTTAGCTACACTACAAGTCTTTGATTGCGCAAGTAACTTCTCGCTGCTTATACTCAACTCGCGCTTCAGTCCCATCATGTGCCACACGCTCCGCATGAATTTCAGCAATAATGTGAATATGGAAAATTAATGTGAGTACGAAGCTTATACTCTGATTGAGGGGATGTCGTGCATTGAAAGTACTTGTAGTAAACTCAGATAGTACCACGGTAACCTCTTACTCAGCCCGGTTCAGGGACGAAACGATGACGGAAAGGTCCGCTGGTCAGCAAACAGCAAATCAGATGCAGATGCAGTCCTCGAAAGAGGTGTAATGCGGTCACTAGCTTTTCCGAGTGATTACTCCGCATCATCATCTGAATTTTGGCGGGTTTGCAACGTTTTCGCATTCGTGTACTTCTTAATTTACACACCACCTCAATATGCCCTCCTTCTTACGCCACATGACTGCACGTCGAGGATCTGCAATGCAGCAACCGAATACAAACGTAGAGACTGGGAGAGTATCATCCTGGAGGCATCATTTGCTGTATTACTGGATTGCTACTGGCGTCGTGGTAGGCTATGCATTCAGTGCAGTTATGACTATCGGAGGACTCAACGTACATGAGCTTAACATCATTTATATCACTACGGTGTTCATTCCTGTGAGTCACTGCCTATCTCTTTACGGGTGCAAGCCACCTACTTAGGTAGCTAATCGCAACAGGCAAACATTCTCCTTCATGCCCTCACCCACTTCCTGTGGCACCGTCCACGAGCGTGTAACCGCTTCTTACCTCTGACGAGAGGAATTATGAGCTGTGCGACTATTGATATTTGGGCTGCAGGATGTGTGGGAGTGTTTTATACTATGGATAATGCGATGTGGATTGCAGGATGGTGGTTTATTGGTATACCGGTACGTTCATGAGACCGTGATAGAGACATTCAAGTGATTCGAGGATCAGGCTGACTTTAATGCGCCAGGGTGTGCTCTTGATCATCAATCGAGTTGTTGAGTATGGTATAGAATGGAGGTTAGGACGGCAGGGGAATTGAGTGTCCACGAAGAATGGAAAAGATGTCTTGTCACATGACATCTTACAGTACCTCAGGGAGGTGATTGCCTACGAGGGAGCTCATCTTCTATAGGCTATGTGATATAACTTGCCTCGAAGTATACACAGCCTTTCAATTTCTTAGCCTATAAACTTATGACACGACGAGCACCTTTTGGACAAGTTTTGCTCTGAGTTCAATACGACACAATCTCCGATCATTTCTAGTCCGGCGGTACATGAGAGATAGAAAAGTGTGTAGGGTAGAAGAGGGAAGAGCATGCGACAGGTCAGTCTAGCGTTGGTTAAACACAATTGCATATCATAATTCTCTATGTCTTACTTTCTTCCTAGAGAAGATATCCTAGAGGTATACACTTGCATTATTCCAGGAGTGTTCTGTTATGAGGTACAGCAAATACCTATGAGGTAGCTGTTGCCGCACGAGGATACAATCTAAATGGAACAAGCTCCTTCGTAATATTCAGCCACCTGGAAGCCCAACTCACTTGAACCCATATACTCAGAATGCCACCCTAACCCCACCTATCGTACCCCATGATTCATTTTAAAATCCAGAAGAAAGCCAAGGCCTGTACCTAAGACGCCAAACCAGTTTGCTTCAACTCCACCATCCAACCCTTACGTTTACAAAACCAGCACTCTCTAGAACCAATAACTCTCACCCGCAGCACTGACCTCAAATTGGCATCCCAAACCCTTTCCAGCCTCTTGCAAAACCTCTTCCCCCTCTCTCAACTCTCTCAATATCTGTTCCCCAACCAACGGCCCATCCATGAAAGAATCCTTGACATGGATAATGACAATTTTGACACCTTTGAGTGGAGCGTCAAAAGCAGCAGATAGTATGGCGCGGTTATGATCCGCTGAGACTGATGAGAGACCGAGTGCCGCTGGGGCTGAAGGGTGGGAGTGCTGTGGTTCGGCCGTGCCATTTTGATGTTCCTGTCCCTGTTCCTGTATTTGGTTGCAATGTAAAGACTGATGATGCTGAAGTGGAGGAGGGAAGGGAATTGGAGTATTCGTCCCTGTATCTCCTCTCGAAGGCGGAAGATCACTCATAACCTCGTCATCAGTCTGCGAATGGTAGTTCGTCGTCGAGATTGGGGAATCAATTCCTTTGCCCACTCCGCCCAGATAACCACCCATTTTTGCTTTCCGACCGTTCTCGCCTGAGGTGAGGCTGTCGAGTTGGAGTGCATTGTTTGCACCGCCACTGGTTCGCTTTCGCTTTTTCTTCTTCTGCAGACGCATCTCTTCTTTTTCGCGCTCGTATTTCTTCTTACTGTCTTTTACCATCTCGGCGAAGCTACTAAGTTCCTCGAGGAGGTGGCGTGGGGCTAGGTGCCCGAACAAGACAGCATCAGCTTGAGCATTCGTATAAGAAACCTCTATAAATATGCCTTTCAGTATACCGGCGGCGATCTTGGGAGCTGCTTCGCTCCAGATCTGATGTGTGCGAGGCGAAAGAGAAAGAGAATCTGGTTCAACATCTCCGAAAATAAGGATTTCGCGTTTCGGGGTCGTGAGAGTGGATTCTGCGCGGATAAAGTAGGCGGTTGAATCGATCACACAGTGATCTTGGGATGGCGGTTGCTGGGGCTGGGAGACTGTAACTCCGCTGGCTCGTCGACCGGCCTCTGTGCTGCTGTTAAAACCGGGAGTGCCGGGTGCGCTTTGCGTTGCTACAGAGAAGCTCATTGAGCGACCTTCTTGGCCGTCTGATAGTCCGTACGGTTGAGAAGTATTTGAGTGCTGTAAACTTGATGTCTCCAGTAGGTTGGCGTTTGATCCGCGGTGTACATGGCCCGGTCCTTGCATGCAGTGACCATGACTTACTTTGAAGCCTTTGACCCCAAGACCATCACACACCTCGATGTACCCTCTTGAACTTCCTTCACCCAGGGCAATGTTACCGCCTTCTGCAAGCCGCTGGAACGTCACAAGGCCCACCCCTCCATCTTCGTCAGTAAGATTAGGCCAAATGATGTTATTAAAGATGTGGTTCTTGATGGCGTTGACAGTGAACGGCAGCGCTGCTAGTCGCTTTGGTCGTGATGTATTATGGAAAGCTGCTGTATTGATGACGAAGCCTGACACATGGTCCAGATGTGGATGGGTGATGAGGTATGTCGAAATATGCTCCCTAACAACATGAAGCGCATTTGCTCTAGCGCTCTGATGAGGAAAAGGCAAACCCGCGAATGCACCTTTTTGCAGTGTGGTGATCGTAACTGGTAATTCGTGCTCAGAATCAGGTGTCTCAGCCCCAGAGTCATCATCGGAGAGTGAGACATGCGCGGTGCCTGGTGACGGCGACTCAGTATGTATGTCAATTACATTTCCATTGCCGTTGTTAGCCCGCGAGGTCGGTAATGGTGGATCTGGGTCAGAGACGAGTGGAAAATCCCTCCCAAGTATTCGGGTTATTGATGCAAGATGGGAGCCTGCATCTACAGCTATGACGGAATTCTTAGCCCAGTTCGTTGCGGTCGATCGGACGAGGAAGCCTGTGACATTGTCTTCGCTTGGTCCACCTCCAGAGCCCTGTTAGTATTAGCTTTGATGGCGAGATAGATAAGTGGCCGTCATGCTGTATAAATTGCGACATCCCATGTAAAGTACATGACTATGCACCTAGACACATCAGTAGCCACAAACACAGCCACCACTTACCAAACAAATCACTTGAATCGCAGGTTCCCCTGCATTTCCAGAAGACCTCCTCACCACTCTTCCACTATCCTCTTTCATCCCCTTGTCGTTCCTGCTCTTCCTTTCTTCCAGCTCTCTTGTCAGATGTTTCCAGTCTCGTCTTTTCGCAACCTCGTACGTAGACCTGCAATCCCCAAAGCAACGATCGCAGGAAACTTATCTCAGCTACGAGACGTCCAATATCCCCGCTCTTTAACAAAGCCACTTCCGCAGTCCAATCTCACGTGTTCTTCTCACGATTTGCCGTTGGCGCCTAGAGAAAGCAACAATATCTATTCCCCTTTGGCGCAGCAGCAACAATTCTTTAAAAGGCGAACAACTCTCTCCTCTCGTCGCTAGAGCTCTCAGGTCCCCGTAGCGCAAGTCGTTACGTTACACAGCGTGAACGACAGATGATGTGGCTGTCCGTTCCTTCGTTCGTCCGGATTCCGATCCACCAACAGTCGACGCAGGAGGCCGGACTTCCCTGAGCAACGATTGCGTCGCCTTAGTCTTCGGGTCCCGTCTCCAGATCTTTCTCTCCTTGCGCGACAAGAAAGAAAAAGTGTGCACGCGATCTCGGTTTGTTGTTGCAGGTATGACGACAGAACGAATGCGCTGCTTGTTCCTTCCAAGGTAGGAGATTTGCCCCGATCGGATGTAGCAGCTGCAGCGCGGCTGTGCGCTGCGATGCGAAATGTCACCGTATTAGTACCGCTGCAGCACCGCAACTTTCGGCGCCTGTGGTCGCAGAGATCGAGAGAATGGAAATCGAGGACTCGAGGATCAAAGGCCATGCATGTCCCCTTATGCGTGCCGCCTGCGCCGTCTGTCTTGTCCAGCCTTTGCTCTCGACGGCTTCGGCGGTTGGCTAGAGCTACTTCCCTTGTCCGCCTCTCAACCAATGATAGGCTCGGTTCGATAAGCCACGACTGTTGTTGGCCCCGCCCAGGCCGAGCCCAGATCTGGGGTTTGGCGAACACCTGACAGCTTCTAGGCAACGCAGTGTCATGGTAGACCAATTTCCCAGCTCTTGTTGAGTGCGCAATCAACAAGGCACCTGTGTGGAAGAAGACGTCACATGCATGTTGGTCTAGCATACGAGACAGCAAAGTAGACGCACAAAGGGCATCACAGCATGAAGGCAAAAATATGTGTTGGGTATCATGAACTTCTTGTGCAGCATTTTGAGCCTCTAACGGGCCATGGCAGTATCGCTGATCCACCAAGGGCTGCCCAGCGTGATCTCATGAATCCTCATCCGTCATCCTATCCCTACCCATGCTAGTTCGTAAATCATCCGCATCATAAATCAAAGCAACCACTTCAGAAAGAAAGCGAAGCGTTTACTTGAACACCTTGCCGTCGGCCCACTCGTAGGTCTTACCGTTGACCTCGATGGGCTTGTCCCACGACCACTGGTCGTTGACGAACTCCTTGTCCTCGGGCTTGGTGGGGTCGAGCTTGGTGAACTCGTAGCTCTCGACATCGGGAGCGACGTCGAAGGCGGGGAGAGCCTCCTGGCCACGGACGACGAACGCACCGGTGACAACGGAGTCGTTGGTTACTCCGTATACGGAGCAGCAGCCGAAGAGGTACTTGCGGCTGGCCTCGAGACGGGTGAAGAAACCACCTGAATAAATTAGCAAGTAGATCATTTGCAACCAGGACAAGTCAACTTACCAATCAAGTTGGCGGTCATGAAGGTCATGGTCAACTCATCGTTGTACTTGTAGTCAACCTTGTAGATGGAGTACTCCTCGAAGTTGGCGTTCTCCCAGAACCAGGGGAGGGCAACCTCACGAGTCTCCTCGTTAGAGTACTTGCGCTTCCAGTCGTCAAGAACGAATGTAGCCCTGGGAAGGGCCTCGAGAGGGTGCTTGGGCTTGGGGGCAGGTGGGGCCTCCTCCTCCTCAGCCTCCTCTTGCTTGGGCTTAGGGGCGGCCTTGGGCTGCTCCTTCTTCTTCTCGCCACCCTCCTTCTTTGGTGCAACGTTCTTCAACGCCTCGGAGATGAACTCAAGCTTGGGGGCAACAGCAGAGTAGCTGGACTGGTTGTAGACGGTCTCGTACCAACGGGTAGTGTTGGGGTTGGAGTCGCGCCACTGCTTGTCGAAGAAGTACTGGAAGCCACGGGCAAGGATGCTGGCAGCGAAGATGTCGGCAAGAGTCAGACGCTCACCAACAAGGTAGGTGTGTGTAAGAAGGTGCTCCTCAATGACGTGGACAGCCTTGAGAGCGGCCTTCTGTGACTCGTCGACGTTCTTCTTGTTGTAAGGGTCGCGGCCGAGGATGGGGCGGAACCAGCCACCGAGAGGAGAGAGGACCTCAGTGTTGGCGAAGGACATCCATCGCAAGATGGTGGCGTAGTCCTGCTTGGTCTTGCCGAGAAGGCTGGTCTTCTCGTTCTGGGAGGCAACTGCAATCGGTCAGCTCTGAGTCACCAGCAAAGTCTGGACGAACGGAGGGATGATTGTGGACGCAAATCAGAATAGTAAGTTTTCAACAATAGTTTTCAGACAGGGATAACTGAATGATAACATTCGACATCATATTACGCAGGAAGGAGCAAACAGGCGGGGTAGCACTTACGGTAGACAGCGATGGCGATGCACTCAGAGAGGACAAAGCCGTCAGCGCCCTCGAATGTAGGGACCTTGCCGAGCTTGTTGAGCTTCAGGTAGTCCTCAGAGACACCCTTGGCAGGCTCGGTGTCGACGAACTCGATGTCGAGACCATTCTCCTTCGCGACGGCCAGGAGAGAGGTGGTACGCGGGTTACCCTGTTGGCTTGCTGTTAGGACTCATTGCAGTGCAGTTTCGCGTTTGTGGGTGCGGCAACGTACCGAGTAACTGTAGAGCTTTCCGAAAGACATGATTGTAGAGTTAACCGTGGTTGAGCAGAACAATCAGTGTGTGGAAGCAGGTGTTGATGAAGAAAAAAGGCTGGTTGGGCTGCGGGGCAGTAGGAAATCTGCTGTGCACAGTCCACCATAATTTCAGCCTAGGCGCTAAGCATTTGCATGTGGCTCGTGCAGCGCTCGTCGTCAGTTTACGGCAGGTGGCAGTCCTTTGAGAGCGCTACCACGGCGCATTCCCCATCCATCAGAGGTGCAATGGCAAGCAGGGAGATCTCACGGAGTCTATGGAGGGCGGTCGATGCCCTGGGAAGCCGACCACGACCTCAATGCGAACGGACGATTCGATATGCTCAGCGGAGCTTTCAGCCCACAACGCGGCGATGCATCTCGACAACGACCGCACGGCGTGCAGAGGTCACAGAGGAAGAGCTACGTGAGCCATTCACAGCGGCACCCGAGATCGACTTTGAGAGCACCGGCGGTGGCGCAGGAAAGAGCGACAAAAAGATCAACCTCGGGGCACTGCGTGTTGTCCCAGCATCGCCCTCCTACTTCAGCGCAAAGCCTACGTTCACCGACGACTTCCTCTCCCTCTCTGCTCTCCTTCGAAAGGTCGCTACACTACCCGTCATACCGCCCGCCGAAGCACCCAAAGTGGCGTGGAAGACAATCGAGCAGTACCGCATCATGACCAACGAACCAGTAAAGACGGCGCGTTATCACAGGATGTTGCAAATATTGCGGAGACTGAACTGCATTCACCCCTCCCTCATGCCCGATGAGGTTGTGCAGGCAATGCTACGGTACAAGAAGCCTAACCAGCCTGGTGACATTGTCCCGAAGCCTGGCGTGATTGATGAGCTTGGACGTGCCAAGGGTGTCGGGCGGAGAAAGACATCTTCTGCTGTGGCATGGTTGGTAGAAGGTGAAGGTGAGGTACTGGTCAACGGCAAGTCCCTCTCGGAGTTCTTTGGAAGGCTACACCACCGCGAGAGCGCTGTGTGGGCACTCAAGGCTACCCAGCGTCTTGACAAGTACAACGTCTTTGCTTTGGTGCAGGGTGGTGGCCTGACTGGTCAGGCGGAAGCAATGACCCTGGCCGTAGCGAAATCTTTGCTGGTCCATGAGCCGGCGCTGAAGCCTGCGCTACGACGAGGTAAGTCAATATTTTCTTTGTCCGTGGGTTTTTTCAACCCAGCTTTGCTTTTTCTGTCGTTCCGTAGGCATTGTCAATGCAGCCCTTGTGTCTGACACATGCCCTTGTCTACCCACGCCTCAAAACGCTGCCAAATAACCCTGGATGATCCCAAACATGTCTCGCCTGCGCATGCCGGACCCAATTGCTGACTGCTTCTTAGCTGGAACCATAACACGCGATCCAAGGAAGGTGGAGAGGAAGAAGCCAGGCCACGTCAAGGCACGTAAGATGCCCACCTGGGTCAAGCGATAAGAGGCTACTTCTGTATGTTTTGTGCTTGTATCGCTGGTCATATGCAGATTTAGCATAGGTGAATGTACGATGAGACATTTCAAGAAGCGACCTTTAGGATTTTCTTCGATCTCGTCGTCCATCTCTGCGCAGGTGGTGTCGGCCTTACACTGTCCGCATTAAAAGCGCTTTTAATGCTCCGTACCGGTGTGCATGGAACAGGGTGCTACAGGCACAACACGTGGAAAGATGCCCAGATCTTGCCCTGAATGTCAACGTCGCAAACCTAGACAGCCATGTGCGTATACGATCCTCATCTCTGGCGGCGTTACCCGTACAGGGCAATGCCTCTCGATCAATTGTGTCCTTGACTCCAGGACGCGTAAGGCCTTGAACCTTGTGCTGGTCTGCCCTGCTCACAGTGCTTCTGTCCCGGTTCAGTATCATCTCAAGCAAGCATCCTGGCACAACCTTGCCCGCGCTGCTGGTTGTTATTGCTTTCTCGGTCCGTTCCTGGCAGCTTCTGACAGCTGTCTAACTAAGATGAAGAGAATATTCATTGCATGAATGGCTGCGCCACCACCAGCACTTAGTATTGATGCGATCTTTGAGATATTGTTGATTTGCTTGTGTTTGCGCTCGGACTCGGACTCGCGTTTATGACTGCTTTTCGACAAGTGCCTTAAGACGGTCAAGATTTGCATTGCAAGTCCTGTAACAGCGACAGAAAGTCACTCCAGTCATTATTGCCGGTGGCACATGGAACCAAAGTGATGGGATGGCCGGAAGATAGTGAGCGAAGAGGTGTGAAGATCCTCCCTGACTCGTTTCAAGATGTTCTATTTTAGACGTGGTCATAGGGCGGCCAATGATCTTTTAACCTGAACGTCTGTGCTATGTCCGCTCGCATTTGCGTCTCGGTCGCTCCGGATCATGTCGCAGAAAAACGTTACGTAGCTGAAGGCATATATGAGGAGATTTACGCTAGAAAGAAGGCTGCCGTTTGGATCTCCGTTGGTGATGGGAGCTCCTTGTTTGACCTCCTTGTCGCGTGTCCCGCGAGACGCGCAAACGGTGCACCACGGCACTTGCCCGAGACTTTCCCTGGTGGTTGCAGCTGGGAACGAGTCAAGCGTTTGTCGAACAAAGTGAAACCTTCTCGAAGCATGTTCGCCATGGTCCTTGATCATTTCACGAAGCGCGGTGGTGGAGGTTGATGCGGCAGCCAGGGCCACTTGATGATCGCCATCCGTGCCGAATGACGCACTCGTCTGGGCTGTGATCGCACGAAAGTGGGCAAGTTGAACGACAATGGTTTCGTGACGCGATGGCTGTGTCCTGCAAAGCCATGCTGTGCACCTTCGCTGAGCTTCCAGAAGGCTGCAATCTTCCGAGGGCACGTGGACGGACATTCATGGTGAGACGGTCCGGGCACAGGAGCGCGCGAGGCGTGTGGCGCGCCAGAGCGTGCAATTCAAGTGTCAGTGACAGTGTAAGGCGCCCTCTTAGCCTGGAATAAACGGGCGGTGGTCAGTGTTTTGCAGTGTGCCGTGTTGAGGAGATGACGGAAGGTTCACGGCAAGAACCAGTGAGGTTTGCCGGCAGGAGCGACCGAGATGGCGCTAGCCCCACTGTACCGCAGACGTAAGATTCGAGGAGTCGCAGCGTGGAGAAGATATCGCGAGGTCGCGGCTTGAGTATGGATGGGTTGCGCCAGTCGATGATTCTGAAAGGGAAGGTCCCTATTCGCAGGATCAGGATCGACGAGTGAGGCTGATGGGTGAAGTGGCCTAAGGCAAGATCGACCACAGGCGAGAGACCCCTGCCCGTGGACGGGAACTTGCATCGTTGCAGAGATGAAAGGACAGATCGAGTTTGGAGCCCGAGATAGCCCCTAAACTTTCTCTCACACCTGTCAGCACCTACCTACACGAGACACTGCCGACCATGAGGCTATCCAGGTTCGACATCGGTTTGGTGATTTGGCAGCAGGAGACGACGCAGGCGCGCTTCATGAACCGAACAACGCCCTGTTGCGTGAAACAGGTCGGAAACGCGCTCGTCGAGGTTAGTCTTCCCACAGTGCGCCGGGCCCCTTTGTCATCAAGCTCTTCACGCGTACTGGCGGACAAATGCCATGCGTCGCGTGGTCACTGTCCTGCTGCCAAGACCAGCTGGGTGAGAGGAGGAGTTCCTGGGCCAGCGACCTGCGACATTTGGCCGCTGTGGAGCCGCGAGGCGGGAAACGCCATCTGGTTGCGCCGAGGAGAGACGGAAGAGAGGCCACGATGAAGTTGCTGGCTTTTGTCATTGTGCCGCTGACATTGTCGTCGTCCCGGCTGCATCCAGTGGTGGTCACGCAGAGCAAACGCGACGATGCCCTGCAGTGTGGCTGCCCAGACGCCTGCAGATCCACCATGGGCGATCCGTTACCATGGCAGACAGGGTATCGCTAGCCCCGCCCTGGCCATATCGGAAATCGGAGACTTCGCATGGTCGCTGTCATTCAGAGCTCATGGAGTCGTCTTACTCGTCAGCCCTCGCTCGCCCGACCTGCAGCCACACCCACTTCTCAGGTACCCACCATTGTTTTCTCCTCTAGCTTCAACACCCCGGTCCAAGCATTTACAGTCTGTTCGCCGGCGTGGCTTGTGAACTACTTCCTTTTTGCTTCCCACACTGCCCGATGCTCTCCCAATGTAGCGTCTCTGCATCACTTCCCGCCCACCTCTCCTCCTGCCCTCATCCAGCCTGGCTGCCATCGCATCGCCGACCACACCACCCCCACATGCACCCTGGTGAGCATCTTCGGCAGAAGTGAACTGACGTCGAGCTCACACGGGCGCCATTGCTCCTCTCCTCTCGACTCTTATAATAGAGCCTTTCTGTCTTCTCTACCCGTGGGCAAGTGCATGCGATTACAAATTTACCATCCGTCGCACTTTCTGTCTGGTCTCGGACCGAACGCTTCATTCGTCTCTGCATGTACTCCCGCTCGCCCAGTGCGCTCCAAGACACTGTATCGTGAAGAACGCCAGCGTACGTTTAGGCCGTTGAGCTACCGCAACGCAGACGTTAGATTGTTTGAGACCATCTCCTAGCCCGGCCTCTACTCCGTCCGACTCGTTGGAACACTGATCTGTTTGCAAGGACTACCCTTCAAACATCTCACGCATAAGCGTCGCCTCACCACCAGCCCATCGCTCACAGGGTTCTCCACGCCTGCAGTTACCGGACAATTTCGCTGTCATCTAGTGGCTACGTGTTTAGCTGATCCACACTACGCACACATTTTCTCCAACATTACCGCATCGGGAGGACCAATCCCGGACCTCAGAGCATTGCATTGCAGTCATCTTCCTGCAGCTAAAGCGAGGATATCCTGGTGGCCGGCCGAGGCTCTTGCGCGAGCTTCTTTTCCTGCATCATTGGGCTCCATTGGCCGCTCGTCGACGCGTCAGGGCTGTGTTTATATCCAAACCATCTGGACCTTGGAGCATCTCTTCTTCCAATTTCGGACGTCATACATCTACCACCATTGGCCCACATCAACCATCAACTCTTTCTGGTCCTTCCACGCATCCCGCCAAAAGACGCATCTCTTACGCACCTCTCCATCAGTCCGCGCATACCTCGACGACACTTGCGCCCTCGCTTCTCCACCTCTTGCGCCGGCCCTCCATCACCTACATCCCGCAAGCCTGCAAGCTGGCCAATTACGCGACGCCGCCAGTCTCGCCCTTGGGGTACCGGGCACTCGAACCGCCCTTCAGTCTGCAGTATAAAGGCGGGCTGGTTGGGATGGACAATGACCGCCGGCCACGGCATACTCCCTCAGGTTACGCGAGCCAGCAAGGCACGCTCCTTCCACCACAGGCGTCGTATCCAGTGGTAAGCGCACCCGATCGCTTCAGGCAGCCGCCCTTGACAGCTCCTGCCCCACCTACCTCCGTCCCCTCTTCCGGAAGTCGCGCCAGCTCTCAGGGTTACGGTTACGCTTACGGTGAAGGTGCACAGTTTGGCTCATCGATTCAAGCATCCCCCGTAGCCTATGCCACCCAGGACTATGCCGCCGAACAGCAACAACAGGCTCAGCGTGCACCCCAGCAGTACTCGCCCTACGGCCAGAACATAATGTACAGCGTGCCCGGCGCCCAGGCTTCGGCGCAAGCCTCGTCGCAGTATGAGCCTGTGGAACAGTACCAGCAGAATAGGGACTCGGCTATACAGGTCCTGAGCACCGGCTTTGGCGTGGCACAACCGCAGTACTATGAGAGTGGGCCCACGAGCGCACCTGCCTCTGCCATCGCGGCGCAAAACGTTCCTTCTCAGTATCCTTCGTTAGGTTATTCAGCACCGCAAGCCCAGGTCGGCCGAGAAGCACTTGCGCCCGCCTACTCTGCCGCTGGCATGACGGACCCCCATCAGGCGCCCTCTCAAGGGGCCTACTCCCAGGGCAACTACAGCGAGCCCCAGCCAAACAGTGGCAATGAGTACGACGACTTCTACAGAAACTACCAGAACGAGCTCAAGAAGACATTTGAGCATGTACGTGACGGCCGCCTTAGCGAAGCCGGAACACTGCTCTTTAGAATGTCCGACTGGCTATTGCACTGGGCTGAGACGCTGGGTAAGTTCTCCGGTGCCCACAGTATCGAGCGAGCAGCTGAGTTGACCGCAGCAGGCCTAGTACGCGACGACGAAACCTACTACCAGCAGCGTCTGCAGTTGTGGGAAGAATTCAACACCTGCTGGCTCACTACACTGCAAAAGCAGAAGACCATGACGCAGGAAATGACCACAACGGGCCAGCGACCACAACCGCCAAAATCGCTGATCGACTATGAGTTTCTTGAGAAGATGGGCACCCAACTCGTCAAGAATTGCGACGCCATGGAGAAGCACGGTCTTGTCGACTACCAAATGGGTGTATGGGAAGAGGAAATCGTAGCGAGTCAGTACCACATCGCGTCTGCTCTCCAAGCACCTTGCTAACGTTGCGCAGTGTTGACTTCCTGCATGGACCTCCTCGAAGAAGTCGGCGCTGGTCCCTCAGTACAACGACCTACGTCTACCGCGCGCCGGCGGTGATCTTAGCAATCTCAAGTTACGGTGATCTGCTTGATGGCGTATCGCAGTGCCGCTCCCGAGCGCCATCGAGGCGGCGCATTGACACTCATCTCGAGAGGCTTGCTACACGTCGTCCCCGCACACGCTTGCGTCCGCACCGTGCGCTCACTGGAGCGCAGTCATCACGACAAGAATTGCTTCTTTTTGTACATATATCGTTCATGGGGCGTATTCTTACATTGGTTTCTTTTGGCAGTCATGGAGAGGGTCAAGGTATCAGCCGCTTGCTGTGGAAGTCAATCTGCATCGGTTTTCCTTTATGTCAAACACTTGCATCCACGGTTCTCTCCTAGCTGTTCAGCATTTCTGTCACGTCATTACGTTTCTTTTGTAGCCTTTTGGCTTTGCTCGGTTTTTCTCTCATATCCGCATTTGGAAAAAAGTGGGGAGATCTTATGGAATGAACGCAATGGCACGCATGGTTCATGTTCACGACATGGATAGATGCATCTACGAGCATTTGGACATGCTTGCTTTCGCTGTTGGGTTTTGGTGCAGGAAAAGATGATCCGGCGCGGGCGCTTGGGGTATTTCATGGGGTATATGATGACGCACGGGTTAATGAGGTGGAACACAATCGATAGAGCCGAGACGAATGCATGTGGATACACCGGATCACCCTTGCGCCCTCGCAGCTTCCGGTGAAAACGCAACGCAGGAACTAGAAACCTCGATCAAACCAAGTATCTCTTCTCGGTATTGGGCGGCAACGATATAGTTCTGTGAGCCTGAGAAGGTAGGGCGCGAACGCCAGCTGTCATGCGTGGTCGGGTTCCTGGGTCTGCTGCATCGACGTGGTTGGGCAGCAACTGTAGTATAGGATTGAATTTGTACTAGAATTACATGCTTCATTGCAAACATCCTTGTACCCGAGGTAAACTGAAGTGATGTTCTGAAGGATCAGGCGTTGTTGAGTCACTCTTCCAAGGTTCAGTGGTGCCTCCCTTGTCATGCTTGTCAACAGGGATATTCGTTCCTTCTCGCCTCACGATACCGATCTCGACTCCACCCGCAGACGCCATCGCAGCCTCGTACATTGACAGATGCGAGAATCCGCCGCGGCTGATTACCATTCGACGCCTTGGACCGAGAGAGTGATGGCGATCATGTGCGGCGACTTGGCGACGCCATGTTCGCGTCTCATGCATGGCTCCAGGCTTTCGCGGCTGTCAAAAGCAAGATCTGACCTGGAGCTACGGGAACAGAAAACCGGATCGACAGGCGCCACAATCATCGCTAACAAGCGAGTCTAGCTGATCATATCTTATCACAAGGACATTAAGACCTTGCTGCGCATCATGGCGCCCGGCTATTGAACATTGACGACGATCATACAATATCGGAATATAGTTGCCATATCTCCAATACTTGCTGCTAGACCCTACTTGGGCAATGGCGCTTACAGTTTCATAAATCATCTTCAAACAGGTCCGTTCGCATTGAAATCAAGCAATGTAGAGCACGCAGTAGCTACCATCGTGTGTAGCGCTGCCTCAGCACTGCTCCACCTACTTCGATACTCTGTCCCAGCGATGTCGATATGCCCTAGCATTATGCGTGCGCTGTTTCCGGGGTACGCACCTGCTTTCGCGATAAGCTGAAGTCATCACTCTCGCATTCTTTAGCCACCGGAACGCCTCGATCCAGCAACCAGATCACCACCAATGATTGCGCAGCCGAGGACCCTAAAGGCGGGAGACGACCGGCTCGTCTCCCTGGTTCTGGGAGCACATCAGCTCCTCCATCGTACATGAACGCCGAAGTAGCAGCGAGGGTGGCTACATTGGACGCCTTCGATTCTGCAGCCACCTCTGACATCTCGCGATGCGGCTTTTTGCACAAGCCTGCACAGCTGCCCGTAACAATGAAACGGCACTTTTTCCACATGCGCGACAGGGACGGAACGCGTCCTGCCGAGCGTATGAGGCTGCATACCACACGTAATGCAAGGGCACAATTATTCAGGCTGCACATCCTTTTTTGTCGAATCAAACTTGTACCAGACCGACTCGTAATCTCAACGTGACAGCATTACGAAACTTGAGAAATGCAAGCCTTTACAGCTTCTCGAACATCTGGCTACACAAGGGATTGTGGGACCTTGCACTATTGTGGCGTGTCAACACAACCCACCCATTCAGAAAATGCCACCTCACATTTACCCAGCACACTGGTAGCCATTCAGCATTCTTGTTCTGCTGCGCATGATTACTACGAAACGACCATTGCTTCGATTCAACGATACTGTTCTACTTTGGCTTGCCCGTCCGACCTTCCCAACATCTGGCAAGCGACTACGACGTGCTGATAGTGGATTGTTGAGGAACAATAATGCCATGCTTATGCTCCCTACATGTTGCACAGAAAATAGTGCGAATATGACATCCACGGCCAGCTACAAAGTGGCATGCGTCTCTGGCGATCCATGTTCGTAAGCTATCAGCTATAACATGTGGGCGTATCAGCCACCAGGCACATAGCCTAGCTGTTGTAGTCCCCAGTGCTGCAGGGCAGAGTAGACGTGCGTCGGGAAATTACTTGTTGTACCCGCATCGCCACATTGCGACATTTGCAAAGGGGGCTTTTTTTGTTGGCAACGAGATGCTTCCGGCAGTTACACGCTTCGTGTTCGCACAGCGCGTCAACCGCAGAGCTCAAAGGCATTGAGAAGGATGTGTTCCGCATTTTGTATGGCAACAAATAGCGTAGTGCCTTGTCAGGAGTGTAAGTTACTTCTAGTACTGGTTTCTATATGGCTTGAGCAACTCTTCGGAATGCTCTAGCAATGGATGGATGTGCTCCCGGAAACTTGGCCCCCTCACATCGTACGCCTGTCCAGTGTGTAAACTTTGAATCTCAAATTTTCGGATGCACATATTCACCAGCATCCTCCTACTTTGCTTTCATCAACACAATTACAACTGTTCATCTCTCTAAATTATGCATAGGGTCGTTCAATAATAATAATAAAATCAGATCATTTGTTGTTTGTCAAAGACTGCTTTGACAACCAGGGACATGTAGTGTCGTAGTATGGTTGCAGGAAACCCAGCCCGGCTTCTCTTCAGGATCACGCCTATGACTACTTCTAAATCCTGTCATCCTCAAAATACCAATACCAATAAAGTAAAGCATGCTTGCTGTGGTAGCCAAGCAGATGGGAATAGAAACATAAACAGGAACGTACTATGGCTAGTGTTTTCGCTATGTTGTTCATTAGGCGTCATTGACATTGAGATGCTATCAGCGCGAAGTCATACATGAACGCCTCAACGACAGGAGTGAGAGACAACACTTTTTCACTCGAATACTCACCAGAAGAGAGCCTTAGCTTAGCATGTGTATCCACTCTCTACTTTCAACTCAAGGAAGTATCATACGCTACGACAATGTCGCGTCTTCGTCTTGTCTAAAACCGAATATACCATTTATCATGTGTAAATTCCCATTGCGCTGTTAATCTAAAGTCAGCATTGCTAGACCAGAATCAATGTGTCATCAATTATGAGCTCATCAAGTGCGAAAGTGACAGAAGACATTCTTATTCTGCTTTCTCGTTTCGAAAGCTTCCAAATCGGCCATGTGACTTCGTCCTTCTTTAGACCAAAACATACCACAGTTAACAACATTTTGGTCTTCTCTTCTTGTCCTAAATGATGCCATTTTGGTAATTTGTGGGCACGTTGTAGTATACGATCATATCCACAGCAGGGTTCAGGAAGACACCTTTTTTACTTTGTTTTTCTAGAAGATGTCAACAAGAGTAAATGCGTCTGCCTGGTTTTGAAAGAAAAGCAGCACGCAGTTATATTTCCTAGTCCTTTTTTCCCTTCGTCTAAGAAAAAGGAAAATGAGCTCTGTATGCGCTGTCGCTCTCCATTTCTGGAAGATGAGTGGAAGCTGAGCATGCATCTGGGCTCTTCTTCCAACGAAATCTACCCTTTATCGATTCCGCGGAGTTTATGCCTTTCTTTCTATGTATTCTCTATTTGATTTTAGGTGTCGACGAATCAATTGATAGCTGTTCTTATCAACTCCATGCTCCTCACACTTTTACAATCACTGCCACACCCGCCTTGTGCGACAAAAAGGTGGAGAAGGATGCTGTATGTGCTGTGTACACGAAGAATGAAAACAAGGTGGAGTAGTTCGTGTGCCGGCATAATTGCGAAGTTGTTGGCTTCTGTTTATGGTTGAGGTCTTGCTGCTTCTTTCTAGTGATGGTGTAGAGTATCGAAATAGAGTATGCTAATCCATATGTCAGAAGCTGGAGAACAGGAAAATTAAGCCAATAAGGACAGCATAATGCAGGTTCATAGAGAACATGCGGGCGAAGACGAAAGAAGCCGTTGATATGACTATATCCTAAAAATCTTCGATTTTCTTTGATTGTTTCGAGAACGTAGTCGTGGCAAAACAGTACTTCTGAATACATGAAGAGCAGCTTCCCTCTACTTATCAGTCGCAAAAATCGGCAAAAAAGATGAAGTAAACAAAACAAAAAGCATCCTCCTCCGGGAAGGCTCGAACTTCCAACCTCCTGATAGCCACTGGTGTAACAGTCAGACGCGCTAGCCAATTGCGCCACAGAGGATTTGTTCTGAGAATCTGCAAAGCATGACTTCATGTCATGGTGGTTCCAAACCATAGAGTCAGTTCCACACCAATGAAGACATCTAGTAATTGCTACATCCTTGCTGAGTTTTCGCATCAAACGCAATGACCCTGCTTCTCATATATTGTATTTTGCAGATCTCTTTGTTCAGTGTTCCCATGACGATGTGCCTATCCACGCACAATAATGATTGCGGACGTACTCAGAACATGCGTTGTTTTATTCGAGCGGTAGTCATGTCGTCTGGATTCCAAGTGAAACCGTCTTCTTCAGTATTCTTGGCTTCGGGTATGCGATGTTTGGCATGTGGCTGTCGCATACTTCCATCCATACTGGTGGTTTGGAAGTTTCACGTCCGGTCTTCGACGAACGATTTCAATATGCTTGTTCGCCAGTGACGAAAAGTTAGATGATCGTGGCGGATTTTGCTCGTCCGAGTAGTGCTTCGTCTTCCATTACACGCCTCAACTCCCATCAACCTCAAAAGCCCTCACGAACCACGCATGCCGTCCACTCCCTACAAGTCTCGCCGAGACTCGCGGCATGTCATTCTCTTCAACACTCCTCTCTTCCTCAGTCAACGGATCCGACCACTCAAGCCACGCTTTGTCCTTAAGACAAGCACCCCACGCCAAAGTCTTACTTGGGAACATGCCAATGCAAAAAGCGCTTTGCGGTCCCTCATGAAGCGCCAGAAAAACCACCTCCTTGCTAACCTCGTTGCTAAGATCCTGCTGACTATCAAAGCGGGCCGTAGGCTGACTATCAGGATGCGGGATATCTAGCCTCATAACCCCGTTGTCAAACTTGTGGCTCTTATCCTCCGGTACAACGGCCGTAACACCTGTGCGCTGCATGGTGTGCGAAACAATCTTAATGCGGCCCGTTGGACTCAGGTACTCGCTTCCATCCAGCAGCCCTTCTCTTGAGAATGAATACGCGCCATGTCGGAACGCAGCGGCAGTCACGGTATCGATACTGGAATACACGCCAAGGAACTGGCTTGGTTGTGTGTTATACGGATAAGGGACGTATTCCAATGCGAAGAAATTAAGCGGCGGCGTAATTGCACCCACAACGCTTGCCGGTCTGCGTTTCTGCAATCTGTTGCGAGGCCGTTCTTGTCGTTCATGTAGGGATTCTACTTTCGGTGGTTTGTGTAATTTGCCGTAGGTCTGGGGTTTGCGTTTAAGGGTACTAGTGGAGCTTATCATTGTTGGGTCGCTGTTTGAGCGTCTATGGTTGCTGCGGCGCCTCTTCGTATCGACTCTTTCTTCGTATTTAACTTTGGCATAATTACATATTGTGCCTAACTCTCCGAGTTGGAAAGGGGCCATCGCGATGATTATTGTTGTTGAAGCCGTGCTAGCCGGTCTCCGGCAAAGCGAGTGACGCGAGGAGATCCGGCAGAGTAAAAGAAAGAATGTGAGAAAGGACGTTTGACGGGCTGCGATGGGCAAAGGTAAAAGTACAGGTGTTGCGAGTTATTACCGTAGCATGCTGGCCTTGCTCCGCAATGGCACGTTTCACCTTACGACGACGGGGTTAGACGTGCAGCATTGTTGCAGGTAGGGATGTGTTATTGGTACAAGATGCGTCATACGGAGTGACGCAGCCAGACACAGCCACGTACGCTAACCCTATGCGGCTGTATCGATAAATCCTTCATCGGTCCCAAACTTGCCTGCCTGATCAACATCATGGTCAAAGTCTGGACTCCTGACGGACGACATGTGAACGTAAAGGCTAACAACTAGGTGCGATTTCTACTGCGTTGGAAACTTAGTCGAGCTTCTACAACGGCGGCCATAACTGAGCAACACAATCGACAACAATTATAGGCTTATCGTCCATTCACTCACTTCTCGACATGATTTTCAGGCTGAAGATGTTGAACCATGTGCACATCATCATTCTAAACTTGTGATGGAAATTGTTGACCTCACCGCCTTAACCACTTCATCTCCAAGCAGCCTTGACCCACTCCTCGACATCCGCCCAAAGCGTCTCAGGCCTCTCCAACGCCGCGAAGTGCCCACCACTCTCGTGCGCCCTGAAAAAGGCAATCTTTGCCGTCTTCTCTGCCCAAGCCTTGGGGATAGGCGCCAGTTCAAAAGGGAACCAGCTGTACCCCGTCGGCTTGTCCACATATTTTGTTTCCTTAGCCTCTCTGTATGTGTATATTGACGTAGGGTAGCAACCAGTAAGCCAGTAGAGGGTGATATCAGACAAAATGGTATTGAGTGAAGGTGTAGTGGAAGGATCAGACCACGCAAGGAACTTCTCGCCAATCCAGGCTAATTGTGCAATGGGCGAACTGGAAAGTACAAGACCGATGGTGGAAGGTTTGGTGCCATGTTCGATTGCATAGGCCCGGCCGACTTCCATAAACTCGGTCATCCTCTGGATACCTTTCTTCTCCGCTTCACTAATATTGTCTTCCGGCGAAGAATAAGATTGAATGTTCCTGCTGTGCATGAAGTTGAGATGCATGCCTTTGCATTCGACGTACGTGGCTGCTATCTCTCGCGAAATGAGACTGCCAATATCACCGCCCTGGACGAGGTATCCTGATGGCCCAAATCCAAGGGAAAGAAGAAGCTTGTGCATGATGCGGGAAGTGTCCGCAACTTTCCAATCTTTTTGTAAAGGAGGGTCAGATGACAAGCCAAAGCCAGGGAGAGACGGCGCAATGATGTGGTAAGGGAGAGTATCTGGCGTGTACTTCTTGCGCAAGAGATCCATAAGAGGCAGAAACTCCAGAAATGAACCTGGCCAGCCATGAAAGAACGCTATAGGGATAGCATCTGATTTGTTCGAGAACAATGCCACAAAATGGACGTCGTAGCTGCCGCTGTCATCGTCCTTGATCGTAGTCTTGAAGTTGGGGAAAGAGTTGATCCGGTCCTCTTCCTTGCGCCTATATCATCACATTACAACAACATCTTTCGGATCGTTGCGAGAGTATACATACCAATCGAACTTCTCAACCCATTCCTTCTTTGTATCAACGATCCACTGCCGGCTGACTCCAAACTTGCCATGGCTTCCCTCATCTTGCTTGTTCTCGTACGTGTCTTTTGCGACTGGACTCAGTTTGAGCAGAGTCTTGAATTCCTGCAGCTTCTGTTCTTCGACGTGCAAGTCGAAGGGTGTGGGTTGCTGTTGCGCACCTGCTGGCGTGGAGCTGAAGGATTTGGTTGACGTCATTTCTGTTATCTCTTCGGCGCTGGCAAGAATCGTGATTGTAGGCTTCAGGGAGGTATCCGGTGATTTTCTGTAGGTGACAGCTATAACAGTAGACTTATATCTTGTCGTGAAGTTGAAGCTGCAATCGGTGAGCTTACAAATGCCTGCTGGGTTACGTACAGTACACTGCGCTAAGTCTAGGATAGGCAATCACCATTTGACCTCTTGTGGGGTATGATCTGCACACTTATGTCATGGCACGCCCTCTCATAGGCCGCAGCGTATACAGATGTCAATCGGAGCATTACAAATGCATGCATATCAGAACTTACACGCGTGTAGTGCTGCGAATCAAAGGAATTGCAACACACTTTGGCGTTGCAACACTAGTTGGAGAAACCTGCCTTGAATGCGTGACCCTCGTATTGCTAATGTACATCGTATAATGTACAGCTGTACTGCTACAACTCGATGATAGAACTCTCCGTATGATTCTTGCATCTGTCTCGCAAATTCAGGCAATACGATGAACTGAAAACTTGTTTTGGATTGGAAACGAACCTACTCGCTCATAATAAGCCAACCACCTCCACCCAAAAACACAGCAAATACTACTATAGTAAGAATTGCCGCACCAGCTTTATCCCCCGTCGTGATGGCGTCATGCTCAATCCGCACATTTCCCCCGTCACTACCCGCGGTAGGGTCATTCTCACTGATTCCACCAGTATCGAGTCCCACGGGCCCAGAGACTTGATCAACAAGCAAGTTCTGCATGACTTCCAATGCAGACATTTGCTCTCCAACGCCCACTTCTCCATCATTCACACCGCCTCGCCACCACCTGAGGCCGCATCCACCTTTTCCGGCACTGCATTGTTGAGCGGCGGCTGCGGCGGAGGTGCGGAGTTTTGGCATGATCCTGTCGCGGGTCCAGGGAGCGCTCAGCATCGTGTAGCCCATCCATCGGCTGAGGTAGGCCTTGAATGAGCGTTGGTCGTGGTCGCATAGTCCGTTGCGCTCGCAAGCCATCTCGATCATGACACCTGGGGCGCCTTCGGCGTTGAAGAAGATGTCTGTTCCATTAATGATGCCACCCAGGCGCTCTCGCCACCTGCCCGCTGCTTCCTATGTCACGTTAGATATGCTTGTTTACTTGCGGATGTCGAATGAGCCTTACCGCATCACCGTTCGTTTCTGACATGTTCCACAACGCTGCAACGCCAGACATGTGGATTCCAGCGTTGTAGGTCCATTGGATATGGTTCTTTTCTGTGCAGTTCTGCCTCTCGCTGGTTCCGTCTGTAACAAGGAGATGTCAAGTCAGTATATGCATCACCTGAGGTTTTTAGGCTGGCGTTCTTACCGAAGAAGTGGTAATCCGGGCTAATGAGACCGACAGAGTATTGCCAGTCCCATGCTCGCTCCGCCCACTCGACATATGTCGCGTTGCCTGTGTACTTTGCTAATCTTGCTGCAATGTTAAAAAACGCTCCATTTGAGATAGTGTTTTTGTAGTCGAATCCATTGTTGAATCGGAAAATTTGCCAGTTGAGTCCACCACCACAGGTCTGGGTATTCCAACGCGGTGCCTGCGTGTTGAATACTGCGATGGCGAGTGACAACCACGACATCTCTCCCTCGACGTCCGGAAGCTTAGTCTCCGCTGCGGACATGGCAGTCATCCCCCAGAAAGCTTGATCGTCATTTCCCAGTGTACTGGTTTGGTTGTCCGGCATGAAGGCTTTCGGGTTTCCAATCTGATGCACCATTGCTTGCCGTGTAATAGCATTATATGTGTCATCGCCGGTATAGTACCAGTAGTCGATGAAGGAATTAAACATGGCTCCGCATAGCCACCAGTAGTAGGGATCTGGCAAGTTTCCGGGTACATCGCCCGGCCGGTCACCAGTGTACCATTCTCTTAGACCTGCCGCCACAACTTTGGTAGCTTCTCTAATAGAGGCTGGCTACGTTAGTGGAGTTTGAAAACAGTCGCAGTGTGCCCACCTGGATCGTCAACATTGAGCTCCAGCGCGGATGTGGCAATCGGCGACAGCAGGCCAACCGCCGCAAAAACAAGGTTCGAAGGTCTCATTGCGGGATCTCCGGGGTATCACTAGAAAGTAAGGTGTTCGGAACTCGGCATGCGTATGAAAACGAAGGTGCCTGAGGCACTACACAGCGAGCGATGTAGTGGAGCCTGAGGTTGGTAGGATGATAGTGAAGGAGAGTGAGAAGGCCAGGACAGCAGCATTCTGGGGCTGCGAGTCGTGATGTTATGAAACCCCTTCCGCCTTCAGCCAAGTAACGGCGCTGAGCCGCAGCAGTAGCTGGGCGACAGTGCAATGCTTGGAAGTCATCCTTCCGCGTTGGTACGAGGCTAGGGTTGGATCGTTTAAATGACTACGAAACCCAGAAAGGCTTGGCGATCTATTCGGGCCCTGGATACCATCTCCTATCATAATTGCGCGCGGTTTCCGTTTGACATTGTACAAAGGGGGTGGTGTGCGTAATGCAAGTCGCCAAGTTTGGAGATGACATTGGCGTTGCTTGGAAATGTCTTGGGCGCCGAGGAGCTTAGCTACTCATAACGCCGACACGTCGTTCCGCCACGTCCGGGCGACTGCACTGCGATCAAGGAAATCGCATTTGTTCCTGCATCGTGGATGATGCGGGGAAGATCAAATGCGCTTCGCTACACGTCATTGGGATCGCGCGGGCCGGATGATCGGGTGCGACGCGTGCTAGGGTTGTGGTGCAGCCGGGTATCCGAGACAGTCGCGCCAGCAGAGAAGATGAGAAGTGATTCTTTCGGATGCAGCAAGTTTGCGACGTTAGCAGTTGATGGTCAGAGCAATGCACGTGCACGATCTAGAGTGCCCACCTGGATAGGCGGCATTGTGAGTGCGGGGGAGGGTTCCTGGGATTGTCAAATCTCATATTGTCTAACATACCTAGGTATGCTTTGGGGAGTCAGGACGTTGGTGTTTCACAGTTCTATTACTTTTCCTGCATCGCCAAACCCTACTTATTGTGTGCACCTGTGTGTACGTGCTAACGAACTATCGTCAGCAAAATCCCAAAAATAGCCAAAATCAAACCACAAAGACAGAAACTTTGCCTTTTTTGTGCGTAACAACAACCACGTGTAACAGAACCGTCGATGGAATCAACGTGCTGCATCTTGCTGTGGACGTAGAAATCTCAACTGCCTGATTATCTCCGAAGTCCTCATAGTCACACACTGCACATTTGGCTCAGGAAAGCGATCTGATTCCTGCCTTGGCTTTTCGGGATAGGCGGACAAAGCGTGTTGTGGTCTTTTGGTAGCTCTGCGTCTGAGCCAACCCCATTCTCGGTGTTGGCCTAGGGTAGGGAAGTCTTGGTCATCACATGTACGTCACCGTTTTGACTACACTGCCTTAAATGGTAAAGAAGACTGGGGTGCATATAGGTACATACATTAGTGAGATTGGGTTATTGAGGCTAGAAGGGTAGTTAGGTATAGTAGGGAATAGCGCGCTCACCTTCAACCATGCTTTGTCTGGTCGATACAAAACAGCAGGCATACACTCGAAAACCGATTGAGTACTTTACCCTCCAACATCTCGCTAGCCTTCAATGACCTGCGTCGACCTTCATCTGCTCGACTAACCAACTCCTGAAAGCTTTCGCCTTGCTAATTGTTCCTATAGCCGCCGTCGTGTCCATGTGGCTAGCAATTGAGAAGGCTTCAACGACATGCACCGCCGCTGCCTCATCATCTTCATCGAAAGGTATCAAATCTAGAAACTGCCTCAGAGTGATGGAACCCAGCTTGACTCGCAACTGTACGATATAATCGACGCTAGTAACGTCCATGACGGTCAGTGATGTTGGTGTGATAAGCTCCCATCCATTGTTCCTAGTAGAGCATTGTCGAGCGTAAAGCTGCTCGGCTGAAGCTAGCTGTACGAATGCTCGAGCGACCGCGCCTTTGGTAGTGGTGTGTGTTTTTGAGATTTCTAGAATTTCTATGAAGTCGTCTAGCGAGGCGGTTCCTATAAAGGTATGTCGGTGCTTGTACTCCAGATCCCGTTCTTCTGCGGGCCATGTATCCGATTTGGTAGCAGGATACGCGGCCTCGTCGCCAACCAACGGCTGGGTCAAATCCTCAGTATCAGGCTGTCTAGATTGCTGGGTTCCGCTGCGCTGACCAGCATGCGAGTTCACTGGGAGATTCAGAGAAATTCTTTGACGGTGTCTGCCCCTGTGAACATTGGCTGTGGGCTCTTTAAAGGGATTTGCCCTGAACAAAAACAGGCCATCATTCGTCTTTGCTCTCGACCGCAAGGAAGTTGGAAGTGTTTCGGCAACGTCAACGGCCGAACTAGACGAGATGTGCCGGCAGTGTCGGACATACCTCCTCGACATTGGAGTCGGTTCGTAATCTTTGACTTGATTGGCGCACTTGGCTGACAATCTCTTCCCTAGGATGTCGTTGTGATCTGTGCAATCCGGAAAGTCTTCACCGCAGCCTGACGGGCTGACTGGACATAGGGGCGCATCTTCAAAGAGGGTCGCATCCGAGGTTGGCGATGCTGTATCACTTGATACCTCAGAGTGCGTTGACCGAACACTGATTTTGGATGTACAGTCATCTCCAGAGGGAGGGAAGCGAAAAGTGGTCAAGATCGGGTATTCTTGTTTGGCCATGTCTTGCGACGCTTGTGTTGCAGTACTGCATTCATTCGAAATTGGTTCTTCGAGATAGATATCCTGATCATCTACGTCCGCGACTGTTGGCGCGGTCGGGGCGTTTCTATCCGTCTTGGGTTGTAAAGCCAGCAAAACAGCGCTGCTGGTACGTTGGCGCTTTGTGGTTGGCACCCAAACGCTAGATTTGCGTGAATGCACTATCGTGGCTCTATGTTAGCTTTCGTCCCAAGAATTTTGCCAAATTTGTACGTGATTATAACCTACTTGTTGCTTCACTGGTCCTGTCCAAAGCGACAATCCTCATCACACCTGTCTCTGTGCAACAGTGCTCTCTCACTGTCGGTGACCTGAGTGGCTGTGAACTCTCCATCAACCTTTGCTCCTTTCGTGATCCGTCATGCGACACGTCCTCAAACGTGACACTCAAAAGCTTGACGTGGTGGTTGGGGCGACCGCGATTGGTCGCATCACAGCAAGGCTGTTTCCTTCGGCGCAAATATTCGTTTGCGACCGCGCAGCGAGCAACAGTTGATGGCTTCATAGCAGCTATGAGTCTGTATGGTGTTCGTACGCTTATAGCGACTGCGCGCAGGGGGCCGTCGGGCGATTGTTGTGACGGAGTGAGGAGCATGCGTATCGAGAACACATGGCAACAAACAAATCCGCATTCCACTCCCACCAGCCGGAGTAGCTCCAGACGATCGAAAGGATATAGGACAATTAGAAGCGCGTAGTACAGCCAGACAATACGTATCATCGCCTCGTTGGTGAGCGCACTCCCCAGGAAGGAGCCAGGGCCAGGTTTCTCATCAGCTATCAACTTGAACATATATCGACCGCTATACACACCTTGCCACCGTAGTCAATAACGATACCGGGTTGTCAAGAGAGGTGAGTGGTGTTGGCTGGGACGGCGCCAAGTCGAATATTATTGTGACATCTTGCGACCCTAACCATGTGACGGCTGACAGATAAAGAAGGAACAGTACAGGGCAGGATAACTCAACGACAACAGAGACGAACATCATGAGAGTGTCAACGCAAAGCCATCGGTGGTTGTCTAACTCATTTTCTTTGCTTGGAGACCAGGCATTTCAAGCGCCTATTCCCCTGCCCCGTCCACGCGCTACCCGAACACTGTGAGGGATGAATTTGAGTGAAGACATGCTGGAAGTTAGACTGTCCATGGGGTCGGCTGACTGGACAGCAGTAGCCGGCTTCGTGGCAGTAACTGTTGCTGCCTCTTCGCGTCCGAGCCCGCGACCACCAAATCCTCCACGCCCATGAAGCTTGGTGGGATACCGACGAGTATCTCCCTCGTCCTGTTCCGTATCCATGGTATCGCCTACTATGCTTGCATTCGACTCACCTCTCCGCCGTCCAGTAGCGTTGCTCGCTGAGCTCATGGTAGAGCTTCTGCGTCGATGAGAGGGTATTAACATGCTACTTCTGCGGTCTATACCATCCTTCACAACAATGAAGTCGAACTCGCGGGGAAATTGGTGTTTGTCTATACAGTGCAGGCGGCGCTTTTGTGGCGTGCTGCACATGCGATCGCACTCCGGTAGAAGACAGGCATACTGTAGGTTATCAGCTACAACATTCAAACGACAGTACTATAACCCCGCATACCTCATCAATCTCGCTCCAATGGACAGGTGAAGGCGTCGGGAGGAAGATGCCCCTCGATAAGGGAAAGGAGCGAACACGTGACAAGCTATGTGCGGAAATGACCTACCGTTTTCTCTCCTTGATCTCGTTTAGCAGCATTGATGGGATCGTGGTACTCTGCGATGTGCAGATGGAGATAATGCTGATCTGGAAAGTTCTTGTGGCATTCGCTGCATCGGTTCATGTGGACCTGCTGATAGTGCACATCGTGATCCTCAATAGACGCGAAAGCCAGCGGCTCGTGTGGAGGCAGTGAGCACTTCATGATGGTTGGTTCGTCAGAGATGGCAGATTCGGTATCTAAGTGGACAATCTTGATGTCGACAGACGTCTCACGCGAGTAGGGTGTGCTGTCTGATGACGAGGAATCGCGGTGTGAGCGCTTGATCCCCATTATATGTTGATTGGGGTTGATTATGAGTGTGACAAGGCGTAGATGAGAGGGGCAGTACCTTTTACCGGCGAGAGTGCTGTCTCGCAGGGCTGTTTCACCTTGGTGTTGGCCGTGTGGTGGAGGAGGGAGATTTGGTACTCAGATAGGTTGAGCCGTGGTACCTTAGCTCCGAGACTGCTGCCCGCTAGTTCGCGACTCATCAACCAACCTTACTTTCTCTCACCTCACACGACGGCCATCGCCTCCCACTCTGACGCCATACATCCGCGTCTTGGGCGCTGTTTGCCTCCGAGACCCTTCCGATCGCTGATTGTCCTACACGCAGGGCATACAACTTCACCATAAATGGAGCACGCCAGCCACAACGTCCGCCGCCTGCTCCGTGCCTTCGTCTGACCTGCCCGCCGACCGTGGGGTCACATAGGAACGTCGCCGGCTCCTGCACACCGAAGGCATGGCCGCGAACACTGAACAACTTGACAGGTGTGTCCTGGCGTCATCACGACCATGCCCGCCGAGTGCTAATAGAGTGTAGGCGGGCCAAGGCGATTGAGAGGGAGCTTTATAAGCGCGCTGATGGCGGTTCTTCGTGCGCCGAGTTAGCTGCGGTACTGCAAGAGTAGGGCACTATTGCCGCTTCCAGCAGGCGACGACTAACGCTCGACAGGTACCGCGCCGCCTGCGAGGCCCTCATCTTCTCCAACTTCGAGTACGCATCCGCCCGCGAACTCCAGACGACGCTGTGGAATGCGCACCTGAAGGTCAACACCAAATTCAGGCAGGAACATAAACTCGTGCGTCATCGGGACAACAAGGGCAAGAGACAACGCTAATATCTGGCCAGCTCAAGCGCTCCAAGGACCATGTTGTCGAGATCCGAAAGTTCCAGAAGACGTATCTCCAGTTCATCAAAGCCAGCCAGCGCTTCTACCGCCAGTACATACTGAACCTTGACACTCAATTCGACGGCATTCCAGAACTGCGCAAAATCGCCCAAAAATGGAAGGATGATAGTAAGCACGTCCGGCTCGCTCCACGCGATGCCACTGACAGTAGAGCAGCCTCCAAGTCATCACCGCGTCAGCGCATACCCGCGAAACTCAAGACACCGGTCCTCATCTCTTGCCACCAAACGCTCATCCAACTCGGCGATCTCTCCCGCTACCGCGAAACCGAACTCGTTGAGAAGAACAAGGAGCGCAACTGGGGCCCGGCTAAAGGCTACTACGATCTCGCCGCAGAGATATATCCAGATTCTGGGCATGCGCCAAACCAACTCGCAGTAATCGCGCGCGAGGACGGCGACCACTTCCGCTGTGTATATCACCTCTATCGCTCGCTAGCAAGCAAGGAACCGTACCCGTCGGCCAAGGCAAATCTGGCAACTGAGTTCAAGCGCGTCATTACCGCATGGGATAATGGGCAGCTCATCAACAATCACAAATCAGCCGACGGTAATACCGGTCGGGCTTTAATTGCTTGGTTCATCAGACTGCATAGCAAGCTCTACAAGGGCGAGGAGTTCGCTGCTCACGATGAGCTAGAGGGCGAAGTGCTCAGCCATTTGGCTATCGAGCTTAAAGAGCGCCCATTGGACTCCATTCTGACCAAGATCATCCTCATAAACATGTCCGCGGAATATTTTGCGACGGTGCAGTTGCAGAGTAAGCTCCTCAATCTTCACAAACTGACTATGCTAATTCCTATAGGCGAGAATCCACCCCCGAACATCATGCGCACATATTTCTATTACCTTCGTCTGAATGTCAAGACATTCTTTATCCTTTTGCAGGTTCTACAACCTGAACTGGATCGCCTGTCCGAAGGCAATGACGTGAAGCATCAGAACGGCGATCGCGCCGCCCACTTGTCCGACAAGATCACAGCTGTAGCACGCCGCATCCTCCCAGGTCTTCGCCTGTACAGCACCTGGTTTACGCGCTACTGGAAGGTACTCAACGCCAATATCGCGGATACATTGAACACAGTAGATGTCCAGGAGCTCTGGAAAGCCTATGCTGCGACGCTTTCGCTTTTGGCCTCGAGCTTCCCTGTCGATCAGCTTCCGCAAGAGAACTACATGCTCGAGGAAGACACGGACACGATTGGCTTCGAGCCGTTGATCCACCCAGACACTATGAAGCTCTGGTATGACGGAGATGTCATGAAGCAGAAATGGACTGAGTTAGAGCGCAACCACCCGAACGTCGAGATGCTCATGCGAGTCAAGGATCTGCTCATCGACGGTTTGCTCCTCACGCAGAATGATGATGCTCCGCTGGACTTGGACTTGGCAGGCTCACGATTCATCTACCGAGAAGCAGGTCTACCATCGGAGCTTTTGGCGAGTCCCACGAACCGACCTGACGGATCTCCCGTTCTGCCGGTCCAAACAACCGATCTGCCTTTATTTGAGCATACGCATGCGCCTATTCCAGATGACCAGAAGTCACACTCTGTTGCGGCAGCTTCGGAGTCTGCATCCACTACGCTTGCTAAGGATAACGCGATGCGCAACATGGTGGACGATCTGGTAGGTGACGAGACTGGACTGGACCCTTTAGTTGAAGAAGACGAAAATATTCCGCCTACACCACCAGAGCAGACATTCGATGACACGGCCGTTGTCAACGATAACACATTTGTGCCTGCGGCATTGTCGATCAACGACTTGGTCAACTCGGTTAGGAACTACAAGCCCTTGTCTCCCGCTCCCATGCCCACGATGCTCTCCACGCCAATGGGAAGGTCCGGTTCTACTTCTTCTATCCGCCAGCCACCGAACTTGCCCTCTGTGCCTGATGGTCAGTGGAACTCGAATTCTATTTGGAATCGTACGCCTGGTCCAGCATCTCCCTCCATGCTGAACACCAACGGTCTGGGTAATGATCTCCGAAGATCTCCCATGAATAGTATGAAACCCAGGTTGTCTGGCCATGTGCGAGGTGACTCGGCAAATTCGCTCCTGAGCGTCGAGACTGGCACTCCTATCGCTACTCGGGCTCCTAGCGGCATTGGTAGTGGTGCTGCTTGGGGAACTCAGGTCGGCAGCCCCTCAAACTGGGGGTCGGCATATGGCAGTGATTTCAACAACCACCACCAATACGCATACGCAAATAGTGCAAGCATGGCGAGTCCGCTCCTGTTCAGCTCGTACCGTGATGGTGCTGAGAGCTCTTGGGGGCGCACCCCTCCAAACGGCCAAGGCGGTTGATCTGACCCCAACGCAGCCGTAGCAGGCTGCTCAATGCTGTCTTCTCATCAGTGGTTATTGTCATCAGACATGCCGTTCGCCAGACTACCCGTTCTGTGTACTACAAGACTGTCATGCCCGAGCTGAGGAGCTCGTTGGAAGGCTTCCGAGAATGCTCTCCGACTGAATGAGCGCACGTATCCTTCTGAATGCTGGATGTGTGTTCCTACAATGCTTTCGCTTGCGAGTCAGAACTTGTTCTTGACGTCGGTCGAAGATCAAGGGGAACTTACTTAGAAGGGGAATTTTTTGCTTTACAGACTGAAATTATTGCACTATTGCTTGGGTTTGTCCTGATTGCCTGCTCGTCAGGCTATTGTTGGGCTTGATGCATGGCTTATCTTCCTCAAACACCAAGACTCTGAGTCGTTGGATGGAAGATGGGTTAAGTTTCAATGCTCAACCTCTAGCTTAGGAAGTTTTGTTTTACTTTATCATTATGACATGGAGTTATGCGAACACTCTTGATTCTTGACATTCTTGTACTGCTGTTCTCGACAGGCTAATTATATTTCGACTGAGGTAGCGGTGGCCTGACATGTCGTGAGCCTCGTTCGAGAGCAAGATCTTGTCTAAAATATACACAACACTCGAAGAATTCGTCCTTCTCCTGCATTACATATCTGATCTTCCAAGATGTCGCCCTCTCTCGCATGCTCGGCGAGATTGTTCACTCGGCTACACCTTCCTTGTTTGAGTCGGCGCATGCCTATCGGCGTAATTTTTAGCGTGGAGCTTGCTGCCCCTCGCTGTCCGAAACCCTGCCCCACATTCAGCACTTTCTCTCCATTACGACACCAACAGAACCTCTTTTCATCCACTACAACCAAAATGCCTGGAAACTACGAACTATTGTGCCTCGAGAACCCGCTTCTGGACATCCAGGGTGTTGGGTAAGTCTGCTTTTCCTTTGATTAGGGCCACAATGCTTCGAAACAACTGCCGAGCAGCACAGCGACCTTTGCTAACAGCTAGCAGTGACCAGGCTCTCCTCGACAAGTATGGCCTGAAGGCCAACGATGCTATCCTCGCCGACCCAGAGAAGCACATGGGCCTGTATGAGGACTTGCTCCAAAACTACAACGCTGTCCTCATCGCTGGTGGTGCGGCACAAAACACCGCCCGTGGTGCAGCTTACATCCTCGAGCCCAAATCGGTCGTCTACATCGGATGCATTGGCAAGGACAAGTACGGCGAGACTCTCGAGAAGATCTCTGCCGATGCTGGTGTCAAGACTGAGTACCTCTACGACGAGAAGACTCCTACTGGTCGCTGCGGTGTTGTCATCACTGGCCACAACCGCTCCATGTGCACCGACCTCGCTGCTGCGAACAACTACAAGATCGACCATTTGAAGCAGGACCACATCTGGAAGCAGGTCGAGAATGCCAAGGTCTTCTACGTCGGCGGCTTCCACTTGACCGTCAGCGTGCCGGCTATCAAGGCACTGGCTGAGGAGGCTGCTGCCAAGGACAAGGTACGACAAGTCCTGACGTGCTGAGGGAAGATCAATGTACTGACTGAATTCTAGCAATTCATCCTCAACCTTTCTGCGCCCTTTATCTCACAGTTCTTCAAGGACCCTCTTGATGAGGTCCTCCCATACGTTGACATCGTCATCGGCAACGAGACTGAAGCCGCCGCCTTCGCCGAGGCGCATGGCTGGGAGACCAAGGACGTGAAGGAGATTGCAAAGAAGATTGCCAGCACACCCAAGAAGAACACCAAGCGATCCAGGACTGTCATCATCACTCAGGGCACTGACCCTACCGTCGCCGTAACCGCAAAGGAGGGCGGAGACGCCGATGTCAAGGAGGTTGCCGTACACGCCATCAAGGAGGAGCAGATCAACGACACCAACGGTGCCGGTGACGCTTTCGCTGGAGGTTTCGTTGCTGGTATCGTCCAGGGCAAGCCGCTCGAGAAGGCCATCGACATGGGTCAATGGCTCGCCAAGCTCAGCATCCAGGAGCTCGGCCCTTCATACCCGCAGCCCAAGCAAACTTACAGCAGCTAAGCGTCCTCACATCGAGTGAGCGCTGAAGCTCGTGTATTTCAACAATCTACGAGGGCATGCCTCCGCGAGAAGGTTCGTGCTTACCATGCCTAGCAGCTGTCGTCGATGTGCTCAGCTAGGTATAGGTATCGTCGAGGCATCGTGATGGTGTTTCTGGCGTAAGACAAAAGAAGGATCTGGCCTTTCAACAGCCGGAGATAGATACCCTCAGCTTTGATGCTGCTAAAACAAATGAACAAATGAACGAATAAGACAACCAAAGGGTCCATGCTATGCTTTTACAAGTGGCAGTATTGCGCCCGATTTAGTACGCGTGTACCTTCTTCTTAATGCAAGAGCAGAAGTATTTTCGCCATATACATAAAAGCCACTACTGACAGATCAAGTGTGTTACTACTATATATACTCGCAGTATCCAGTATAGAGTTTGACCGCGAAAACTATATTGAGCCTACATTATCTCCTTAAAACAAAACTTACAAAGATTAAGTGTTGTAGTCTTGCCTGTTTCTATCCACATCTGTATAGCTCCTAGTATATTCTTTTATAGAAGGAAGGAGCACTCTTAAAAAGGATATTTATCTTTTCTCTTTGATACAGTGGTGTGGATTGCGAGCTGTATCTGGGTTTTTATGACAGAAAAACATCACTTGGAGGACTCCCGCGATGGATTTGCAACCCGTATATGGGCATTGTGGTTCTTCACTCTACCAATTGGTTATTTAATTCGCCGAGTATGGTTAAAAAAAACGGAATGGCGAAGATTATCATGCTTGCTAATACGTTTCTTGTCGACCGATTAGGTTCCTTGTTCCGAACGAAGCGGTTGCATCAGCCACGGCCAAATGCAGCAAGTAAGAAGACAAAGACTTGTCTGACCCACGAGATTGCGAGGATAAGTAGAAAAAGTTCTGTATAGGGTTTTGTTACGAAGGAGACAAGCATAAAGACAAGGCGTTATCAGGCACGCCAGGTAATAAAAACTGTGTGGGAAGCGCGCTATGTTTTTAAAATAACCGTTTTAAACATTGTACTAGGTTCAATGTGCACTGCTTTCCTCTGAGAAATCATTGATACGTTCAAGCATAAGTTCGTTGCCTGTCATACGGTTAGCAACGGAACACACATAGGTAGAACAGCGACCGACATACGCATAATATTCCTTTCCATCATCATAAGGGCGTGGCGATCCGTCATCGACTTCCTTGTTCAATGCTGCTTTTCGCGGGATCTTCCTCTTTCTCTCCCCATAGATCGAAGCGGAAACCCAAAGCAGCCACATGATACCAGCGATGATTCCATACGCGATAGTCTGACCCCGGCTTGGAGCAAATCCAGTGAATGCGGGTGCGTCCGATGCAAGAAGCAGACCGAGGCCACCATTAACCATGCCCATCGTGATCAGGATACGTCCCAGCCAGAGATGACCGTACGACCAGATAGTTCGGCGATTATGTTTCTTGAACTTGAGGTGATGTACGAAACCAAGGATAGGTTGGAAAAAGAGCAGAACGAAGACAATGATACCAATGATCGGGTGGTAATTGTCGAGCATGTTGACTGGTATGTTGTTGATCATCCAAACGCCGATACCGAATGCTGCGATGTATACGACATACGCAAAGAGTTGAAACAAGCCGTGGACAAGCCAAACGCCGCGGAATGATCCTAGTCGAATGAGGATCGATCCAACTGGGAAGAACAAGACAAATGCTAGGGCTGCCAGAACACCATGGGCTATGATGATCTTGTGTCGTGATTCCAATGAAAAACCGCCGCGGCCGCCGCCAAATGATGAGCCGAAATCGTTATCATCGTTGTCACTACCTCCTCCAGATCCATCAGGACCATATCGGCCACCAGGTCCGTATTGCGCAGAAGCTGCGGTCGCTACTAGCATTCAATTAGTTGGATCCTTAGATCCACAACTTAGTTCCATACCTAGGCTGAGCAGCATCGCTCGTGTGGTGGAAGTCATGATGAGAGTGTAGAGTGTCCCGAAAGCGACATTGACTCCACGTGGTGGTTTTACAGCTTGATAGAAGAAACATTGGCTACTTAATCTATTCTTACCTGCGACCCGTGGACCGCTGATCTTACAATATCACCCAGAACACAAGCCGAAAAGCCCCAAATCGATGAAGCGTGTCTGAAAATGACACAAATGACGTTGTTTAGACCACAAAACGGTCGAGCTTACGTGTTTCCGCAGCTTTTTCGAGTGTTTCGAGTGGTGGACATGGTCGACCTAGTCTGACTTGGGGTCGGGGTATATATTGGAGAGCCGAAAGTGAGATGTCGGCGAAACACAATGTGGAAGCTCCGACTCTCATAATGTGACGAGTGCCTCAGGCAAGAGAACTCGTTGACGTCGATATGAGATTAGTGAGGTTGTCCTGGAGGCCTAGGGTTCAGCCATGCTGAACACGTGATTGCGCGACGAAGTGTCTGTAGCCTTGCGCGGGCGCACGCGTCTGACTCGAGCAACTTGGCTCGCGTTAGCATGATCCTTCGTTCGCGAGTGTAGGCAGCGACTAGGCGACAGTTCTGCGAGGCTCTTCTTCCAAGGGGTTGCGAACATGGTCGTTGGTTGGGAGGCTAGACTAATGGTTAGTGAGGCAGATGACATGGGTCATGAAGCCTGTGCGGATGTCTCTCATCAAAAACTTCCTTCCATGTTAGCACCCTTAGTATAACGTCCAGGTTCACGTTCACCGTCTACTTGACATGGCGGTCGGCAACGTGATGTGGCATCCCCACGCAGCGCATCCCGTCGCCCTCGACCCCATGGCGGTCAGAGCGCAGTCGAGGTTTTTCATCCGCCTTCCGCGATCCTAGGTCGTCGCATGGCCAGGCACATGGCCGCCGTCTAGAAGGTACAAATCCGGCATGCGCTTGTTCGCAGTCACCCGTCACCGATATTCGCAGTGACCATGGCATAGCCCCAGCATTGAAGAGTCCCGTGGTCGTAAAGAAAGGGCAGAATAGCACTTCGCCACGGCTGTGCTCATCACGCGCGCGCCCTTTGTCCGTGTGAATGTCGTCAGAGTTGTGAGTCGAAGAAGCAAAAGAAGGTGAAACAAGGAAATTACGATGAGTGTTGGGCAAAGAGAGGTGAAGACTCTGCGGATTCATGAGTTGTGCATGCCCAGCACGAGGATGACTCCTGCAGGTCCCGAAGTTCGGCTTGGACCGCGATGCCTTCTGACCAATCATGCACGTGCACGGTTGTGACAGTGGGTCCGGATTTGCTGTCATCTGGGCTATGATCTAGCATCTTCCTTCTCCCCGTCACACCATCGCGCGGCTCTGAGTCACTATGCAGCCTACTGACATCCTTGACTTAGCTTGTACCTGCATACGTGATGCAATGTCGTCCTATGTATATAAGACTGGGTAAGTATCTTGCTCGTAAGCTTGACTCTCCTGAGACTATCAGCCGCCTTTGCGGCTTTTCGCCCCACCTCTCGCCATCTCCCCTCAAACATATCATTACTTATTTATATATCAACGAATACTTGGAATAGACGACATGGGCAAGCGTCACAACAGAAAACGAACAAGAAGCCGTCCTCGGAACCGCAACAACAATAACGACAATTCACCACCGCAAATCATCAATCACACTCGAAGTGAATCCGTCAGCACTACCTCTTCAACTCTCTCTGCAACAAGCTCCTGCTTCCATCCTCGAAGCCACCATATTGCGAACGCCACTGCGAACCACTGGCAGCAAACTTATACCGCATGGCAAACCCGGCTTCGCCTTCAGGAGGAACAGGAGCAAGAGTTGGAAACTCAACGACTCCGCATCTTTGGTGGACTACCGGAGGATGAAAGGACTTTGATGGAGCCGATGCTGAAGGTGGTCACGGATCTTTTCGACGGCTTCTACGACTATGAAGATCCGTGATGACTGACGCATTGGCTGTTTGCCTATCTCCACTTTTGCGCATGGTATCCATTTCAACGGACTACGCATGTATTGACGACGACGAACGACACGAATTAACGACCAAATCAATGATGACTCTGGTAGCCAGCCGGAGGCGTGGGATAATACCTGGGCACGGACTCGTAGCAGATCAGACAGTACCTGCGTCGGCCCAACTGGGTCGGCCCGCAAGCGCTGTTTGGTTGGTTCAATATTGCTCAGCCCTAGGACTCCGGCTTCACGCATAGGCGGCGGAAATGAAGAAACAGGTGGAAGAGATAGCTAGATGCACGCCTTGCACTTGTACTCGCTTGAGTCTCAGACTCGCGGGTACATGTAACAGGTTTGAGCGTCGTTGTCTCCGGAAATGGCGGGAAGAAACAAGGGACGCGCCTGCGTATTGGTGGAGGAGTTGTATTGTTTGGGATCATATGTGCACATTTGCAGTTTTCTGCAGGACAACCGGACGTCCGAGTAGTTTATCCATTATTTCTTTAATAAATCTAACTTTACCTTAAATTACTGCCCATCTCTACTCGTGAATCTCACTCTCTGCTGTCAAGATCCATCTAGAGAGTACTCTAACCATGATAGTTTCTTTGTACCGCCCGAAGTACCACGGACATGGGTGCCAACTTTCAGTATAGCAGTGTTGACTTGAGGTGCATCAGGGATGAGTGATGCATACGAGGTTTATGTGGAACGTGCCAAAGATCTGTTCACTCAAGGAAGTTGGAATCTTCTCATCGCTGCGAACCCTTGGCCTTTGTTCATATGTGCGCAAGCGAAGTGATTAGATCAATCCATGGATCCACAGACGCAACGCAGTCTGCATGGCGACGCTACACGAAGGAGCAGAATGAAGTGAGACAAAGGCACCTAGGTATACCATTAAACGGCATGGAACAGCTCCCGATAATTCCCCCCACCGTGACAGTTAGCCTGACATCTACATAGCCTCCGCACTTTCCACGTTTGCATCATCTGGAGCAACACGACTAGAAGCTGGAAATAGGGCGATGAAGCGTTGTGGGCATCATCCAAGAAAGTCGGTCGATACGTACAGCCGTGCACCGCCGCGACTTAAGGTAATTCGGATTTTGAGAATGTACAACGATGACGCTCAGAAACCCGAGTTTACCAAGTTGGTCGCTGCCAGGGAGCATTAACACCCCCTTCACCACGAGGGTTTCTTCCACTATCAAGGCTACCTACGAGCCATCACAGTCCCGCTATCCTCATTGTCCTGAAAAAAAACTACTCTGATAAGCTCACCAGCAACCACTCGAAGCAGGTTCCCTTCCACCCCCCGCGCACCAACCCGACTGAGTGGTCGCTCTACTATCGTACGACCCTCGCCAACGGGTCACCCCACACACCATCCCGGCATAGTCCGAACACCGCGTTCTCGCTCCCATGTCTCGCCACCAACATTCCCTTTGCCATTCTCCGCAGGAATGCATCAGATGATGTAGACGTATATTCGGTAAATCTGACCAATCGTATTGTAAAGTTGCTGCTGTGTCTCGCGATCCCAGAATCCAGGCTGATATTTTTGGCATGTTGTCATAAGCCAATTCCGGGGTCGTGGGATCACGCAGCTTCGGTAGGCACCGAACCGTATCATCGTTGCGTTTGAGGACCTGAAGCAGGTGGATATAAGGCTGGTGGTTTTGCTTGACTTGGTTGTTCATCATCATCTTTCAGCCATAGCAATCTTCAGCTAGACAGTCACACCGACTACTATCGCATTCTCGCATCGCATTGAATCGCATATACATCAATACATCTGGCAACAAAAAGCTCATCAATCAACGGTCATCACTAGAGTCAGCAAGCCATCTCACTGTCAAGACCAATCCAATCCAACCCGCAACAACACCACCAACGATCAAAATGCCAGCAGTAGCAAAGTCCTACCTTCCCTCCTTCGCCGCTTTTCTTGGTAAGTCTTCCTGCCTCCAATCCATATGCAATTCCCTTTCATGTCCACCTTCCTTGTTCTTCTCACTCTTCTTTCACTCTTGTACGCAATAACAAACAACTAACATTTGTTCCAAGCCTTCGGCATAACCTACACAACAATCGTCGCAACAAAAGAAGGCGCAGCCGTCGACGGGGCACGAACACGCTGGCAAGACCAACATGCGCGCGCGAGGAATGCCCTCAGCGGAGGAATGAGTCTGGCAGACATGGAGAGGAAGTAGAATGGTCAGAAAAGCACAGAGTGGAGGAGGGGTTCTTCAATTCTTGTTTGCATATTAGGGATCTGAGAGGCGTTCTACGGTTGGATAGTGTAAACTCTCTATGGGAGAGAGCTTAGCAGTTTCTTATTATTATTAACGAAAACAAGTATCATTTGCACTGTTACAATACCTTCACTCCCCTCACTTCTGTTTCACCCACTTCCCCACCATCTCCAAGTATCAACGAACCCCCACTAGATCTTCCTTCGCTACCAATCTTCCATCTGCCATCTCCCGCCTACTTCCACATCCCTGCCTTTCACTCATACTTTGGATATTATACCACCAGGATACAGGCCTATAACACTATATGTGCTATTGTTCCGGGAGTCAATCATAGTACCCGACGCATGAATAACGCTTTAAAGAGGGTCGCGTTGGTGCAATGCGTGAATGGGAGGCATAAAGGATTGTGGAAAGTGACGTGTATGAAAGGAAAAAATAAATTAACGTCGCCGACAATCCGTATGCAGGGAAGACGGACAGGGAATGTTGCAGATACGGTAGAACGGGTGGTTAATATGGGTAAAGTGTGTAGGGCAGAGGACGTGGGGGCGCGACAC